>Ga0129307_1001043_pt1 | contig 34050 bp, 27 predicted proteins | sample P1105metagenome_FD_94437 | JGI IMG/M metagenome (GOLD analysis project Ga0129307, IMG submission 94437) | Capybara group fecal microbial communities from Wisconsin, USA - P1105 metagenome | ecosystem: Host-associated > Mammals > Digestive system > Large intestine > Fecal | place: USA: Wisconsin...
ATATGGTCGTACTGGCTGACATCGGTGTCCACAGGGTCGATGGCAGGATAGCTGCCCGCGTCGTCAGGGTTGGCCTTGATGGCATTGAGCAGCTGGGTGCCCAGGGCATAGTTGTTGGCCTCGTACTTCAGACCTTTCTCGGCGGGTGGCATCTCCAGCACGTCGACCGGCAACTGGTCCTTCAGCGTGTTGACAATGCTGCGGCAGTCGCCCGTATAACTGTAATAGACCACCAGCGTCTTGCCGGCACGACTGACAGGAGTCTCGGCTTTCGTCTCTGTGTCGTCAGAACAGCAGGTGAACAGTAGGACTGTGACTGCCAGTAGCATTTTACTTAATTTCCTCATCATTTCTTTATCTATATTAATACCAGTCATGTTTCTCGTTACGGTTGAGAGCGGCAATGTCGGCCATCTCCTCGTCGGTAAGTACAAAGTCGAAGATATCAATGTTCTCTGCAATGTGAGCAGGATTGCTCGAGCCTGGAATAGCCACGACATGACGCTGCTGGTGCCAGCGCAAAATCACCTGCACCAGTGACTTGCCGTGAGCCTCAGCAATGCGCATGAGCACCGGGTCCTTCAGCAACTCCGACTGATGGCCGCGGCCGCCCAGCGGATACCATGCCTGAACGGCAATGCCCTGACCTTGGATATAGTCCACCACATCGGTGTCCTGATAGTAGGGGTGTATCTCATTCTGCACCAACACGGGTTTGATGTTGACTTGCGGAAGGAAGCGCTTCAGTTCGTCGATGTAGAAACAAGAGATACCGAGCGAGCGGATTTTCCCTTCGCCGACAAACTTCTCCATCGCCTTGTAGGCCTTTACATCGTTATCGCCCGGGTGGTGCAGCAGCATGATATCCACATAACCAATGTCGAGCTTATCGATACGTTCCTGAATGGCCTGTTCGGGATGAACATACTGTGAACCGGGATAGATTTTGGTGATGACGGTGATGTCCTTGCGCTCACAGATGCCGTCGCTGACCGCCTGCCGCACCGCACGCCCCACCTCTTCCTCATTGTCATACATATAGGCGGTGTCGATGAGTCGGTAGCCGTTCTTCAGTGCCGTATAGACAGCGTTGAAACACGTTTCGTTGTGCAGCGAATAGGTGCCAATGCCGCAAACAGGCATCTCCAGCCCATTGTTCAGGATCAAGGTAGGAGCCAGATGTGTACTGTCTGAGAACGTAATGCTGTCTATCTTGCTCACCTCGATTTGCTCCGTCCATCCGTCGTCGAGATGCACCCTCATGCACTGGGCATGAAGGAAAAGCGTCATTGCCATCAGCAAGAGCATTGTCATTTCGCGTAGCCTTATCATTTTTATCTTAATATGTATTCTTTCTGGTTGCAAAATTACTGCGATTTCTTCTTCCAGAAGTTATCCAAAACGACGGAATATCTACCAATTTTATCTTTTTTGAGCCGGAATGTGTGATTTGGGGTAAAAATAACTATCTTTGCAAAAGATATGAAAGAGCTGTTTTACATCAACCATGCCAATGATTTCGCCCAGGACATTGGCGCTCCCATCCATCACCCGATGGTGAGCATTGTCCATTTCGACGAACTCGGACCCATACGCCACACGCTGAACAAGCTGGGGGTGTATGCCATCTTCGTACAGGATAATTTTCCACAGGATGCCAGCTATGGCATCGGCGGCTACGACACGTCAAAAGGCTCGCTGACAGCGGCTTCGCCAGGTCAGATCATTGGCAAGGCTGACAACGGACTGCGCGAAATATACCACGGCTGGGCTCTGCTCTTCGACGCTGAGTTTATGCGCGGTACGGTGTTCGAGGAACGGCTCTCCGACTATCATTTCTTCTCTTACAATGTGAACGAGGCACTCCGCACCACCGAGGGCGAGAAACAGTTGTTGTGGCAGCTGATGGAGCTCATACGCCGTTTCATCTGTCACCGTGAGCAGACGCCCGTCACCGACCGCATCGTAAAAGACTATATTATATTGGTGTGCGACTACTGCCTGCTGTTCTATCAGCGACAGTTTGAGCATGCTGCCCGGCAGCAGAGCGACCTGCTGAGCCGGTTCCAAAAGGTGCTGACCGACTACTACGACCGCCAGCTGCAACTGCGTCACGGACTGCCCAACGTGAAATATTGTGCCTCGGAGCTGTGTCTGTCGCCCAGCTATTTCGGCGATGTGGTGCGCAGCGTCTCGGGCGAGAGTCCCACACAGGTGATCCAGCGTTTCCTCATCGACCGCGCCAAAAGTCTGATGGTAGGCGGAATGTCGGTGACGCAGGCGGCCGAAGAGCTGGGATTTGAATACCCGCAGCACTTCACCCGCTTCTTCAAGAAGCACACGGGCATGCAACCCTCTAAATATGTGTATTCGCTGAAAGGCAGTACAAATGAAGACACTCGGTCATAAAACGCAATTGGGGTATGTTTTCAGCCGTTTCGGATAACCGTCGTTCCGACAAATAACTGTACCTTTGCAGCGGTGAACGGAACAGGCGGCTCAGATGTCACCTGCCCCCACATTGACAAACAAACATCATCATCACGACAATGAAAAAACCATACATCGTATGCCACATGATGGCATCCATCGACGGGCGCATCGACTGCGCCATGACCGAACAGATAGAGGGCAACAGCTATTACGAGACGCTGGAGGCCCTGAACATCGACACGACGATAGAGGGAAAGACAACTGCCGTCATGCATTATGCTGAAGAGGGTGCCTTCGACAGTGGCAGCTCGCCAGCTGTCGGGGCCGAGGAGATATACAGGTCGCACGATACCGATCATTGGGAGGCTGTGGTGGAGACACGCGGGACGCTTCTGTGGCCAGAGAGCGACACGCCCCACCGCCTCTGCATCGTCAGTCAGCTGACCAGCCGTGCCTATCTGGACTACCTGCGCGAGCGCGGCATCTCGTATATTGTCACCGGACAGGAGAAGGTCGACCTGGTTCGTGCCACAGCCATCCTGCACCGCGAGTTCGGGGCCGAGCGCATCGGTGTGGCGGGAGGCGGTCACATCAACGGCAGCTTCCTCAGAGAGGGACTGCTCGACGAGGTCAGCATGGTCATCGGACCGGCCATCGACGGACGCGAAGGGTTTTGCGCCGCCTTCGACGGCATTGAGGCCAGCCACATCCATCCTTTCAAACTGAGACTCAAGTCTGTGCGCCAGATGGCCGACGACGCCGTATGGCTCAGATACAACTGCTGACGATAGTCCCCGAGGGGAGGGTGAGGCGGCAGAGCCGCAGGTTCAAAGTTCAAGGTTCAAAGTTCAAGGTTCAAGAGGCAAAGGTATTGTCTACACTCCTACACTCCCACACTCCTACACTCCTAAAAACTTCTCACTTGTCACTTCTCACTTATCACTTTTCACTTGGACAAACTCCTACTCTCCTAAAAAACTTATCACTTTTCACTTGATATCATTTTCTCATCTCCAAATTGCCTGTCTTTCAGTATTTTTTTATACATTTGCAGTCAGAATCATCAGACTCATTGAAAAAAGAAGATGGAATATATGTCGCAAGAAGGCTACGACAAGCTGGTAGCCGAACTTCATCAGTTGGAGAGTGTGGAACTGCCCCGTGTGAGGGATGCCATCGCCGAAGCACGCGACAAGGGCGACCTCAGCGAGAATTTCGAATATCATGCCGCCAAGCGCGAACAGGCTAGGCTGCTTGGGAGAATACGCTTCAAGCAGAAGGTACTTGAGAATGCACGCGTCATCGACAAGTCGGTTCTCAAGAGCGACTGTGTAATGCTCTTGAGCAAGGTGGAGATGACCAACCTGGCCAACAACTGCAAGATGACCTACACGATTGTCAGCCCGCACGAGGCCAACATCCGCGAGGGAAAGATCTCAATCAAGTCACCTATTGCACAGGCTCTGCTGAACAAAAAGGTGGGCGACGAGGTGGAGGTGCGCGTTCCGGCGGGCGTCCAAAGGCTGCGCATCGAAAGCATCGTGTGCGAATAGGAACAGTTTCACTATTTTATCTTTGACAACCATTGTTGACAAGACTGCCTATGACACAGCAAGAAAAAGACGAGCAATACATGCGCCGGGCGCTCGACGAGGCGCAAGAGGCTCTGCGCCAAGGTGAGATTCCCATTGGTGCGGTTGTGGTGTGCAAAGACCGTATCATCGCACGGGCTCACAACCTGACGGAGACGCTCTGTGACGTGACAGCTCATGCCGAGATGCAAGCCATCACGTCGGCCGCCAACCTGTTGGGCGGGAAATACCTGAACGATTGCACGCTCTATGTCACAGTAGAGCCCTGTGTGATGTGTGCCGGAGCCATCGGCTGGGCGCAGGTCAGCCGTATTGTCTATGGCACCGACGACCCTAAGCGCGGCTTCCAGGCCTTTGCACCGAAGGCTCTCCACCCCAAGGCCACGGTGACAACAGGGGTGTTGCGCGATGAGTGCAGACAGCTGATGATAGACTTTTTCAAGGAGAAAAGATGATGAGACGACTGCTCTATCTGATGATGGTTGTTGCGTTGGCGGCCTGTTCCGGCCACGATGACGACAACGACTCGAAGAAACTGAGCCTCTCGACGGAGGAATTTGTGTGGAATGAGGCGCAGCGCGAGGCTGTGCTGGAGATTTCCACCAATGCCGACTGGACCATCACAAGCAACACCGACTGGTGTGTGCCGCTGATGCAGAAAGGCAGCGGCCGGACCACGGTGCCGCTTTGGGTGACACCGAACCTCACAAAGAGTGAGCGGACAGGACTGCTGACCGTGAAAAGCAACGGCATCAGCAAGACTGTCAGCCTGAGACAGCCCGCCATGCCGTCGGCTGACGACTATCAGTATGTGGTGCCGGTGGTGTTTCACGTGCTCTACAAAGACCAGAAAGACACCCTGCAATATGTGCGGAAAGGCTGGCTGGGCAAGGTGATGGCCAACGTGAACCGCCTCTATAAACACAACAGTGCCAACGTGCAGTTTGAGATGGCAAAGTACGACGACGAAGGCAACAAACTGGAAGAACCCGGGGTGGTGCGCCATGAGGTGACCTTCACCGACTATGACCCGAATGACTTCCTCGACACCGAGGGGAAAGACCGTCAGCAATACTCAGCCTATGCCTTCAACATTCAGCGATGCATCAATATCTATGTGTTCCAGTTCAAAGACCCAAAGACGATGGGGCTCTCCGATTTGGCCGTCACTCCCGATAACCACAAGCTCGACAGCCTGCAGTCGACCGACTACCTGAACACGCTCACCCACCCTGACTTCCCGTTCGGATGTTGCATCAATAACACCTATATCTATGAGACTCAGGACAACGGATACTATAATCCCTGCTTCATTGTATCTACTATTGCCCACGAGCTAGGGCATTTTCTCGGACTGCTGCACACCTTCTCAGAGGATGAATGCAACGAGGACGACGCCTGTACTGACACGAAGAACTGCGATTTCAATGCCTATACCTCACTGTTGGAGGCGCTGGTTGCCTCAGCCGAGAGAACAGGCAGGACGCTGACACTCGACATGGTGAGCGAGCGTATCAACTGTGAAGACGCCACCACATACATTGCCCACAACGTGATGGATTATGCCTACTGCTACAGCGACGAACTGACCGAGCAGCAGAAGACACGCATGAAACATGTGCTGAACTACTGTCCGTCGGTGCCTGGACCAAAACTCGACATCTATAAGAAAACCCGTGCCGCCGGCCATACGGCCTCTCCCTTCCGACCCAGGCTCTCCGACTGCCCAGAAATGCCGCTCAAGCCTGTCTCGGGGAAGAAAGTTATGCCTGCGAAAAGAAGGTAATGCAATCAAAAAGAAGGGAGAAGGGACACAGCCCACGCACTAGCGTCCTCCGCCGGTGGACGAAGAATGCAACGAACCACCTCTATCGGCAGCAGCACCGCTGCATTTCATCATAAAAAACAAGGGCATGCACTTTCATCAGCGCATGCCCTTTATGGTTGATTCTATCAATCTTCTTGTTTGTTTCGCAGGCACCTCTTTAAGAAGGTCTGTGACGAAGGCGAATACTATTTCACGAGTACTACCAAATACTTGCTGGTGCTCCAGAAAATCTGGGGGTTGGTGATGCGCAGCACATACTGGTCTTTGGCATCCTTGGCAAGCGTATAGCTGCTCGACGGGTGCATGGTGAGCAACTTGGCAGACTTAGAGTAGAGTTTGATTTCCTTGTCGATGCGGATATCAATCTTGGTGAAATAATTCTTGTTGAAGTTAGCCTGCAGCACGCGTCCGTCCTCAATGATACGCTGTTCTTTCAGCTCTTTCTTTGTTCCGAAGACAAACCAGGCAGTATTCAACTGCTTGTCTTGTGTGTTGATGGTCTCAGTCTTCTGGCTGCTCTCGGTCTTCAGGTTCTCCACATCGGTGTTCAGTGTGGCAATGGTCTCGTCCAACTTACCAATGTGAATATCTTTGGCGTCGAGTTCAGAGCGCAGCTGCTGTAGCTGCTGGTCTTTCTGCTCGAGCTGGGCTACAAGGTCTTCCAGAGTTTTATTCAGCTGGTCGCCCTTCACGGAGCTCTCACGCAGCTGCTTCTTCAGTTTGTTAATCAACTCACGGTTCTTAGCCATTGTCTGCTGAATGAACTGCATATTCTCACGCAGCTGCTGACGCTTGTTGGCACCCTCACCATCCTTGGCCAGACTGACGCGGTTCTCAGCCTCGTTAATCAAGCGAAAGCCTTCCTGAATCTCGTTCAGTGTGCCCATCATGTCGTTAATCTCATTGTCTTTCTGGGCAATGATCTTCTGCAACGAGTCACTCTGGGTCAGATCTGCCATACGAGGTCTTTGTTTTGCTTCATCACATGCAACGAGAGTCATAGCTCCCAATGCAAATACAAATAATAGTTTTTTCATACCTTATTATTTTTGGTTTTATTCTCTTTTTTAGGGGCAGCGCCAGCCACCACCACCACAATTTCGCCTTTCGGCTCTTTCTCGGTGAAATGGGCAATGACCTCGGCCAGCGTACCGCGCACACTCTCTTCGTGCACCTTCGATATCTCGCGGCAGACACTCACCTGACGGTCCTCGCCGAACACCTCGCTGAACTGCTGCAGAGTTTTCACCAGCCGGTAGGGCGACTCGTAGAAAATCATCGTACGCTGTTCGTCGCGAAGTCCCTCGAGGCGGGTCTGACGCCCTTTCTTCTGCGGCAGGAAACCCTCGAAGCAGAAACGGTCGTCGGGCAGTCCGCTCGACACCAATGCCGGAACAAATGCCGTAGCACCCGGCAGGGTCTGCACCACAATGCCTGCAGCCACCGCCTCGCGAACAAGGTAAAAGCCCGGATCGCTGATGCCCGGGGTGCCGGCGTCACTGATGAGCGCTATCGTCTGACCGGCCTTCAGCCGCTCGACGATGCCCGCTGACGTGCCATGCTCATTGAACTTATGATGAGACATCAGATGGTTCTTGATTTCGAAGTGCTTCAGCAGAATGCCCGATGTGCGGGTATCTTCCGCCAGCACCAAATCTGCCTCCTTCAATATTCTGATGGCGCGCAGCGTCATGTCTTCCATATTACCGACAGGAGTCGGCACAACATACAAAATGCCCATAATACGGGGGCAAATATAGTTTAAAAAATAATAATGAGCAAAAAAAACAACAAAAACTTTGCATTTTTTAAAGCGTATTTGTATTTTTGCACCATCATGACAGATAACTTAACAGGTGAGGCACACCGCCCAGGACGAATTGAAGTTGTGTGCGGCAGCATGTTCTCGGGTAAGACAGAGGAACTTATCCGGCGCATGAAACGTGCGAAATTCGCAAAACAGAAAGTCGAGATCTTCAAACCTGCCATCGACACACGCTACTCTGACGTCGACGTGGTGAGCCACGACCAGAATGCCATTCAATCCACGCCCGTCGACAACTCGTCGAGCATTCTGCTGCTCTCATCGGATATCGATGTGGTGGGCATCGACGAAGCCCAGTTTCTCGACATGGGGCTCATCGAAGTGTGCAACGAACTGGCCAACCGTGGTGTGCGCGTCATCGTTGCAGGGCTCGACATGGACTTCAAAGGCATTCCATTCGGTCCCATTCCCGGCCTCTGCGCCATTGCCGACGATGTGACCAAGGTGCATGCCATCTGCGTAAAATGCGGCAACCTGGCTTATGTCAGCCACCGTCTCGTGGCCAACGACAAGCGTGTATTGCTGGGCGAGACAGCCGAATATGAGCCGCTCTGCCGCGAATGCTACCAGAAAGCTCTCGCCAACGACCAGCGGACACACGATCATTCGAACCGTCCATAAACAAGCAACATTCTCTGTATCAAAGCATTATTCTGAATATACAGCCATCCACAAACCACCGACAACGATGCAAAAAGAAATCACATTCGACCGTTTTATCCGTTGGACAGGCATCGGTCTGCTCGTTCTTGCCATTCTCCTACTCATGAACTACCTCAGCAGTGTGCTGCTGCCATTCTTCATCGCATGGTTCATGGCCTATCTGCTCTACCCTATCGTGAAGTTCGTGCAATACAAAATGCACGTGCCCACACGGGCTTTGAGCATCATTGTCACGCTCATCTTCGTCATTGCCGTGGTGGGGGGAGTGGTCTACCTCATCATTCCGCCCATGATCGAGCAGTTTCAGAAGCTGGGCGAGCTGGCCACCAAATACATCCACAACACCGCACATATCACCAGCATTCCGGAAACCATCCAGGGATGGATACAAGAAAACCAAGCGCGGATAGACGAATTTTTCCGTAGCAAGGACTTCACCGACGCGCTGAAGACTGCCATGCCGCAGCTGTTCAGCTTCCTAGGACAGACAGCCAGCGTCGTCATCAGCATCGTAGCCTCGCTCATTACGCTGTTGTATATGTTCTTCATCCTGCTCGATTATGAGTATCTTACCGAGAACTGGATCAAGATCTTCCCCAAAAAGGTACGACCGTTCTGGAGCGAACTGATGCAGGACGTTGAGCGCGAGCTGAACAACTACATTCGCGGACAGGGACTTGTGGCCCTCACCATGGGTGTGCTCTTCTGCATCGGGTTCACCATCATCGACTTCCCGATGGCCATCGGTCTCGGCATTCTCATTGGCATTCTCGACCTGGTGCCTTATCTCCACACGTTTGCCCTCATCCCCACCGCCCTGCTGGCCTTACTCAAAGCAGCCGACACCGGACAGAACTTCTGGATTATCCTCATCTCTGCCGTGGCCGTCTTTGCCATTGTGCAAGTCATCATTGATATGATTGTCACGCCGAAAATCATGGGAAAGGCCATGGGCCTCAACCCTGCCATCCTGCTGCTGAGCCTCTCGGTATGGGGCGCACTGCTCGGATTCATCGGCCTCATCATCGCCCTGCCTCTTACCACCCTGCTCATTGCCTACTATCAGCGATACGTCACCCGAGAGCTGGATGAGGATGAAAACAGCAGAGAGACCTCCGTTGTTCCTGTACCAGAGAGCGTTGGAAAGAGCGTAGTTACCCCATCTGCACCCCCTGACAGTGACTCATCGGCTACAGAAATCGCAATAAAAGACGAAAAAACTGCCGAATAATTTTGCCGTTTCAAAAAAACATAGTACCTTTGCACCCGCTTTCACATCAGAAAGCTCTGATCCGCTAGCTCAGTCGGTAGAGCACAACACTTTTAATGTTGGGGTCTTGGGTTCGAGCCCCAAGCGGATCACCTAAAAACAGGCAAGCAATTGATTCGTCAATCGTTTGCCTGTTTTCTTTTACCCCAATCACACCGCATTTGCCTCGCTCAGTCCCCGCTCAGTCGGATTGCAAATCCGACCGAACGTAACATTTGTAATGCGGCAAACATAAATCGCAAGCAAATGGAAAACTATAGGAAGCCCACATTTCAAATACGACGGAACACGAGCCAAGGGATGATTCCTTTCCATTTCTTGTGTGGGTAGTCCGCTATATTACCGATGTCGTGCCGCTCGCCATCTGCTGTTCTATAGTACCCATAGTCATCACCGCCAGTGATATAGATGGCATCAATGAAGCCATATTCACGCAGGGCGTCGGCAAAATCCCAAAGGGTCTCCTTATGTCGTGTTGCGATATAATAGAGAGTGTTGTCCTTCCTGCCAATAGCCCGGCGCTCCACTTTGCCATGCAGGAAGAAGCGGTGGGGAATCACTCCGTTGCTGACAAGGATGAACTGCCGGAAGAAACTTCCTCCATTCTCTGCACAATAGTCTTTCACTTTGTCACTTCTGGAAATGCCAATCACCATCTGGTTGCCCACCATTCCCATATAGCCGAGGCGGCTTCGGTCGCTTTGCCGCTCTTCACCATCAACAACGAGCGAACCGAGATATTGCCCGTCGGCCTGATGATCCGCAGAACGGCAGTAGAGAAAGACTGACATATCTGCTGTATCGGGCTCCTGAAACTCAATGCTGGCACGAAGACCGTGAATGGCATAGAAATCGAGTGCCACACCAAGAATGCTGTCACTCGAGAGAATAACTTCAGCCGATTCTTTTACGGGCTCCATCTGCAACTTTTTGATGTTCTCACTAGGAGTAGTGGAAACAGGGACACCTATATTATAGTAATAATCCCAAGCCTTGTATGCAAAGAAAACTACTACCACCATCAGGGCCATGGCTAAAGCCTTCAACACCCTGCGAAGCCATTTCTTTCCTGCCTTTTCTGGACTGTCTGTTTTTATAGGGGGCTGTGCGTCATCATCATCCTCAATGATGAACTCAGGAATCTCAGGCTCTCTATTGGGGTCACCCAGAAGATTCTTATCTGTCTTTTCAAAGAAATCACTCATAACGTTTCTCCTCCTTTCATGTTTTCAAGTTGTTCTTTCAGCAGCTTCAAGGCGTCGCGTGACACCTTTACCACATAGATGTCTCTTCCCGTCGACACTTCTTCATTTCGGTCGGGACGATGGGCATAAGGTTTATCGGCGCGCAGTTCGCGAGACAGATGTTTCCCGCCAAAGGTGATGGTCTGATCGATGAGGTCAATAATCTGTACATACTGACGATTGACGATAAGACTCCTGCCAACACGGATGAACATATTTGCACTCTTCAACAATTTGAAATTGTCTTCGAAATGATGCAGTTGGAAGGTCATCCTACGGCAACGACCATTGATGAGCACAAGGTCGCAATAGTTCCCGTCAGCCTTCACATAGACAATTTCGTCGACTGCCACACGCATCAGAAGTGTTGAAGTTTTGATTCTGAACCACTCCATATATCGTTTGTTTCTTGGTTTTATTTGCAAAGATACATCTTTTTTCTGCAATCATCTACCTTATTCGGAGTATTTAACTTGCAAAATTCCACAATAGCAGGGATTTCTTTTCTTTATTAATCAGTTTCCAGAGATAAGACATGCCCCGTGACGATACGGTGACGCACCCTTGACAACATGACGCATTCAGCGGGATATACTCTTTCCAACAGTGACGGTCAACCCACCGCGCACCATGAATCATCAGTCCCCGTACATAAGCCGACTGATTGTCTATGTCAAGTCCTTTCATGCGGAATCCCCGCTTGTTCCGGTTCCCATGCTCCTTCGTGACAAGGAACCGTCCCAGTGACGAACATTTACTGCCCGGCCGGTTGCTGAAGCGTGGCTTTTCGGCTGTGCTGCCACCGCCAGGCCCATGCATGACGTAGGTAGATGCCACAATGCGCCTTTCCTTGAAATCCCAGACGAAGAGCCGTGGCTCCCCCGAGGGAATGGCATAGTCGACGAAAAGTGCATAATGCTCGTTCATCCGATGACGCTGCGCAAAGGCAAGAGCCTTCTCAGCACGAGCTTCAATGGTCTTATACTCCCTGCGGTCGGGCAGTTCGGGCAGTCCGTAGTACTTCCATGCCCATTGCAGGCCGAACAGGCAGACTATAGCCACCAACGACAGCACCGCCAAAGCGCAGCCATATCTCTTTTTCTGGATCATCCTTCTTTGTCGTTTTGCGCTGTCTTGAGCACCGCGATGGTGGCACACAGCAGCACGATTTCCACATAGACCATCACAAATACTGATTCACCAGGCGTTTGATGAGTTTCGTCACTTCCCCAATCGAGGCTTTACGATAGAGTTTGCCTTCCACACGGTCGACCACCTCAAAGCTGGTCGTCTTGATCTTTGCGGCATCCTCCACGTCATAGTACTTGGCGTCGCAGGGTGAGTAGACCTCACACTGCATTCCGCTCTTCTTGTAGTAGATGGTCAGTGTGCGTCCGTCGTTGAACTCTGTAGTCTGTTTCACCACAATATTCTGTGGCACCATTTTCTTCACGCTGTTCTTGTCAGTTTTCGCACTGGCGAGCGTCGATGTCATCATGCTCATGAGCACGACCATCAAGGTCATCAGTAATTGTTTCATCTTTTGTCTTTTATTATTTGACACTGCAAAGTTACGAATACCTTCTGAGTCATGAAAAACTTTCTATTCGCACTGTACGAATAGGCGGATTATTTGTATGAAAGTGAAAACTGTGAACTATGAACTGTGAACTAATATTTCCCCTTCGTATTTGCCAGCAGAGGCTCCAGCATGGGGAGTATGCGGTTCAGTTTTCCGTTTTGAATCATGAAGTTCCTGATGATTATTGCTTAATAAGTCCATAAACATCTTGACCCTAGCAAACCATTCCCTGACATACGTCTTCTGTGACATGAGAGAACGGGGCGACTCAGCATTAAACCCGATGACCTGATCAAAGTCCAGACCGAGATGATTGGCCAGATATAGGGCACGCTCGTTATGGAACTTCTGAGATATCACGATCAGGTTCCTGCAACCAAAATCATGATAGGCTCTTTGCACTGAGTGAATAGTTCTGTAACCTTTCCCATCAAGGATGATATCGTTTTCGGGAACGCCTCTTGCCAAGAGTGAGTCCTTCATACATTCTGTTTCATTGATACCGTCAAGACTATGGTCGTCGCCACTGATTAGGACCTTCTGTATTTTTCCTGCATGATACAGGTTGGCTGTTGCCTTGATGCGGTTTTCAAAGAACATATTTCTCTTATGTGAAATGCGTGTTATCGGGGTCGTGCCGAGAAGCAGTCCTACGTACTCCCTTTCTGGTACCGAGTCCACTTTGTCGAACAACCTTCTTTCTGCATTTTTGACAACTAGCTGATTGCAGACGACCATCAGTGCAGCTAATGCACTGATGACTGTCAGAAGGACTCGCTTTATGATTCTCGTTCTTCTCATCATGTTCTGATCTTAGAAATGTCTCAGTTCGCTGGATTTATAGTGGAAGACGGCAAGCAGCAGGTCATCGGCATCTTCGTCAAACGTGAACCACGGCGAGCGGAAGGGATTAGTGAAATTGCGCATCACGTGGATATCACGGGCAGGCGTGTTGCCCTCAGCCAGCAGAAATGCTTTGCGTCCGTGCTTGTCCTGAGCCACGTCGACCACCATTACGGCATGACCATACTTGTGGTTGCCGGGACGGTCGGCGGCGGCATAGACAAAGACATCGCCTGGCTGCATGTCCTTCAGCCGTCGTTGCTCCAACTCTCGGCTCAGCGAGAAAGTGCTGGCCACGCCATACACATTGCGCAGATAGCGTTCGAAGGCCTTGCGCGAAGAGCCGCCGCCATAGTGCATCGTCTTGCCGTTGACATTCTTGAAATGAATCCTACTGTATTGCCCTGTATTGAACAGGTACTCCGCCCGCAGGCGCATGCACACATCAGCACACTGCTCAGCATTCGACAGCAACGGCAGATCAACCACAGCATAGCAGAGCGACTGGAAGCGGGCCTCACCTCCTGTGAACAACTGTACTTTCGTCCCCTTATTCTTTAAAGGCAACAACCGCAAATACAGGCTGTATGCTGCATCACCACCATCAATCCGCTCATAGCCCCACGGCGTAGGGATGTCGCCCACCGTAGCATAGTTGTGAGGATTGCTCGTCTTGCTGCCATAAAGGATCCAGAGGCCTGCGCATGCACCCGCAACTATCAATAGTAGCACACTTATGAAAAGTCTTTTTAGTATCTTCATCCTTTACTTTCTTTGATTTGACAGTACAAAGTTAGTATGCCATTCTCGACTAAACAAAAAACGGAGAGTCCGTTGTATGAACTCCCCGTTTTCTTGTATGAGTCAAGCGATGATTGCGCCACTAATCATTACCATGGCAGAATGATTGACCTAAGGTTTCAAGCGTTGTCTTTGTCTGATGCTTTTCTCTATATTCTGCCCACTTCTTCACACGCATCTCTTTTGTTAATGCGAGACGTTTCCCATTTTCCTGTCCCCCCTATTTTAAGCTTATTTAACCTATAGATTATTGTCGGGTCTGCGACTTAACAAGTGTAACAACGATTAATCAACTAAAAACACAATTCTATGAAGTTAATAAAGTTTACTCTGATAGGAATACTTCTAATGGTGGCTATCGGAAGTTATGCAACAGATTACTATGTCAGCGTTAATGGTGCTGGCAACAAAGATGGCTCTTCTTGGGAAAATGCTATTGATTTTGAGACATGGTACAACACAATGACGGATGGATATGCCAATGGTGATGTTTTCCATTTTGAAGGCGGACATTATTATGTTCCTAAAGCTATCAAGCGTTTAGGGAATGCCTACACTTTGATTGGAGGGTACGACCCTACCACACATGCCGCCCCCATATATCCCACTTCCGGTGATGCAGTAACCCTCATTGACGGTGACAGGAACAAAGATGGAATACCAAACGAAGGCGATGCTGAAAGATGTTTTTCTATTCAGACGGCAACATCATCCGCCTCAAGTCCCCAGAAACCTGTTGTCATCAGAGGTTTTGACTTTGTCAATATACACGACGCAGTTGGTACTACTACCCATGGTGCCATTCAACTGAACAACAGCCACGATGTAACTATAGAGAACTGCCGTTTCAAGAATAACACGACGGATTATAGCACGGGTGGCATGGCCATCTCGAATAACCGTAGTACTATTTTCGTTAGGGACTGCGAGTTCGTTAACAATGCAGCAGGAAATCGTGGTGGAGCATTCTATGAGACAAGCGATAATGGTGGTAAGGGGGGAACTGTTTTCGAGCGTTGTCTGTTCAGTGGCAATAAAATCACCACGCCCCTCTCAGATACCAACAAGACAGCACTGGGAAGTGCTATTTGCTACACCAATGGTCCGATGCTGTGGATTGTCAACTGTACGATTACTGGAAATGAAGCCCCCGGTGGGGGTGCAGTCTATACCACCGGCGCGGATGCCACATGGAAACGTGTTGTAAATATTGTCAGTTCAACCATCGCGAACAATAAGGGAGGCAACCAGATTCACATGACACAAGGAGCCCGTCTGCATCTAGTCAACAGCTATATAGTAGGATCCGAAGATAATGGCTCTTTGGCCAATACAGCCATTGCCATTACCGGCTCCTCTGAGAATACTGATTATTTTGAGATCACCTCATTGGGGAATAACCTGATTGGCGGATATGCCAATCAGGTGGAAAATGCAACAGCTATTCCCACCTGGAGCACAACCGACAAACAGGGAGTAGAGTATATCTATGAAAAGGTGTTTGGTACAAATGTCTTGACAGAAAAAGGATATATAATACCTATCGTATCAGACGCAGGCGCTGATGCCAATATGCTGGCAACGACTATTGCAGAATGGGATCCCACATCAGCCAGAGTCGACCTGACTGTCGATCAAACAGGAACGACACGCCAGGCAAACACAACTGCTGGCGCATACGCCAACTCAGCAACCACCCGTATTTATCAGGTAGTGGCACCCATTACAAACGAAGAGGTTGCCATTTACACACTTTCGGGGGTTCTCGTTAGCAAGCCCCATAAAGGTGTTTTCATCAAGAACGGGAAAAAATATCTAATAAAATAAGTGATGACTAAGCGCTATCTCACCATCATTATCTTCATACTGTCCTGCCTTACTGTAATGGCAGGACAGCAAAAGCGTTTTACGTTAATGGGCTTTGGGGATTCTATCACTGAAGGTGGAGAAGGCTTCGAGAGTTATCTTTATGCCCTGTGGGAAAGACTCTTTTCAGCTGGTTATGACTTTGACTTTATCGGTCCTCATGAAAGTGAATGCCGCATCGGCAAATTGGCCAATTGCGGTTTCCGAGGGAAAAATGCCGAATATCTTGATCGTATTACCGACAGCATCTATCAAGCATATCCAGCAGATTATGTCTTAATCCATGCCGGGCATAACTATTATGCTCACCAAGAACCTGTTGCAAGAATTATCAAGAGTTATCGCTCTATCATTCATAAGATGCAGCAAGTAAACCCTCATGTACACATACTCTTATCAACCGTTGTAGAGAGTGGGAAGCTTCCTAAATACAGCTATATTCCCCAATTGAACCACGCCATAGTCAGCCTCGTAAAAGACCTTCACTCCACACAGGTGACATTGGTGGATATGAATGCTAACTTCGATTGGCACACCATGACAATAGCAGATAAAGTTCATCCCAACAGCGTTGGTCGAAATTATATGGGTGAAGTATGGTTTAAGGCTATAAAATCCTTATTGAAAAAGCCAGTTTACCATTTTGATGTCAAAAAAATAGGTTATAAGCGTTTGCGCAACGGCGAACAGCTTGAAGCACACGTCTTCTTACCCCATGGGAAGTCCAGCCATTCAGCCATCTGTTGGTTCTTTGCCGGAGGGTGGAAGTATGGGACTCCGCTGCAGTTCTACCGTGAATGTTCCTATTTTGCTGACAAAGGCATGGTGGCTGTTACCTTCGATTACCGCATTGCCTGCAAAGACAGCACAACTGCAGAAGACGCTGTCGAAGACTGTAAAGACGCTATCAGATGGCTCAGAACGAACACATCCTTTTTCAACATCAAGCCATACCGCATTGCCGTGGCTGGAGCATCGGCAGGGGGAAGTATGGCCGCACTTCTAGGTTGTATCGATCCACAATCAACAGAAAACCTCTCCCGGCCAGACCTGCTCATACTTGAATACCCCACCCTTCAACTATCGGAGAATAAACTGCGCCCCCAAATGCCACCCATGGTGATGCTCATAGGAACAAAAGACGAATTCACACCTATTGATCGTGCAAAACAGTATGTAAACAAAATCAAAGAGCTAGGTAATGACTGCACGCTCCACACCTTTGAGAAGCGACACCATCCCATTTTTTATTATCGTAAGCCATTAACAGATGACTATACAAACGTACTAGAAATCATAGATGCTTTTCTGAAAAAGTATCAATTTACGAAATAAACTAAAAAAATATTTTGTTCCACCTATAGATAATTTATATATTTGCGTCATAATAACTAGCAGATTATAACTAAACAAATAATCTTTACCCTTAAGACGATTAAAATTTGTGAACAAATTGATAAACAATGGAAGACCTGACACGAGAGCTATTGCTGATTGCGAAAGGTAATGAACTCGCTTTTAACGAATTCATGAATCGTTACATGGAAGGAATATACTACCATGCCTATGGCATATTGTCAAATAAAGAAATGGCAGAAGAAGTAGTCAGTGACGTATTTTTTGAGGCATGGCGCAACAGGAAGATGTTGCCCGAGATAAAAGCACTCAAGGCCTGGCTTAATACCATAGCCTACAGGAAGTCTATTTCGTATTTACGAAAGGAAAAGAAACATGACAAGAACATAGCTGTTGAAGAGATTGCGTCGTTCACATTCCCCGAAACAGAGACACCTATCGACGGTATCATCAATAAAGAAGAAATGAAAATGCTGAATGCTGCTATCGACACCTTACCTCCAAAATGCAAACATGTGTTCTATTTGGCTAAGTTTGAACAGCTTCCCTATTTAGAGATTGCAGAGATCTTAGAGATATCACTTGCCACCGTCAATTATCATGTAAGTACGGCGATGAGTGTCTTAAAGAAAAAACTGGCACATGCATAAAAAAAGGATCTCTCGCCTATATATTTCTCCAAGAATCACGTCTATAACAATAAAGAACAATAAGATGGAAAAGGATATTATCAATCATCAATACGATTCCACACCGGAAGACCTCAAACTGAAGTCTTTCGTGGAAAACTCAAAAACCAAACACATGGATATTACAACTATAAAACAGAAAACATTCATGAAGATTCGTGAAGAGCAACGACGCCAGAAACAGCATAGGCTGTTCAAGATTGCTGCCATTGCTGCCGGACTCTTGCTTGTTGTAGGTGTAGGCTTGCATTTCATGATGCGCACTGACAGTATTTCTGCTGTCCAGTACGCTGATGCCGAGGATACAAATACAGAAGTGATGCAGTCTGTCAATGTTCCTGTGGGCGAAACGATGACCATTCTCCTTGCAGATGGCTCGAAAATAATAGCCAATTCGCGCACCGAGCTTCTCTACCCCAAGTCATTCAAGGGGGAAACACGAGAGGTTGTAGTAAAGGGAGAAGCTTATTTTGATATTGCTCACGACGAAAGCCATCCCTTCATTGTGAAGACAAACGATTTCACCGTGAAAGTGCTGGGTACTCAATTCAATGTTTCGAATTACGACCATGCTGCCTCAAATGTGGTGCTCGTCCAGGGGGCTGTAGAACTATCGACAAGCAACAAGGATGTGGTGAGAATGAAGCCTTCTGACAAAGTTGACATCAGTAATGGATCATTTACTTCCAAATCACAGGTCGACCCCAACGATTACATCTCTTGGACGGAGGGTGTCATCCATCTGCATGGAGAAACCATCCAGTCGATTGTACAGCGTCTGAACCATCATTATGGTGTTCAAATTGTTTGCGATGACCATGGAGACACGCCCCTCTACGGGAAACTGGTGCTACAGCCATCTGTGTATGATGTTCTTCATACCATCAATGACATGGCACATTTCAAAATGGTGAAAAAAGACCAAGTCATTCATCTCGTCTCTAATCTTTAAATAAAACTTCTTTCACATTCCAACAACCATTTTCATGGGTAAGGGCATCTTATATCCTTTTCATACGAATACAATATGAATTTTAACAAAAATTTAACAATTTTATGCTTGTTGCTTTGTGCTGGCAGCATGTTTGCTAAAGACATCAAAGTAAGCATTCAACCCGATACCACGACGGTGCTCCGCAATCCTCTATCGGGATGGGTGATGTATCTTGGTCGCACATGGGATGAAAATTTCTGGACCCATAAAGGATACGACTCCATGTCAGTTGAGAATGGAAAATCGACAGTGAGAGTTTCCGACTTTGCCAGCACCTGTTATTTACGTACCAGTTGGAGTTCTTTGGAACCTGAAGAAGGGAAATATATATGGAACAATCCTGACTCACGCCTGTATAAGCTTCTGAACAGCTGTCTCAGCCGAGGCATGAAACTGGCGTTTCGCATTGTTGTAGACAGTCGCGATCAAGGACAGAACACACCACTGTATGTAAAGGAAGCTGGTGCTAAGGGGTTCCAAGATCCAAACAACCCCCGCTTATGGAGTCCTTATCCCGACGACTCTGTTTTCCAACAGAAATATGCCCAATTCCTGGAAGCTTTTGCTAGTCATTACAACGATCCTGAGAAAGTTGATTTCATCGATGCCTTCGGCCTTGGCAAATGGGGGGAAGCCCACGGACTGATTTATCATAACTACAAAAACAAGGAACAGGTATTCAATTGGATTACAGATTTATATACGCGACTGTTCACCCACATTCCCTTAGTGATTAACTACCACCGCCTAGTTGCCGACACCATCAGTTGGGATAGCCCGCATCCCGACAGCCGGAGACTGTTGGAAAATGCCATCAGTAAAGGATACAGCATACGTCATGATGCCTTTGGCATGACGGGCTATTATCAAGAATGGGAGAAAGAGTTTGCCGATAAGTGGCAATTCCGTCGTCCCATCATTATGGAAGGAGGATGGATCACAGGCGGACACCATCGCTATTGGATTGATCCGAGCAACACATATCGGATGGGACACTCAGAGGATGTGCGCCGGGGAGAATACGAGTTGAGCAGAGAAACACATGTCAATATGATGGATTTACGTGTTGGTGACGAAACCCGCTCATGGTTCAACAACTGTTTCAATCTGGTCAAGGCATTTATCCGCGAAGGTGGATACAGACTCTACCCGTTCAGCATTATTGCCACCGACAAGGCAAAAGCCAATGCAACACTCCATATACAGCATGGCTGGCGAAACATCGGATGGGGATATTGTCCCACGAATATTCCGCAATGGAATCAGAAATACAAAGTAGGCATTGCCCTGATGGACCCATCTGGAAAAATCGTCAAGACAGTGGTTGAAAGCCATTCCGACCTCTCTGTATGGATCAAGGGCACTGACCATCGCTACGAAACAGCGTTCTCACTGCAGGGTATCAAAAAGGGTAACTACACGTGGCTCATCGGTCTCGTCGACACCACTAAAGGCAATCTTCCCGGCATCCAGATGGCCGTTGCGCCCGAAAGCTTGTGCCAAGGCTGGATGGTTTTCGGAAAGCTGAGAGTCAATTAGAAAATCAATAACAAACAACTAATTAAAGAATATATGAATTTTTCATTTTTCACAGGAAAGGCCAACAGGTGCATCAAGACATTCTGTTTGGCAGGGCTGATTGCCTGTCCCGTACTGACGGTTAAAGCCTCTGACATATCGCTTCATGAGGTGAATGGAATCTACTCCTTAAGCGCTGACAAAGCAACCGTAAAACAAGTGTTCGACTACATCGAGCTCAACAGCAAGTATGTTTTCGTTTACGACCAACAGGTTAAAAACATTCTCAGCGAAAAGGTAACTTTCGAGACCAAAGGCAAGACGATTGAAGACATCCTTGCCGACGTATGTAGTCAAGTGGGGTTGAATTATCAAATCAACAATCGCCAAGTCTCTATTACGGCAGGGGCGAGAACTGCCAGCAAACAAGCGCAACCGAAGAAGAATACGCCTAAGAGCATCAGCGGCACTGTAAAAGACGGAAACGGAGAACCACTCATCGGTGCAACTGTCAGAGTAAAAGGATCGAGCACGGGCACGGTGACCGATATTGACGGAAACTATACCCTCAACGTTCCTGCCAATGCCGAACTCGAAATCAGTTACATAGGATTTATCGACCAGCAAATTCATGTTGGCAACAAGACTAATTATAACATCATTCTTAAAGAGAATGCCAACAACTTAGATGAAGTGGTGGTGATAGGCTACGGTGCTGTAAAGAAGAAAGACCTCACAGGTGCCGTCGCTGCTGTCAAGGGCGAAGAACTGGTCAACAAGCGCACCACAATGCTTTCCAATGCGCTGCAGGGTACGCTCTCAGGTGTTACCGTGAGCCGTTCCAGCTCAGCACCTGGGTCGGGTGCCAGCAGCATACGCGTCCGTGGTATTACAACCATTGGCGAAAGCAGTCCGCTTGTCATTGTCGATGGTGTCGAAGGTAGTCTCGACTATGTCAATGCCAACGATGTGGAAAGCATTTCTGTTCTCAAGGATGCAGCTGCAGCCAGCATCTACGGTTCTAAGGCTGCCGCTGGCGTCATCCTCGTCACCACCAAACGCGGTAACGACACAGGGAAACTGGACCTAAAGTACAATGCCGAGTTTGGTTGGGAAATACCTACCAAACAACCTAGCATGGTGGGCGTAACGCGCTATCTCGAAATGAACAACGAACTGATGTACAACGACAATCCCACGGGAGGTTTCTTTCAAGTATACACTGCCGACCAAACCAAAAACTGGGTGAATTACAATCAGTCAGACCCCAACAACTACCCTATCACCGATTGGAAAGAGATGATGCTGAAGTCGAGTGCTCCTCGAATGACCCACACCCTGACGGTATCGGGCGGCAACAAGGCCGTGAAGTCTATCGCCTCCCTGTCGTACGACGAGGTAGATGGTCTCTACGAGGGTCGCGGATTCCAACGCTATATGTTTCGCTCGAACAACGACTTCAAGATCAACGACAAACTGAATGTGGCCCTTGACGTCAACATTCGTCATGCCAAGAGCAAGACCAAAAACTACGACCCCTTCAACGACATGCGCAAGATGCCCGCCATCTATCCTGCCACGTGGAACGACGGCCGCATCGCCTCGGGCAAGAGCGGTGCAAACCCATACGGACTGCTCACCGATGGCGGCAAAAGCGTCTCGCATAGCACGCAGATAGCCGGAAAGGGACAAATCACGTTCAAGCCCATCAAGGATCTCAGCCTGTCGGCAGTCATCTCTCCGTTCATCAACTACCAAAAGCAGAAGGCCTTCCGCCTGGCTGCATGGTACACGCTGCCCGACGACCCCGAAACCATCGGCGGATACCTCGATGCCGGCTCGCTCTATGCCACCAACAAGCTTACTGAGAACCGCAACGACAACTGGCACGTCACCAGTCAGCTGCTGGCCAACTACATGCACAACTTTGGCGCGCATGACGTGACGCTGATGGGTGGTTTCGAGAACTACTACATGAAGACCGAGAGCCTGACGGCCGGCCGCGACCAATACGAGCTGACCAACTATCCTTATCTGAACATTGGCTCTGAAGACTTCCAGACAAACAGCGGCTCGGGCTCGAAGTACACCTCAAACTCATTCTTCGGTCGTCTGATCTACTCATACGCTAAACGATATCTTCTACAGGCTAACGTCCGTCATGACGGCAGTTCGCGTTTTGCAAAGAATTACCGCTGGGGTACCTTCCCGTCGTTCTCAGCAGGCTGGGTGGTCTCAGAGGAACCGTTCATGCAACGGGCTGCGCTGCCCTGGCTGTCGTTCCTCAAGCTGCGCGCATCGTGGGGAAAACTGGGCAACGAGCGCATCGGCAGCAACTACTATCCCTATATCGCACTGATGTCGTTTGGCAACAGTCTATTCTATAATGCCGACGGAAGCGTGACATCGAGCAAAACCGCCCGCCCCAGTGTGCTGGCTGTAGAAGACATTAGTTGGGAGACCACAACTAGCACCGACTTGGGCGTCGACGCCAACTTCTTTGACAACCGTCTGCACCTTACTTTCGACTATTACTGGAAGAAGACCACCGACATGCTGCTGGCCATCGAGATTCCTTATTCCATGGGCTACAGCAATCCCAACACCAATGCCGGAAAAATGTCGACACATGGCTACGACATCGACCTCACATGGCAAGACAAAATAGGAGATTTCCGTTATAGCATCAGCGTGAACTTCTCCGACTATCTATCCAAGATAGACTACCTGAATAATGCCGACATCATCAGCAGCGGGAAAATCAAACGGGCTGGTGTTCTTTTCAACGAGCATTATGGTTACATCTGCGAAGGCATTTATCAGACCTCTGATGATGTCAACAATTCGGCCAAGACCAGCAGCACCGTCACCGTGGGCGACTTAAAATACCGCGACATCAGTGGTCCAGACGGAACACCCGACGGAAACATATCGCCAGAATACGACCGTGTGCCTCTGGGCAACTCACTGCCACGCTACCTCTATGGCGGAAACATCAGCGCTTCGTGGAAGGGAGTCGACTTTAGCATGGCCTTCCAGGGTGTAGGCAAACAAAATGCCTATCTTTCCACCGTACAGGTACAACCGTTGCGCGATAACTATGGTAATATTCCTGCCATTCTCGAAAACAAATATTGGAGTCCCTTCAACACCGACGCGCAAAACGCAAATGCTATATATCCACGCCTTTCTAACGTGTCGAAGAGCAACAACTATGCCACATCTGACTTTTGGATATTTAATGGCTCGTATTTTCGTCTGAAAAACATCACGTTAAGCTACACCCTGCCACAAGCATGGACCAATGCCATTGGCATCAACAAGACGCGCCTCTACGTCAGTGGCTCAGACCTCTTTTGCATAAGCAAATTCCCCGATGGTTGGGATCCTGAGATGGGATCGACATCCTACCCCATTACCACCTCTTTGATATTTGGCGTACAAGTGAATTTCTAAATCAAAAAATCCGACAATGAAGACAAAAATATTATTAGCAGGCTTGGGCCTTGCATTAGCCTCATGCGAAAGCATGGACCTCGTTCCCGACTCTCAGGGTAATACCGCTTCGTGGTATACCACCGAGACCGAGCTGCAGCTGGCAGCCAACGAATTGTACATCTTGGGATATTGGCAAGAGCCCCTCAACTCAGCCGAGCAGTGGAGCGACAACACCACCTACCGGCTCGTCAACCGTAATCCGGGAAGCAACGGAACGGTGCTCGACGGCACACTCAACGGTCAACAATACGAGGTCTATGCCCTGTGGCAGCAGAGCTACAAGCTCATTGCCCGCTGCAACACTATGCTCGAGAACATCCATAAAGCCGAGGGGAACATAAACGCTGAAACGCTGAACAGGTTTGCCGGCGAGGCCTATTTCTCGCGTGCATGTAAATATGCAGACTTGACCTTCTTCTATGGTGACGTTCCTTATTTAGATAAGACATTAACCATTAACGAGGCAGAACAACAAAGCCGCATGCCAAGAGACGAGGTGAAAGCGCTTACCTATGCCGACTTCGACAAGGCTATTGAGTACCTGCCCATCAGCTATGGCGCCAGTCAGACCATTCATGCAACACGGGGTGCCGCCCTGGCCATGAAGGCGCGTTATGCCCTCTATATGGGCGACTATGCCATCGCTGCCGATGCCGCAAAGGCATGCATCGACCTGGGCGTATACACACTGGAGCCAGATTTCGCCAAACTGTTCAAACAGAGCACCAAGGTGAATCCAGAAAAGATTTTCGTATTGCCCCGATCTATCGAGAACGAGGTGGTCCTCGACAGCTGGGTCGTAAAGAATGGCTTACCCCGCAATGCCGGAGGCTATGGATCGTACAACCCCTCGTGGGACCTTCTTGCAGCCTATCTCTGCACCGACGGACTGCCCATCGACGAGTCGCCCCTTTTCAATCCTAGGAAGCCCTTCGAGAATCGCGACCCGCGGTGTGCCATGACCATTGTCGAGTTTAACACCGAGCACTGCGGCTTCGACTACGATCCCAGTCCTGCTGCTACTCAGGTGATGAACTATACCACCGGCAAGATGCAGTCGAACAACGACACACGCATAGTGAACCAATACGCATCCTACAACGGTCTGCTCTGGAAGAAAGGCATCGATGCCACTTGGATGGACAACGGACTCAATGTGGAGCAAGACTACATCATCATGCGCTATGCCGACGTGCTGCTCATCTATGCCGAAGCCATGATCGAACAAAATAAGATTGACGATAGTGTTGTACAGGCCATCAATGAGGTACGTTCGCGCGCTTATGGCGTCAACTACCGGCAAACCGACCTCTATCCAGCCGTAACCGCCGGAACTCAGGAAACCATGCGCAAGGCCGTACGCATAGAACGCCGTATGGAGTTTGCCATGGAAAACCAACGTTTGCAAGACCTGATGCGCTGGAAACTTGCATCAAAAGCATTGAACGGTTACAATTACATCATGCTCGAGCCACACGATTTGCTAAACAATGTGGTCAACAAAGGCCTGTGGTTCTGGGCTATGACGCCCCAGATTGACGAAGACGGACTGGCAGACTTCTCCGCACTTTTCAATGCAGGATACTGCACTACCGGAGCGAAACGCATATTCCCCGACCGAGAGTATCTCTGGCCTATCCCTACCCACGATATGGAACTCAATCCTAACCTGACCAATAATGAAGGATATTAATTAGGAAGTATAATTATCACTTAACTCATGACAATACACTTGAAAATGAATAAGGTATTTAGAACGCTCGGAAAAACTGTTATGGTCGCAGTGCCTATACTGACTTCTTCATGCAGTGAAAACATAGACAACCTGTTCTCAAAGAACATGTCTCAGATACAATTGAATCCATCGGGGGAATATATCAAGCTCGATGAAAGCAATCCTAATGGTACAGCCTTGACCATTGAATGGAATGCTGCACATGATTTTGGTGACGAATACATCACTACCTACAAATACGAATTTCAGCTAGTTGGATCAAAAGCTGACGTGATTAAAGAATATGAAGATGATGGACAGTTCCATCGCACATATACCAATAAAGAGCTGCAGGATATTTTAGTCAATCATTTCGGACAGTTGACCTCCACAGTTGGAAATGTTTTGGTAACCGTTACCGCATCTTTTGAGGGACCAACCCTAATTGTACCTGACATAGCGACTGCCAACCTAAAAGTTAAAACATACGGTCCTAAGCAGTTTGCCGCCGAACAGCTTTTCATAGCTGGTTCTGCTATTGGCAACGAGAAGATAGAGATAACAGCCAATGAGACGAACCCCGAACTATACAACTGGACTGGGCCGCTTGTAGCTGGTAAGATAAACTTTCCTGTCATCAATGCGGACGAGCACAATGCTATTGGCCCGGCTGCAGCTGACACGCCAGTTACGACAAGCGAAATGGATGCTGTAATCAGCGATGAGTCAGAAGCCCATTCGTGGGTCGTCAGTGAAGCTGGCAATTATCGTATTACCGTGAACATGAAAAGCCACAAAGTAAAAATTGTAGAACAAGGGGCTGTTGTTGAAGCCGACCAGATGTTCTTGGATGGTTCTGCAGTCGGTACAAAACAGATTGAGATGAAACAGACTCTTGAAAATGAGAATGTCTATGCATGGCGTGGAGATCTCTCAGCGGGTTCTCTCTATATCCCATTGCTGTACGAAGGAAAACAGGAAATGTCTATTGTCCCTCAAAATACCAACAGTCATGACATAAACGATGGCGAACCGACAGGTTTTGATCAAGCCACGACTGCTGCAGCAGAAGGAAAACGTTACTGGACTATTCCTGCAGCTGGAACCTATCGCATTGTTGTCAACACTGACGAAAAAACCATAGCCATATATTCATCTGCAACAGACCTGAAACCCAAGACTGTCAGTTGGAATAATACAACTCTGAAGATTAACCCATACACACAGGACATCAATGTTTTATATATGTACGGAACCTTCAATGGCTTTGCTCATGACAGCGGTGTATTCACTGGCTTCCAGGAGAAGTTCAATCTTATTCAAAGTGTCGCCAATCCATATATATTTGTCTATAAAGGCGAAGCTCTCCCTCATGAATCAGCCAAGGATGAGCGTGGAAATGTCATCAAAGGTTCTGTGAAGTTCTGCACTGACAACCAAAACAACAATGTCTACGCATTTGGTTCTACAGCCAGTGCCAAGCGAAACGACCACAACGGTTACATAGAGGCATCACTCGGTAAAACAGAAACTCTCGTGGAAGGACAGAGCGACAACCGTTACGCATATTTCATTATTCCTGATGAATGCAACTACGTAGAAGTAAACATTGACAAACTTACCGTAGTATTCGACAAAAAATGATAAATATTAAAAAGTAAGATGATGAACAATATAGTAAAAAAAGAACTGACAATATTGTCGATGACATTATTAGCGTCTCTTCTCTTCATCGGAACCTCATGTTCCGATGAAGAAGAAACGCAGTCTTTAGATTATAGCTGGAACATATCAGGCAACACGATTGTGGACATTAAACCCGACCGCACCAAACTTCTACGAAACCCCTTACAAGGTTGGAATATTTATACAGGTTTGGGAGATGGACTCATTAATGACTTCTGGCAACAGTATGACCATTTTGAGTCTAAGATAGGAGATGTGAGTGTTTCTGACTATGGCACAACTTTATACATCCGCGGAGCATGGAGCTATTTTAATCCTTCAGAAGATAAATACATCTGGGACGAGGATAATAACGACATCTATGCCCAACGTTTCCGTATGCTTGTAAAAGGTGCAAAGGAACGCAATCTGAAACTGGCTTTCACTTTTGTTGTTGACAGCCGCGACAAACATGAGTTTTTTACGCCTCAGTTTGTGAAGGATGCTGGTGCAAAAACCTATGAGAGTACAACTGGTTCTATGAAAGTTTGGTCACCCTATCCCGATGACCCCGTTTTTCAACAGAAGTATGAAAAGTTTCTCAGGGCTTTTGCTGCTAAATACAACGATCCAGACATTACAGCCTACGTCAGTGGTTTTGGATTGGGTAAATGGGGTGAGACTCATTCTCTCATCTATTCAACTGGAGACGAGACACCCAAAAAGGCCGTTTTCGAATGGATTACCGATCTAATGTCAAATCTCTTTACAAAAGTGCCGATTTTCATCAATTATCATCGTTGTCTCTTGTCAATGAAAGAATTCTCTGGTGCAAATACAGCTGAAGCTGAAGAGCTTATTCAACGAGCTGTAGACAAAGGGTTCTCTCTCCGCCATGATGCATTTGGAATGAAGAGCTACTACACTACTTGGGAGCGTAGCATCGCATCAAAATATTATGGCGTACGGCCCATTATCGAAGAAGGTGGGTGGGTAGAATCATCACACGGATCATCTATTAACGGAGATGGTTATGCTAATTACTCCGAAGTACGCAAGGGAGAATACGACGAGGGTAAGGCAGCACACGTCAACATGATGGATCTTCGTTATTCAAATAATGTAAAGTCTGGCGAGACCCACTCATGGTTCAACGATGGCTTTACGTATCTTAATGAATTTATCCAAGAGGGTGGATACCGTCTATACCCAGACAAAGTTTCCGTTCCACTGTCGGCTTCCACAGGTTCGACTATTCAGGCTACACATCGGTGGTCTAATCTCGCCTGGGGATATTGTCCTAATAATATACCCCAATGGAACTACAAATACAAGGTGACCTTTGCGTTGCTTGACAAGAACACGATGACACCGTTATATACTTTTGTAGACTCAACCCCTAAGATTTCCGATTGGTTGCACAGCAAACCCATGACTTATACCACCAACATTAGTCTTCAGAATGTTTCCAAAGGTAGTTACACATGGGCTGTAGGTATCATTGACTCTTCTAAAGGTGATGATGTGATAGGCTTGAACCTTTCTGTACGTGATGAATACCTCACTGATGATGGATGGGTTAAGCTTTCAGACATAGAAATCAGATAGAGATTTGGAACTATGAAAAAAAGGCTCATATTCTTGCTGATAGTTACAATATACTGTGGGACAACTAGCGCATTGGAAGAAATACTCATTGAAACAGAATCGTTCAGTCACCATGGAGGATGGGTCGTCGACCAGCAGTTCATGGACCAGATGGGGTCGCCTTACATCATGGCCCATGGTTTGGGAACACCTGTTGAGGACGCATCAACTCTCTTTGAGGTTAATACAGAAGGAACATATTATATATATGTACGCACGTACAACTGGACATCACCGTGGACTAACAAGTATGGTCCTGGACGTTTTCAAGTGTTCATCAATGGGAAACGTCTTGCATATACCAATGGGCACACTGGTTCGGATTGGCTATGGCAATTGTCTGGCAAAATCAAACTCCACAAAGGCAATAACACCATAGCGCTACATGACCTTACCGGTTTTGATGGCAGATGCGATGCCGTATACCTCTCAACTTCGCCACTTCCAGACAAATTGCTAACAGATACAGAATTCACCCAACAATTGCGCAAACGGCTCCATCCCACCGGCATAAAGCATGAGGGGCATTTCGACTTGGTTGTTGTAGGAGGAGGGATTGCAGGTATGTGCGCTGCTGTTAGCGCCGCACGCAATGGGTGTAAGGTCGCATTAGTCAACGATCGCCCACTATGGGGTGGCAACAATTCTTCTGAGGTTCGCGTCCATCTCGGTGGCATCATCGAAGTAGGCCCTTACAAAGGATTAGGTCGTATGATCCGTGAGTTCGGTCATTCACGAAAAGGAAATGCGCAACCTGCAGATTATTACGAAGACAACAAGAAAGAGTCATTCCTTCAATCACAGAAAAATCTTACCCTTTATCCATCATGCCATCTCGTAGATGTCATGATGGAGGGTCAGAAGATAAAGACTGCGACGATTCAAAACATCTATACTGGAGAACAGTTCCTACTCGAAGCAGCTCTCTTCAGCGACTGTACAGGCGATGGAACTCTTGGCTACATAGCAGGTGCCGATTATAGGATGGGACGCGAAGCGAAATCAGAATTCTCTGAGAGCCTGGCTCCTGAAAAACCAGACAATCAAGTGCAGGGAGCGTCATGCCAATGGTATTCAAAAAAAGTGACATACCATTCGTCTTTCCCTGAATTCAACTATGGCATTTCATTCAACGAGCAGAATTGCGAACGTGTTGACAAAGGAGAATGGACATGGGAAACAGGTATGAACCGTAATCAAATTACTGAGGCAGAACAAATTCGAGATTACTGTTTGTTGGTGATTTATTCTAATTGGAGCTGGCTTAAGAATCATGATTACAGCAAGAAAGATTTCGCGAAAAACGAGCTTTCTTGGGTGGCATATGTCATGGGGAAACGTGAATCACGCCGTTTGATGGGCGATTACATCTTATCAGAAGAAGACATCAATAAAAATGTATTTCATGAAGATGCATCATTCACCACTACGTGGGCCATTGATGTCCACTCTGTTGACTCCATCAACAATATTCACTTCCCTGGAAATGAATTCAAGAGTAGAACGGTTCACCGTTGGATATATCCTTACGCAGTTCCCTACCGTTGCCTTTATTCCCGTAATATTGATAATCTGTTCATGGCTGGACGCAATATTAGTTGCACACACATTGCTTTAGGAACAGTACGAGTAATGAGAACAACAGGTATGATGGGAGAAGTTGTGGGATTAGCTGCTTCTGTATGTCGCAACAACAATGCAATGCCTCGCGATGTTTATCAACGTTATCTACCCGAGCTAAAGAGACTGATGGAACAGGGTGCCGGTCAAAATGATGTCCCTAACAACCAACGCTTTAACGAACCGAACAAAGTTCTTAATACACCCAGGGCCTTTATAAAGGAATAGAATAAGATTTCTGCCATATGAGATACAATGTCTTTATTTTAATACTATGCCTTTTTACAGGACTGTCTGCAGCAAATGCCAAAGGACAAGGCTATGCTGTTTTAAAAGGAGATACTCTTAGAATAGGAAATAATGTTATAGAGCGCACCTTCTTATGGAACGAAGGTGCCTTGAAGACCATTCGTCTTGTCAACAAGATCTCACATACCACTATTCATGCCAAAGGTGACCAACCTGACTTCTCCATGGTTAAAGCTGATGTCGATAGTGCTTGGCTGAAAACTGAATGGAAGGATTCTGACGGGCAACATGCTCCTTACACACTCGTGAGCGTATGGTGTCGTCAAGGTTCCTTTCTGTCCATACGTCAATTCCGCATATATGACGATTGTCCAGCTATAGGCTGTGATATTTACCTCTGTGGAAACATAGAGACTCTTTCGATATCTGAAAACACAGCAAATGCAGATCGAAAGAATATAGAGTCTATATCCGACATGACAACACAAATAAAGACTCCTACAATTGATCGTCTTCGGCTTAATGGCAACCACTGGCAAACCAAAGTTGTCGAATTCTTCGACTATACAGACTGGAATGACAATCTTGTTGAAGAACGAGTTTTTTATCCTTATCGCCGTACAGGTTACCGTGGCAATCTGCTCTTTGCAAAGAATGAGCTGAACGGCAATGGTTTCTTCTTTCTCAAAGAGGCTCCATCATCAAGTACCCAACTCTCCTATACCGGTTCTGATTTTATTTGTGATTTTGCAGATTTCATGGTAGTAAGTCCTGGTATTTCGGCAAACGACATCACTCCATCTAAATGGACACGTGTCTATGGGTGTGTCATTGGTTTATGGCATCAGACAGAGTTGTCTGCCCTCACCGCATTACGTTCCTATCAGAAACAACTTCGCTTGGGCGCATCGCTCAGAGACGAAATGATTATGCTCAACACTTGGGGAGATCGTAGTCAGGACGCAAAGATAAACGAGAACTTTTGTCTGGCAGAACTTGAAAGGGCAAAACGTTTAGGCATTACAGTTTTCCAACTAGATGACGGTTGGCAAACAGGTAAGAGTCCTAACTCAAAGATGCCAGGAGGTTCTTTTAAGGATATCTGGAAAGATAGTTTATACTGGACTCCCGACAAGCGCAAATTTCCTCATGGCCTAAAGCCTATTATCGAGAAAGCCAGAAAACTTGGAATCCGTATCGGCCTTTGGTTTAACCCCAGCATTCAAAACAATTTTACCGATTGGCAGAAAGATGCCAATGCTGTTATCAGTCTCTATCGCGAGTATGGGATTGATTGTTTCAAGATAGACGGTATTCAGATACCCAACAAACAAGCAGAGAGTAACCTGCGTTGCCTGTTTGAAAAGATTTCAGAAGAAACCGACCATAAGGTCATCTTCAATCTTGATGCTACTGCTGGTCGGCGTGGAGGCTACCATATGCTCAATGAATATGGCAATATATTCCTTGAGAACAGATACACCGACTGGGGCAATTACTATCCTTATCGAACCCTTCGCAACCTCTGGGAACTATGCCGATATGTCCCTGCAGAAAAAATACAGATTGAGTTCCTTAATAAATGGCGCAACGCATCTAAATATCATAAAGACGACATTTTTGCGCCAGCCAACTATGATTTTGATTATCTCTTCGCCATTACTATGGCCGCACAACCGCTGGCATGGATGGAGGCAGCCAATCTCCCAGAAGAAGCGTTTGAAACATCCGCATTAATAAAAAGCTACAAAAGCATTCAGCATGATATTCATAGAGGAATTATCCTTCCAATAGGCAACGAACCTTCGGGTAGGTCATGGACGGGATTCCAGTCTATTACGAATAACAAAACGGGATATTTCATTGTTTTCCGTGAAGACAACGAAAAGCCAAATGAATCATTACGCACTTTCCTGCCAGAAGGGGAAAAGGTTAATCTGAAGCTGATAGCAGGAAATGGAGAATCATTTGTCACAACGATTTCTGAAAATGGTCATCTCAGATTCAAATTACCCCAAAAAAACCAGTTCTCAATCTATAAATACAACATTATAAAATGAAAAAAACTGCCTTTCTATTATTATTGCTTGGTTCCTTCCTACATATCATGGCAGCAGAAAACTATATCACAAATATATATGGCCGCGACTGCCAGATGCTAAACGGGAAATGGGATGCCATCGTCGATCTGTACGAACAAGGAAAGAGCTCGAAGATTTATTTGAATAAGAAACCTTCTGACAAAAACGAATTCTATGAGTACGCCTTCGAGAATGGCCTCCGCCTGAATGTGCCAGGGGATTGGAATTCACAACTTCCTGAACTTAAGTATTTTGAGGGAAGTGTTTGGTATTCCCGTCATTTTACTTCTAAGAATTCAAAAGACAAACGACGTTTCCTTTATTTCTGTGGCGTAAGCTACCGCTGCGACATTTATCTTAATGGAGAGTTTCTTGGTTCTCATGAAGGGTCTTTCACTCCTTTTCATTTTGAGGTGACACATCAGCTTCGCGATGGTGACAACCATCTTGTTATGGAGGTAAACAACCGCCGAGAGAAAGATGCCATCCCGGCACTGCGGTTCGATTGGTGGAACTATGGGGGTATTACTCGCGACGTGATGCTGGTCACTCTTCCGAACGAATATATTGCCGATTATTTCATTCAACTGGACAAGCACCAGCCCAACGTCATCAACACCATGGTTAGTCTCTCTGAAAAAAAAGCCGGAGAAACGGTTACTGTGATGATTCCCGAACTTGGGAAGAAGATCCGTATGACTACCGATGCCAAGGGAATTGCCAAGGCATCTATGAGGGTGGGTGGTATAAAACGCTGGTCACCCTCTACACCTAAACTTTACCAGATAAGCATAGTTTCCGCCTGCGACAGGGTGGACGAACGCATTGGATTTCGGAATATAGAGACAAATGGAACCAAGATATTGCTCAATGGTAAAGAAACCTTTCTGAGAAGTATCTCATTCCATGAGGAAATACCACAAAGGATGGGGCGTGCCTGTACAAAGGGTGATGCCGAATTTTTGCTTAGTGAGGCCAAAGCACTGGGGGTGAATATGGTGCGACTGGCTCATTACCAGCAAAATGAGTACATCGTCCGCCGGGCCGAGGAAATGGGCATCATGATTTGGCA
>Ga0129307_1001044_pt1 | contig 33947 bp, 32 predicted proteins | sample P1105metagenome_FD_94437 | JGI IMG/M metagenome (GOLD analysis project Ga0129307, IMG submission 94437) | Capybara group fecal microbial communities from Wisconsin, USA - P1105 metagenome | ecosystem: Host-associated > Mammals > Digestive system > Large intestine > Fecal | place: USA: Wisconsin...
CTTCCTTCGCCTCGAAGATAGGCCTTTACGATTCCCTGTTTAAATTCATAACTGTATTTTGCCATAAGAAAACTGACCTCCAAAAGTTGAACTTTTCAAGTCCAACTTTTTGGGGTCAGTTCAGTGAACAGGTCTTTTTTCTTTCTCTTTTCTCTCGTCATCAGGTAACCGGTACGCTTGCAGGCAATGCCTTCTCAGGCTGCAGTGGTGTCCTCCGGCAGCAGCGGCGTCATGTTATAGAGACTGACGGCGATCGTGGAGGCGTTGTGCGCCAGTGCGGACACCGCCGGTGTCAGGATGCCTCCTACCCCCAGTACGATCAGCGCCGTATTGAATGTCATGATAAACCGATAAGAACTATGGATGCGGTCCATGAGTGCATCGCTGGTTTCTTTCAACGTGACCAGGCTGTACAGATCATCCGCCTTGATCGTCACATCCGAGATTTCCCGCGCGATCGCCGCCCCGTCACTGATCGCAATCCCTGCATCGGCTTCAGACAGCGCCGGTGAATCGTTGACACCGTCGCCGATCATGACCACCGTTCTGCCCGCCTCATGCTCAGCTTTGATGAAGGCCGCTTTATCCTCCGGCAGCACTTCCGCATGGTATTCATCTACGCCGACGAGTTCGGCCACCGCATGCGCTGTGCGCGCATTGTCTCCGGTCATCATGACGATCCTTTTTGCACCCAGTTCGTGCAGTCTTTGGATCACTGCAGGCGCTTCCTCGCGGATCGGATCCTCGATCAGGATCACAGCAGCCAGAACACCGTCAAGAGCGAGGTAAAGATGCGAATAGGCGTCCGGAAGCGATTCATACTTACTCTCTTCTCCGGAAGGAATCACAGCCCCCTCATCCTCAAAGACAAAGTGATAACTGCCGATCAGCGCCTTCTTGCCTTCGATCGAACTGGAGATCCCATGGGCGACCACATATTCGACTTCTGTATGGCGTTCTTCATGCAGCAAGCCGCGGTTGCTCGCCTCTCTGACGACCGCATTGGCGATCGAATGCGGATAATGTTCCTCGAGGCAGGCTGCCAGGCGGAGCATTTCTGTTTCGTCCTCACCACCGAATGCCACCACCCCGGCGACTTTCGGCTCCGCATACGTCATGGTGCCTGTCTTATCAAAGACGATGGTATCCACTTCGCTGATGATTTCCATGAAACGGCCGCCCTTAACCGTGATGCCTTTAGTGCTGCTCTCGCGCATAGCGGACAGCACCGCGATCGGCAGGGACAGTTTCAAGGCACAGGAATAGTCCACCATCAATGCTGCGCTAGCTTTCGTGGCATTGCGTGTGATCAGATAGATCAGGCCGGCTGCCGCCAGATTGAACGGCACAAGCCTATCAGCAAGATGAGACGCTTTGTCTTCCACGTTGGATTTGAGCTTTTCGGATTCCTCGATCATCTGTACGATGCGGTCATACCGTCCGCCGCCCATCGCCTTGTCGATCTGGATCGTACATTGCCCTTCTTCTACGACAGTTCCGGCATAGACATAGCTGCCGGCTGCTTTGCGTACAGGGATCCCCTCGCCGGTCATGCTGGCCTGGTTGACCATGGCCTCCCCGCCCACGACTTTTCCGTCTAGCGGGATCATGCTGCCCATGCGGACAACGACTTCATCGCCGGCCCGGATCTGTTCGATCGGTGTCAGATACTCCTGTCCGTCTTCTTTCTTCCAGACCATATCCACCTGCAGCGCCATGGAACGCACCAGATCATCCACGGATTTCTTGTGCGTCCATTCGTCGAGAATGTCACCGATGTCCAGCAGGAACATGATCGAGGAGGCTGTCTGAAAATCGCCCTGCAGCATCGCTACAGCGATGGCGGTGGCATCCAGCACAGAGACCTCTATCTCCCGTCTGAGGATCGATTTCAGGCCTTTCAGAAGGTATTTTCCGGACCGCAGCAGCGCGACGCCTGCACGCACCGGATACGGCAGGAAGACACGGCTCAGCACCCGTCTGATGACACGGTTTGCCAGTCTGTCCGCATAGTGCCGGTTCAGTTCCCGGCTGGTATGCTCAGGGACGAGCGCGATGGCGTTTTCATCATCAAAAGAGAAGGCCGACAGCGCTTTCGTGACCGCACTTCTCTCCCCGCTGTAGCGGATGATGGCGTCACAGGTGCGGTCAAAGACTTTGACATCTGTCACGCCGCTCACGTTCCGCAGATAGTACTCCAGTACATCTGCCTGCGCCAGGCTCATCCGGTACACGTCCAGATGGACGCGGATTCTGCTGTCACTGTTATGTAAGACTGTACACTTCATGCGTTTTCCCGCTTCCGTGCCGCCTACGCTTCGGCCGCTGCATCTTCAATAACTTCCGCTTCTTTGGCTGCAGCGCGTTCTTCATTGATCTTCTTTGCTTCTTCCAGAATATCGTCGCAGTTCTCGCGTACGGTATCCGCGCAGGCCATCGCCTCATCCCTGACGCGCAGTGCGGCCGCTGTTGTCTGTACATAGACCTTCTTGGCGTCCTGGCTGCCCAGGATCTTAAAGCCTGCAGAGCCGAAGAGCGTCCCGCCTACAAAGAGAGCAACTTTCCCAATACCGTTCATAATACTTCCTCCTTTATCACTGTAAATCAGTCCTTATCAAAACGACCCGCAGAGCGGATCGTTCATCTTTTCTGTAACCTTATCCTATGCGCCGGCATTTTATATGTCGGCTCTGATTGGTCACATCCGGTCAAATTGTAAAAAGTTAGCAATGGCTTCAGCCTGTTTTATACCTGTTCGGGCTTTTTCGGGAGGCTGGTCCGGACATTTTCGAGCAGCCGCTGCGATTCCGCGCGGTCCAATCTGCGGAACTTGCCCGGCGTCATCCCGAACATATCCCTGAATACCTTGGCAAATTTGCTGCCGTTCTCAAATCCTACCTTGCCGGCAATCTCCAGGATCCCGTCGGTGCCGTTCATCAGTTCCTTGGCAGCGTACTCCAGTCTTTTCGCGCGGACATACTTGTGCACCGGCATGCCGTAGGTATTCTTGAAACAGATCTTGATGTACGTCGCCGAATAGCCGTATTTGTCCGCCAGATCCTCCAGCGTGATCTTTCTGTCCAGATTGTCCAGTAGATAGCTGCAGACAGTCTCTGCCAGCCACTGCTGTCTCTCGCTCGTGGTTTTCTTCTTCATTGTCAGGATGCCTTTTCAGGTTAGCGGTATCTAACTGCAGTTCAAAAAAGATCGGTTAGCGATTACTAACCGACCCAATAATACTGTATATTCAATTTGGTGTCAATACTTACTATTCTGCGTTGAATTCATCCTTGCCAACGCCGCACAGCGGGCAGGCAAAGTCTTCCGGCAGGTCTTCCCACTTGGTGCCCGGCTCGATCCCGTTATCCGGATCGCCCATTTCTTCGTCATAGACATAACCGCAAACGCCGCATACGTATTTCATAGCTGTTTCCTCCTTAGTGTTTGATTCGCACAAAAGTGTCCGTGCGAAGACAGTCCAGTACCGTCCTCTTTATTGTATAGGAATCGCTCTGTCATTGCAAAGAAAAATCCGCCCGGTTACCCGAGCGGACAAATTGGTGATCCGTAATAGACTTGAACTATCGACCTTCTGGTTGTCACCCAGACGCTCTCCCAGCTGAGCTAACGGATCATGTCGTTTCCGACTTGATGAGTATACCACAAGCACCTATGATTGACAACACCCAATTTGTGATTTTGTATTATTTTTCGTTCAATTGATGTAATTACCCTTTTCAAGTCGGATACGATGATTTCTTAAACCGTGATTTCCTCAGAGATCACCTTTCTGTAATCTTCCAGGTTGCGCTTGAGCAGCGCCGGTGTATCAAGGCCGTACGGGCACTTTTCCGCACACTGGCGGCATTCGATGCAGGTATCGATCTTCTCCATTTCCTCCTGCCAGTGCGGCGTGGTCCAGGCGGCGGTCGGTGCGCGGCGGATCATCAGCGACATGCGGGCGCAGTCGTTGATGCTGATCCCCATCGGGCACGGCTTGCAGTACCCGCAGCCGCGGCAGAATTCGCCGGAGAGTTCTTCCTTTTCTTTTTCGATAAAGGCTTCGATTTCCTCCGTCATCGCCGGTGTCTCGTCCATATAGGACAGCCACTCATCGAGTTCCTTCTCTTTCTGGACGCCCCAGATCGGCAGCACATCGTACTGAGTCATGAACGCCATGGCCGCTTCGGATCTCGTGATCAGGCCGCCGGCCAGCCCCTTCATGCAGATGTAGCCCATATCCGCAGCGATGCAGTCTTCGACGAGCTTTTTCTCCCTGTCCGAAGCCAGATAGCTGAATGGGAACTGCAGCGTTTCATAAAGGCCGGACTGCACGATTTCCTCTGCTACCTGGATGAGGTGCGCGGTGATGCCGATATGGCGGATTTTTCCCTGTTTTTTTGCCTCTTCCAGGCATTCGTACATCCCGGTGCCGTCCCCGGGTTTATAGCACTGCGGGACGCAGTGCAGCTGATAGACATCGATGTAGTCGGTGCCCAGCGTTTTGAGCGACGTTTCAAGCTGCTCCCAGAACTCTTCCGGTGTTCTGGCCATGGTCTTGGATGCGATGAAGACCTTGTCGCGCATCCCTTTGAATGCTTCCCCGACTTTCTCTTCGCTGTCCGAATAGGCACGGGCGGTGTCAAAATACGTCATCCCGCCGTCATATGCTTTGCGCAGCAGATGGACAGCGTCCTCCTTGCTGATGCGCTGGATCGGCAGTGCGCCGAATGCATTCTGCGGGGTCGTGATCCCGGTTTTCCCTAATGTGATCTGTCTCATACTTTCTCCTTCAATCGAACGTCTTAGCTGCGGACGCTCCTGTACAGTTCATATCCAGTTGATTATAGCATACAACAAAGTAAAAAAGAGAGCGTTTCCGCCCTCTTTACATGTATCTTTATTCATCTGAACGTGCATGTATGCTCATCTGTCTTCCTGAATAACACGCTCTTTATGCCCGCCTTCGCGGATCGTGCAGGACCAGAGCAGGAACAGCACACCGCTCACGACAGCTGTGATATAGGAGATATGCGCAACCGGTGCCGCTCTTTCGATGACCGACAGGATCATCGGTGTGAAGAACTGCGCGGTATAAAGCGCTGCGCTGATCAGCGGCAGAACGGTGCTGCCGGCATTTCTGCCCGCCTTCATCGAAGCCGTTGAGATCAGGAACGGGACCCCTGCACCCGCGGCAAACCCGACGAAGACAGAGCCGAGCAACGTCATGAAAAGACCGCCTGAGAGGAGCAGACATGCATACCCCGCAATAAAGCACACCGGTGCGGCAAATTTTGTTCCGCTCTTAAGCAATCGCTTCATCGGTGCGAATGCCAGCCCGCCCAGAAATCCGCACGCATCCATGATCGCCATGATGACCGCGATATAATGCTGCGGGATGATCCCTGCATTTGCGGTCTCCATCGCAAAGTTTGCAGGATAGATGAAGAACGTGAACATCAGCAGGAACATCGCAATGATGAACGCATAGTACTCCGCGAAGACGCTTTTTTCGCGTTCTCCCGCGTTTTTGCGGCCATCCCCGCCGATTCTCTCGTTGGGCATGAAAATGCTGCACAGGACGATGCTGATGCCGCCCATCAGGTACACTAGGAAGCTGGCGCGCCAGCTGATGACCGCCAGCAGACCGGACAGCAGCGTTGCAATGCTGCCGCCGAGCTGATTGGCTGCCGAGCTCAGGCCCATCAGTTTATCCTGCTTGTCGCGGGTATAGTAAAACGCCAGCAGACCGGTGGACATCGGCATGATGATCCCGACGCCGATCCCGACCAGCGCTCTGGCCGCGAGCACCAGGTAAATATTGCTGAATACGCCGGCCACAACGCCGCCCGCTGTATAGAGGATCAGGCCCGACATCAGCAGTCCTTTTGCTTTATACTTGCGCGACAGCTTCGGAAAGTACAGATTTGTGATGACGATGAACAGCGCCGGTACGCTGATGATCATCTGCACCAGTGTCAGCGGCTCATCCGCAAAATACTCCCGGATCACATTCAGCGCAGGCGCGACAGCTGCCCCTGCCATGACTGTCAGCAGCGACAGCGACAGGATCGACATAGTCAGTCCGCATCTTCTTGCTTTTTTCTTTTCTTTGCCCATACTTGATCGTCTCCTTTTCTCTATCGCACACCCGTATCGGATGTCATTTTCTTTGGACTTGCTGCACACAGAAAAAGCGCGCAAGTCCTGGTTCGGACTTACGCGCTATGGCAACTCAACCTCGGCTATTGTAGCATCCCGCATCTTTAAAAAGCAAGTTTTTTGTTGGTAAAATGGTCGTTCCTTGACTGTTAGCGTATGCTAACCTATAATCTGGTTAGACACACCTAACCAAAAATCCTTGTGAAAGGAAGACTGCATTTATGAACAAGCACTTTATTACATTTGAAAATGTGAATAAAACCTATGGCAAAGGCGAAGCCAGCCAAAAGGCTGCAGACAATGTCAGTTTTATCATCGAAGAAGGCGAATTCGTTGTCATCCTGGGTCCGTCCGGGGCAGGCAAATCCACCATACTCAATATCCTGGGCGGTATGGACCGGCCGGACAGCGGCGCCGTAGCGGCGGCAGAAAGCCGCATCGACCAGATGAACGACAAGCAGCTGTCCGCATACCGCGCTGAGAAGGTCGGCTTTATCTTTCAGTTCTACAATCTTCTCCCCAGCCTGACTGCCAGGGAGAACGTTGCCCTGACGAAGAGCATCGTCAGCAATGCTATGGATCCTGCGGAATCGCTGCAAGCCGTCGGCCTGTCGGAACATGCGGACAAATTCCCTTCCCAGCTGTCCGGCGGTGAGCAGCAGCGCGTCTCTATCGCAAGAGCCATCGCCAAAAGGCCTGCGATCCTGCTCGGGGATGAGCCAACCGGTGCGCTTGATTCGGAGACAGGTGTCAGGGTCCTCTCGCTGCTTCATGACATCTGTAAACAGCACAGCACCACGACAATCCTCGTCACCCACAATGCGGACATTGCACAATGTGCCGACCGTGTCATCCGTATGCGCAGCGGCAAAGTTGTTTCTGTTGAATGCAATACGCACCCGGTCCCTGTCGAGGAGGTGTCCTGGTAATGCTGATGAAAAAAATGCTGCGCGACGCGCGGCATAACTTCCGCCAGTTCGCAGCGATCTTCCTGCTGTCAGCACTGGCCATGTACATGTTCACCCTCTTCCGCAGTTCAGACCTCGGCGCATACGAAGCGCTGGAGAAGTTTGAAGAGGCTTCCCGTTTCCCTTCCATCTGGGTGTACGGCGAGTCCTTCGAGGAAAACGATGAAGAAGCAGTCCTTTCGATGCCGGAGGTCACTGCAGTGCAGCGCCGCACAAAACCGCCAGACGGACGCTCTTTGAACATCTGCCGAACTGGGACCACCTCCGGTTTTCAACGCAGTACAATCTGCGCGATCTGGGTCGCTCCAAACTCAGGACCCTCATGGGCGTTGTCGGCATTCTCTTCGGCATGATGCTCATGGTATGCGCTTTTTCATGCGGCACGACGATCGATGAGACAAGAAACTGGAACTTCGAGCGGCTCGTCAATTACGACAACATGCTGGTGCTGGATGAAACGATGCCCTTTGAAGATGCAGAAACGCTTTGTGAGGATCTGGACGGCGAGCTCGTCATGTCGGCCGGCATCGAAGTTGCCACCGGCACGGAAGACCACAAAGAGCACAAAAAGAATACAACCCTGACCGTAACAGAAGGCAAAGGTCTGTTCGGCATCACCGATGCGGATCTTGATGTCACAGAAATCCCTGCCGGCACCGTTGCCGTCACCAATCGCCTGGCCAGGCAGCTCGGTGTCAAAGAAGGAGACACGGTGTACTGGCACATCTACGATAAGAATGAGTGGCATGCGGCTACGGTCGGTCTGATCAACCGCAATCCGACGGCAACAGGTCTGACCATCCTGCGCAGCGATCTCGAAGAGACGGGAGAGAGATTTACCCCCTCCCGTCTTCTGACAAACGCAGACGTCACGCTGGAAGACCTCAACAAAGAACAAAACCGCGTGAGCGCGGTCAACAACAAGCAGGCAATGATCGACAGTTTTGACACCAGCATGGAGATCGTCAACGTCATGGTCTACATCTTCGTGGTCATGTCCGTCCTGTTCGTGGTCCTCGTGCTGTTCAATGCCGGCAGCCTCTCTTTCATGGAACGCAAAAAAGAATTCGCCACGCTGAAAGTTATGGGGCTCTCAGACAGGCGGATCCGCGGTCTGATGACACAGCAGAACCTCTGGATCACAGTGGTCGGCGCCCTGCTTGGCACACCCTTCGGGCAGGTCCTGCTGCAGTATATGCTGGATAGCAACGGAGATAATTTTGACTATAAAGTGATCATCAGCTGGAGCGATTATCTGCTCTCCTTCCTGCTGATCCTGCTTGTCTCATATCTTGTCACCTTGCTGTTCTCAAGACGCATCCGGAAGCTCGATATGGTGGAAACGCTCAAAGGCCTGGAGTGAGGAAAAAACGGCTGCCTGATACACGAATCACGCGGCTTTCCGTTTTCTCTGCCGCCTTGTGGAGCGCAATGCGAACGGCTTCTCCGTCTTCTTCACGGAAGGCGAAAACATCTACGAAACATCCTGTCCCATCCTTTACGCGATGACGCTGATCGGACAGAAATGGAAGCTGCCGATTCTCTGGTACATCGCAGACGCCGAGAACCAGACGCTCCGGTACAAAGAACTTGAGCGCAAAGTGGTCGGCATCACTGCCACCATGCTCACCAAGTGCCTGCGCGAGCTCGAGGCGGATGAGCTCATCACAAGGAAGCAGTACAACACGATCCCGCCGACCGTCGAATACTCTCTCGCGGAAAAAGGCAAGTCCCTCATCCCAGCACTGGAGTCCGTCTATCAGTGGGCGGAATCGCAGATGCCGGCATCGGAAAAGTAATCTCTCTTTACGGCTGACTTTACAAAACAAAAGAGCCACTCCCGGGGGAATGGCTCTTTTCTGTTATCTTCAATATGTCTGTTAGAACATCGCGACTTCCGGATCCGGCGCCTTGGTCTTCCATGCCTTCTCGCAGTAGATGACCGGCCCTTCTTCCTGGTAGGCCTGCTCGTATTCGTTCTTCACAGTGCCCTTGATCATGACCCAGTCGCCCTTCTTGACATCTAAAGGTTTATCGTAAACATAAACCAGCCCTGCGAACTGGATGTCTTCGACGCAGCACGTCATGACGTGGCGGCCCATCGCGTACTTGCCCTTCGGCAGCTCGTCGATCATGGCGATGCGCACGCGTAGCTGCAGGGTCTTGCCTTCGTAGTTCTGCGGATTTTCGTTGATATCGCGGTACCATTCCGCATACCACTCGTCCTTGATCTCCACGACTGGCGCTTCCATATCGTACGGCAGCGGATCTTCGATGTCATCCTGCTCCACATCTTCAGGACCGTACTCGTAGCAGATCTGCGCGCGGCGGTTAGCGATGCGCACTTCCTTGTGGAACGGCATCTTGTCAAACCCCTTCTCGCAGCGGTTGAAGATGTTGAGCTCCGCCGTCTGCATCTTGTCGAAGCAAAGCTGGCGCATGTTCTGGTTGTACATCAGAAAGGTCGTCGCATCGTGAAAGCAGACTTCCTGGTAGATCAGCCAGTTGGGCGGCATGTTCTGGAACAGGGTCTGCAGCATCCACATGCCGTTGTACTCGATGACGACGCGGTCGATCGCGTGTCGCTTTTCCAGCTTTTTCAGACGCTCCTGCGTCAGGTCCTCCTCGTCTTCGATGGTCTCGATGTAGACGTTCGGATAGCTGAACTTCGACGGATCGTAGTCCTCCTCGCCCTCCTCGCAGAGAAGCAGCAGGGTCCGCTCGCCCTCATTGAAGTCGGTCGTAGACAGGATGTCCTGAATAAAAGTTGTTTTACCCCCGCCGAGAAAGCCTGTAAACAGGTATACGGGGATTTCTTGCTGTTGGTTCATCATTGTTGTCTTTCCTCTTAGTCAAGCAGGAACAGCTCACGGATGCGGTCTTCCTCAAGATCCACACCGATGACGCAGATCATGCCAGTCGCTTCCGGGGTGCCTTCGCGCACTTCCGGCTCGCCCGGAACGTAGTCGAAGTGGATCCAGGTGCCGTCGACGCCTTCGACGATGCCCTTGGAACGCAGGACCTGTCCGCACTCTGCGAAGTTGTCGAGGCCCTTGAGCGCTTCCTCGATCTGCTCTTTCGTGTATTTGTGCGCTGTGTTCACACCCATCTCGCTAAAGATCTCGTCCGCGTGGTGATGCCCGTGGTGGTCGTGATCATGGTGATGGTGATGATGCTCATGTTCGTGATCATGGTCATGATGATGTTCGTGCTCATCATGATCGTGGTGATGTTCGTGTTCGTGCTCATCGTGGTCATGGTGATGCTCGTGTTCATGTTCATCATGGTCATGGTGGTGATGATGGTGCTCCGCCTCATGCGCATAGGCTTCCTCGCGCAGCTTGTCGAGCTCTGCCGACAGGGTCTTCTTCTGCTCCATGACCTCGAGGATCTGCTGGCCGGAAATCTTGTCCCAGTCGGTGGTGACCATCATGGCATGGTCGTTCTTCTCACGCAGCATCTTCACGCATGCATCCAGCTTTTCCTGGGAAAGACCGGCAGTATGGCTCAGGATGATCGAGCTGGCGTGTTCGACCTGGTTCTCGTAGAACTCGCCGAAGTTCTTCATGTAGACCTTCGCCTTCTTCGCATCGACGACCGTTGTGAAGCCGTTGAGCTCGATGTTGTCGTTGTGCAGATCCTGCACGGCGATGATGACGTCGCTCAGTTTGCCGACACCGGAGGGCTCGATGATGATGCGCTCAGGTGCGTACTCCTCGATGACCTGGTTGAGTGCACGGCCGAAGTCGCCAACCAGTGTGCAGCAGATGCAGCCGGAGTTCATCTCGTTGACCTGCACGCCTGTTTCCTTGAGGAAGCCGCCGTCGATGCCGATCTCGCCGAATTCATTTTCAATCAGAACAAGCTTCTCATCGCCATAGGCTCCGTCCGCGATCAGCTTCTTGATCAGCGTTGTCTTACCGGCGCCAAGGAAACCGGAAAAAATATCAACTTTTGTCATCTCTATACCTTCTTTCTTATAAGCAGTCGTTTATCTGCCTGGATTTGCTTTTCCGTGGCTGTCCTGCCGGACGATGCCGCAACGCCATATATTATAGCACATCCGAAAAGTTTTTGTGGAAATGTATAAGCGATTCCTGTATAATACATTTTGCTGTGGAGAGTTATCGAAGTGGTCATAACGAGCCGCACTCGAAATGCGGTGGTCCTCACGGGCCCGTGGGTTCGAATCCCACACTCTCCGCCATAAAAGAACGGTTTTGCGGCCGTTCTTTTTTCTTTTGGTCGTTTGAAAGGACTGCCGCATCTAAATGGGATTGCATTCTCAGAAAACTCTGATATGATGGTGTTACTCTGAAACCGCATTTATGGGAATGGAGGCCGGATCATGTTTGAGATTGAGATCAAAGCACAGCTGGACGATCAGATATCATCCGAGATTTTTGAATCCGCTACCGATCTGGGATTTACCGTCTGCTGGCGCGGCGTCGAAGAGGACGTCTACTACAACGGCAACGACCGGGACTTTCGCCAGACGGATGAAGCACTGCGCATCCGTACGCAGCGTGCGCTGGCGCCTGCCATCAGCACGACCACCCTCATCACCTACAAAGGTCCCAAAGCTGTCGGTCCCACCCAGTCGCGTACCGAACTTGAGACGGCTGTTGCAGACGATGATGTGCTGCGGGATATCCTCGACCACCTCGGCTATCCTTCCGTCATGACAGTCCGCAAGACGCGCGTTGAGCTTGACGGCGAATATCCTTACGAAGGCTATCACATCTGTCTCGACCGCGTAGACGAACTGGGCGACTTTATAGAGATCGAACGGGTGCTGCCGGACGAAGCCACCGAAGCGAACAAAACGGCCGCCACAGAGGCGATTTTCGCCCTTCTCGCACTCCTCGGAGTACCGGCCAGCGACATTGTCGAAGAGACCTATCTGGAAATGCTGCTCGAGCAGTATCACCCCGCCGGCTAAAAAGCCCGGGATTACCCATACAGAAGTTTCAGGACGCTACAGCTACAGCGTCCTTTTGTTTTGTCTGATCCAGGACAGGCGGTCCATGTTCCCCCGTTCGATCATCAGGTCCAGCGCCTCCAGAATGCTCTCTTTGCGCTGCAGGAAGTCAGGCGCCTATGTGGCAGTATATGCTGGAATATTTCACAGAACGTTACACGCGCATCGCAATGGAAAAAAAGAAGACGGACGTGCTGGACGCACAGACCGTCTTCAGTATTCGTCTCTACTGTTACGGAACGCTCGGCATGACCAGAGAATGGCTTCTCCATGACAACATCACCCCTGCGAAGACCATCGTTGAGATGATGTTTGCCTCCATGCCGGCTTCCCTCAGAGAAATCTACTTCTAGTTCATCAGGTCGAAGTTCTTCAGGATGTCCGGATTGAGCATCTGCGCCATGCGGAGAAGCTCCGGCGCTCCTTTTGCGTACTCCATGAGGTCGATGCCCTTGACGGCTGCATCGATCGCCTGACGCATGGACTTCGCACCGGCTTCGCTCCCGTCCGGATGACCGTGGATTGCGCCGCCTGCAGCCAGGATGACGTCCATACCGCACTCATCAACCGCATGCTTGACGGACAGCTGTGTCGTGCCGCCGGAGAATGCGAACATCATCGGCTTGATGTTCCACCACGGCTGCGTGAAGAACTTGAAGGTTCTGTTGAATGTGGTGTACGGGATCGGGAACTTGCCCCACGGATGTCCGAAGATCTGGAAGTCCGCGCCGCACAGTCTGGTCAGCTTGCCGGTGACGAGCGGTGCCGCAACGCCGGTGTAGGTGCTGCCGGACAGAACGCCCGCGTAGTCGATGTGCGCCAGGATCGGCACGTTGATGTTCGGGTCGTCTGCCAGCATCTTCAGTGTGGACTGACCTGCTGTGTATGTGTTGAGCATCAGGCAGTTCGCACCAAGATCGATCGCGCGCAGTGCGTTGTCGTGTACTTTGGCGACATCGTCGGTGATATTGACTGCATACAGAGTATGTTCGCCGGTCTCCTCAAAGACGCGCTTTTCCATCTCCATGAACTTCGGCACGCGTTCCGCCAGCGGGCAGAACGGTTCGTCAGCAGGCAGCAGTTCGTCATCCTTGATGACGTCAACGCCGCCCTTGGCAGCTTCGTAGAAGATCTGCGCGCCTTCATCCGGTGTCCAGCCGATGTTGGGCTTGATCATCGCGTTCAGGAGCGGTCTGTCATAAACGCCGAGCTTTTCACGCAGCCCTTCCACGCCGAACTTCGGGCCCTGGAACTGCGCGACGTACTTCTTCGGGAATGCCACGTCGATCCACTTCAGCATACCGGATGCGGATATGTTGCCGAATACGGTGCTGAGCATCATCGGCAGGCTGGAGCCCATGTTGCGCATCGGGAATGCGATCTGTACGATGTGCATCGGCGGCAGCTGTTCATTGCCTCTGTCGTAACCGAGATCCGGCACTTCATAGATCGCAACGACCTTCGCGCCGAAGTCCTTTGTCTTGTCAGCGCTGTCGTGGCTGACCTTGATCCAGGTACCGGTGGTCTGTTCGTCTGCGACCGCCAGCGCCAGTTTTTCGATGTTCTTTGTTTCCATCCGCACCTGATAGGTACCGATGATATAGTCCTCATCGAATGCGACCTCGGGGAACGCATTCTTCATGTTGACCTCATCCAGTTTTTTGGCCATGATGAACTCCTTTCATATGGGTATCGTCTTTCAACGGGCATATGTAAAATCGCTGTTATATTTAGACCCGCGTATAATTTTATCCATTACTATTTTACCACTATGCAGAATTCTGTCAATCACATTTCTTTACTCGCGTCCAATAATAGACAAAATCCCTGTAAATTCTTATGTTTACTACCAAATTAACGGTGTTACTACTTGGAATGAATTTTTCGGTATGATATTATATTGACAATTTAAAGGAGGACCGATATGGCCGAGAAAAAAGCAACCATTACAAAACGCGAAGCGAACAAGATCGATGTCCACCGCAGGATCCTCAAAGCATCCCGCCGGCTCTTCGCTTCCAATGGCTACGATGAGACCATGATGCGCGACATCGCCAAGAAGGCGGATGTCTCCAAAGCAACGGTCTACAACTATTTCCCGAATAAAGAAAGTCTGCTGATCGCGACTTTGCAGGATGTCACCGAAGAAGCGGAAAAAGCAGTCGCTTCCAAGAAAGAACTGCCTGCTTCCGAGCGCCTCAGACTGGCATTTGAGACCTTCCTGCTCGGCGGTATGAAATACCCGGATCTGACGCGCCGCATCACCTATCTCAACTGTACGGACGGCAGCGCACTGTACGGTTCGACCGGCAGGATCTACCGGCTTTTCGGCGAACTTGTCAAAGAGGCTAAGGAGAACGGTGAATTCGATCCGGTGGCCAGCGAATATATGATCACCGATACGGTCTTCGGCATCTTCCTGATCGCAGAGTATCAGTGGATCGACATTGACCGCCTCTCTTCCGTCGAACTGCTGGAAAGAGCGCGTGCCTACTACGATAAGTTCATCGTCGAAGCTTTTTCGGTGAAGTAGGTTTTAAAAATCAAATATGGATTGCATTAAAAACGGACCGTCTGCCTAATCGCGCGGTCCGTTCCAATGTGCTTCGATATACTCTCTCAGTTCTGCAAGCGTTTCCTCGTGCTCATGGAGTGCAAAATCAGGAAACGCTTTTATGATGCGCTTCATCATGTAAGCGCGCAGCTTCGACTGTTTTTCAAACCATACATCCACTGACGCTTCTGCCCTGTCCATCCGTTCTTCGAACGCTTCAGCACGCGCATCCCGGCGCTGCTGCGCTTCCGCACGCATTTTTTCAATTTGTTCTGCCGCTTCCGCCTTTCCGGACTCGACACGCTCGGCAAGTTCAGCTCTGGCAAGAGCTGCCTGCACCTGCCCGCTCTCGATCCGCTGCGCAGTTCTGATGCTGCCTTTCCCAAGTACCTCGGTCAGGTTATCACTTACCGTCCTCATATTGGCGCGCATACTGTCAAGCTCTGTGATGCGTTTGTTGAGGCCCTGCACGATCGCAACGGTGACAACGATATCCGCCAGATAGGCAGCACCAAGGACCGCCAGTACCGGCCATCCGTACTTTTCGGGGATTATCGCAGCACTGTGTGCCGCGATGAAAGGATGCATGACCCGCACGACGAAGACGATGGCTACGCCCCAGAGAAGACTGAACTTCAAACAGATGTAGCCGTGCAGATTAAATGGCTCTTTTGAATAGTCCCACCATCTCGCATGGAACAGTTTGTCGAGCGCCCAGCCGCCAGCCAGTTCAACAGCTGTCGCAAAGACCACACCGCCCGCAAACAGCACGAGCGTGTTGGTCGCTTCCACGCCGTCCTCATAGACCAGTCCGGCCAGCGTGAAAATCAGGATCACACCAACGCCGTATATCGGACAGACAGGGCCGTTCAGAAAACCGCGGTTGACGATGATCCCCTGGCCGGCAGCATGGTAAACGACCTCGAGCACCCACCCGAGGAAAGAATAGATCATGAAATACCAGACTGCCGCGTATACTGTCATAGATACTGTTTCTTCCTCTTTTCCTGTTTCAAAATTAGCTTTCACGATCTGCGCATACTCACGAGAGCCGCTGCGTCAGATACAGATCTGCGTAGGCGCCGTTCTTTGCGAGCAGTTCCTCGTGCGTGCCCTCTTCGACGATGTGACCGTGATCCACAACAACGATCCTGTCCGCATCCCGGACCGTTGCGAGCCGATGTGCAATCACAACCGTGGTGCGGTCCTGCGAAAGCCTGTTGAAACTTTCCTGGATCTGCTCCTCGGTGATCGTATCAAGCGCGGATGTTGCTTCGTCGAGGATCAGGATCTCCGGATCCTTCAGGAAGATGCGCGCAATGGAGACGCGCTGTTTCTGTCCGCCGGACAGTTTTGTGCCGCGCTCGCCGACATAGGTATCAAATCCGTCCGGCATTTCCATGATATCGTCGTATATTTCCGCCCGTTTTGCTGCTGCCACGACATCCTCATAGGAAGCGCCCGGGCGACCGTAACGGATACTCTCCAGGATCGTATCAGCAAAGATAAAGACGTCCTGCTGCACGATACCGACCGCCTGCCTGAGAGAGCGGATCGTCACATCGCGCACATCCTGCCCGTCGATGCGGATCGCCCCGCCCGTGACATCGTAAAACCGCGGGATCAGCTGGCAAAGCGTCGTCTTGCCGCCGCCGGACGGTCCTACAACAGCCACCGTCTCACCAGCCCTGACAGACAGAGAAACATCATCCAGGATCAGACGGCCGGCAGAGCGTTTCCTTTCGGCGAGCGTCTCGTCTTCTTCCTCACCCTCGGCGGGCTCGTCCATCCCCGCTGCCGCACCCTGCGTATAAGAGAATGTGACATGGTCGATCTCGATATTGCCGCCACTGACCTGCAGCGCCGCTGCGCCTTCCTTCTCGGTGATATTCGGCTCGATGGCCATCACGGCGAGGAATCGCTTCAGCCCGGCAGTGCCGTTCGTAAAGACTTCCGCGAACGCGGACAGTTTGCGGATCGGCGTGATGAAGGCGTTGACGAACAATGTGAACGTAATGAGATCCACATAGTTCATCGATCCCCGCATGATGAGATAGCCGCCGAATGCGATGACTGCGACCGGCAGGATGCACATAAAGAACTCCTGGCTCGCCTGGAAGGTTGCCATCGCCTGGTAAAAGCTCTTGCGGGCGGTCTTGTAGCGGTTGTTGGACCGGTCAAACCGCGCCAGATCCTCCATCTCGTTGGTGAATGCTTTTGACGTCCGGATACCGGAAATGGATGACTCGATATCCGCATTGATCGAGGCCAGCTTTTTCTTGACATCCGCAGACGTATTGGTCATGTCTTTGCGTCTTCCCATCACGATCAGGATAAAGATCGGGATGAGTGCCGCCACGACAAGTGCCAGCCGCCATTCGATCGTGAACATAAAGATCAGAGAGCCGCTGATCGTCAGGACCGAGATCAGAAGATCCTCCGGGCCGTGATGGGACAGCTCTGTGATCTCAAACAGGTCACCCGTCAGCCTGCTCATGATGCGGCCGGTGCGCGTCTGGTCATAGAAAGAGAAATCCATCTCCTGCAGGTGTTCATACAGCGATCTGCGAATATCCGCCTCCACGCGCACGCCGAACGTATGGCCCCAGTAGGTCATCATGTAGTAACAGGCGGAGCGCAGGACATAGAAGATCACCACACCGAACATCAGGATATAGAAAATGCGGTACGCTTTTCCCGGCAGCAGCTCGTACATCGCGTAGCGCGATACGAGCGGGAACGCCAGATCGATGGCCGCTGCCAGTACGGCGCAGAACATGTCCAGCACGAACAGGTTCATGTGCGGTTTAAAGTACGAAAACAGCGACCCAAGCAGATGTGTTGTTTTTGGATTGTCGGAATGATTGGTTTCGGGTTTCATGCTAAATACAGGTTACTCTAGTTTATTTACTCTTCAGGGACAGCGCACGGCATGCCGACGTGCGGGATCCCGGTGTACTTCGCGATCTCTTCACTGGTCGTCATCAGATCGTCCATGGACAGGTCCGCCACATGCTCATGGCCTGTCACGCGTGCGAACATCTGCAGTTCCTTCTTTGTGGTATTCAGGAAGTTGCCGACGCGCTGCGCCGCAGTATCCACGTGCAGCCGTTTTCTGAGCTCTGGATCCTGCGTTGCGATACCGACCGGGCATCTTCCGTCGCCGCAGATCCGGTACTGCTGGCACGCCGCCGCGATCAGCGCTGCAGAAGCGATGGCTACTGCATCCGCACCCATGGCGATGGCTTTCGCAAAGTCGCTGCTGACGCGCAGACCGCCGGTGATGATGAGTTCGATATCGGAACCGACGCTGTCCAGATACTTTCTGGCTCTGGCCAGCGCGTACAGCGTGGGTACGGAGGTCGACTCCCTTAAGAACAGCGGGCTGGAACCGGTCGCGCCGCCTCTGCCGTCAATCGTGATGAAGTCAGGCCCGGCGTAAACGCACCAGGCGAGGTCGCGTTCGATATGTCCGGCTGCGATCTTGACACCGATCGGACGGCCTTCCGACCGCTCGCGCAGCATGTCAACCATCGCTTTCAGATCGTCTTTGCTGTTGATCTCGGGGAAACGGCTCGGGCTCTGGACATCCTCGCCCGGTTTCTTGCCGCGCAGCGCCGCGATCTCCGGCGTGACTTTCTCACCCGGCAGATGGCCGCCCATGCCCGGTTTTGTTCCCTGTCCGATCTTGATCTCGATCGCATCCGATGTCTTCAGGTTTTCGTCTGTGACACTGTACTTGTTGGGAATGTATTCAAAGATGTATTTGTAGGCCGCCGCTTTTTCTGCAGGCAGGATGCCGCCTTCGCCGCTGCACATGGCGGTCTTCGCCATGGCGGCGCCTTTGGCAAGCGCTTCCTTGATCTCCGCGGACAGCGCGCCGAACGACATATGCGAAATATAGACAGGCATATCGAGCAGCATCGGCTTGGCAGCATGCTTGCCGATGACGGTCATCATATGGACAGCGAAGTCGTCGTCCATCGGCGCCGGGTCGAGCTGCGCCCCCATGAGCAGGACATCGTCCCAGCCTGCCATCGGCATCTTTGTGGACATCGCCGCACCGATCGTCTTTCCGCTGACAGCGATCTCATGGATCTCTTTCATGTACCGGCAGGTTTCGTCCAAACGCGCGAATGCAGGATCATACGCGAGCGGATTGCCGGCATTTGCTGCTTTCGGCGCTTCTGAAGATGCTGCAGCAGGTTCCTGTCCCTCTTCCGGTTTGAAGACGGATGCCGGCTGCATGCAGATCGGGCACTCGGTCAGTTCCGCAAAGGATTTGCCTTCTTTTTCTTCATCAAATACGTATCCGCATACGGTGCAAACATATTTCATTTTTCTTCCCCCTGTCTGGTTTATCTTTCTGCAAGTACCTTTTGATAATTCTCAGGATCGGTGTCGCCTTCCGTGTTGATCAGAAGCACGACAGCGTTCTCATTCAGACCCATCTCCTGGCGCAGTTCCGCGTATTTCGGGTCGTTCAGAAGATGGTCCAGAAGACCGGTCGTCACCGCCCCTGACTCGCCGGCAACCACAGGCTTCTCACCTGTTGCCGGATCTGCCAGAAGACGCATCCCGTGCTCCGTGACTGCATCGTTGCAGGCAAATGCGTACGATGCGCAATGCCTGACCACATCCCAGGCCAGTGTGCACGGAGAAGCGCAGTTCAGGCCCGCCATGATTGTCTTCTGCGTGCCCGTTGCTGCATGCGGTTTGCCATCCCCGCACAGCGCGGATTCATAGAAGCAGGCTACCTCTTTCGGTTCCACGGTCGAGATCACTATCCCTGCATCCGGCAGCGCGCTCATCGCCGCGCCGGCGACTGCACCGGCCATCGCGCCGACGCCAGCCTGCAGGAAGATGTGCGTAGGTCCGCTGTATCCCGCCTCTTTCAATTGCATCATACATTCATTGAACAGCGTCGTATACCCCTGCATGATCCAGAGCGGTACATCTTCGTACCCGTCCCAGGACGTGTCCTGAATGAGCAGCCAGCCGTTTTCCTCCGCCAGCGCCGCCGTGTAGTTGACACAGGCATCATAGGGCATGTCCGTGATCGTGACTTCCGCATTTCCGGCGTCACGAATCGCCTGCGCCCGTACCTCGACGGTGCCGGCAGGCATAAAGACGTATGCCTTGCAGCCAAACAGTTTTGCCGCCCAGGAAACGCCCTTGCCGTGGTTGCCGTCCGTCGTAGTGATGAAAACGAGGTCACGGATCTTTGATGCATGCGGTTCCTGCAGCAGATCTTCAAAACCTGTCTCTGCAGGATCAAGGCCGAGTTCCTTGCAGATCATCCGGTACATGGCATAGGTGCCGCCGAGCCCCTTGAATGCCTTTAGTCCGAACCGGTGCGATTCATCCTTGACAAAGACCGCTTTTACACCGCCTTTTGACGCCAGCCCGGAAAGCGAAACAAGCGGGGTCACCGCATAAGCCTCCAGGCTCTCGTGAAACCTTCTGACAGGCGCCGCATTTTCGTAAGAGTACGGGTCGTAAATATCTTCCTTTGCTGCCTCTGCTACCGGGAACTGCAGCCATCTGATCTTGTCAGCCGACATTTTCTGCCTCCTCTTCTAACTGTGCAAAACTTCGATCGCATAGGTCCTTTTCAGGTCTTCGATCGTAAGATATACAGGTTTTACCATCCATCCATCTGCGATGCGCAGCAGCCAGCCGTCCTTTGTCCGGTCTGCGCCGTAGCACAGCACATGGTGATTGCCGTATCTTGGGTGGAACATGAGTTCCAGGTAGAGATAGCTGCCTCTTCTGACAGCGCGCGACAGCCTCTCTTCCGTCAGCCTGCCCAGGTAATGCAGTTCCGCGTTGACGCCCTGCTGCTTCAGGCAGGTTTTGATATAAGGTTCGGACAGGAAGTTGGACGTACCGCCAAACCGTTTGAACAGGTCCATATTCATATAAATGCCGCGTCTAGTGCCGGCCCTCGCGACCGACAGGAAGACCGCGTCGGGATCTGCTTCCTGCGCATTCCCTTTCAGTGTCATGATCAGATTGGTGATCGCCGTGGGGCCGCAGCATCTCGCATAGCCTTTGCCGAGCCTGGAGAATCGCCCTACGGTCAGGTATTTTTCTTCATGATGTGTTTTCTCATCCTGCACGGCAGAAGTGCTTTCTTCGCTTTCCTGCGCTGCTTTGGACTGCTCCACGACAAGGCGCTCCACTTCCTCTCGTTTCTCGTACAGAACGCAGCCTCCGTCGTGATCGCCCGCCAGCAGGTCGCCGGCCCGCAGTGCGCGGAACAGCGGTGCGTTGAGTGCTTCCTTCAGCGTGGTGTCTTTGATATTCGCAGCTGTGTGCGGCGAGAACGGGCAAGGCTCCGCCCCGCCGTGGCTGTTGATATGGAAGAACCCTCTTCCGGCTGCCAGGCAGCCGCCGCTGCTCTTCTCATCGCCCGGGAACGAGATCGCCACGAGTTCTTCGTGTTCACTGCGGATCCACTCCATCGCGGCGCGCAGCACTTCGCGCTCTTCTTCACCGGGCGCGAGGGCTTCCGTTTCTTCGGTGACAGGTACGTATTCGACATAGATCACGGCCTTGACGCCGCGCGCTGCCATATCTGACAGGAAGGCATCCGACGTGACCTCCGCCAGGTTTTCTTTTGTCACAGTGACCGAAATCCCGAACAGGATATGCCGCTCTTTCAGGGCAGCCATATTCTCCATCTGCTTCGCGTAAATCCCGTTGCCGCGGCGTTCATCGGTATGCGTTTCATCGCCCTCGATGCTCATGATAGGCAAAAGGTTCCGGCAGTCCGAAAACAGTTCGAGATACGGATCACCGAGATAGGACCCGTTTGTGAAGATCGGGAACATGATGGACGGCACTTCGCCGGCCGCCTCTATGATATCCTTTCTGAGAAGCGGCTCCCCGCCTGCCAGCAGGATAAAACTCACGCCGAGATCGGCTGCCTCATCAAGAATACGTTTCCATTCGGAGGACGAAAGCTGCGTCACAGGCTCTGCGTCGACAGTGGCTTCGTTGCAGCGCGAATAGCAGCCCGCACAATGCAGGTTGCAGGCACTGGTGATGCTTGCGATCAGGAACGGCGGCACATGGAGTCCATCCTGCTCCGCTGCCAGTCTTTTTTTGGAGGCGCGGGTGCTGTCCGCAGCAAAACGCAGCATGAAAGCGCTTCCTTTTGGATCCCTGGCAGTGGCTTTCAGGGCATCTTTCACGACCCTCTGCACACCGCTTATAAGATAGTTCTGTAAATCAAACTGCTCTTTCATCAGTACGTCTTTCTATCACATTTCATATGTAAAACAACTGCCTTTTGTCTTTCTTCTCACTCCTCAATACTATATCACAGAAGATATACGACAACAACGAAAGACCGCCCTGCGGCGGCCTTCTGTACATGCTTATTCTGATGCGCAGATCTTACTCTGCGGCGGGAAACCGTACGGTCACGGCTGTGCCTTCCTCCGGCGAGCTTTCAAGTTCGATCATCGCATTGTGGATCATCGCTGTATGCTTGACGATGGAAAGGCCAAGGCCTGTGCCGCCGACTTCTTTGGAGCGGCTCTTATCGACGCGGTAAAACCGTTCAAAGATCCTGGACTGCTCTTCTTCCGGGATGCCGATGCCGTTGTCACGGGCGCAAAGAAGCACAGCATCATCCTCTCTGGATACAGCTACCTCCGCGGTGCCGCCAGGCCTGTTGTATTTGATGGCATTCTCACACAGGTTGTTGACAAGGCTGGTCAGAAGAACCGGTACACCCTGCACAAGCGCGGTGCCGCCATGCAGAGACAGCGAGACGGAGGACGTTTCTGCAAGCGGTGACAGGTCTGCAACGACATGCGATGCGATCTCGTACATATCGACTTCTTCTTTCGGATACTCGCCGCCGCCCTCGTCCAGGCTGGAGAGGCGGATGATGTCCTCCACAAGACCGATCATACGCTCAGATTCGTGGCGGATCTTCTCGGCAAAACGCGGCGCATCTTCCGGGGAAGCGATGCCGGATGCGATCAGCTCGGCGCTGCCGGAGATCGTCTGCAGCGGCGTCTTCAGCTCGTGGGATACATTCGCCGAGAACTCCCTGCGCAGCTGTTCCGCCTTTTCTTCCTCGCGAAGGTCGACAAACAGCATGCTGACGGCGTGCACGGCTCCCTCCTCCATGACCGGCGTCGCGAAAATGCGGTAATGCACATCGTTCAATGAGATGACGGACTCCTGATGCTCCCCTTGCAGTGCGAGCGTAAACAGGTCACGGACACTCTCCATTCCCTCGATGGAATGGATATTCCGCCCGATCGAGAACACACCTTTTCCAAACTGTGCATCCGCGGCACGGTTGTATGAGAGCACCTCGCCGTCTGCAGCGATGAGAAGAAGTCCCTCCGCCATACCGGACGTGCCGGCTTCGTAAATCGCCTGCTTTTGCTGCAGTTCCTGCGACTGCATGTCGATCTGTTCCCTCTGGTGATGCAGACGCTGCATGAGGGGCTGCAGTTCTTCATAAGCCGGCTCTACAGAAGCACTGCCGTCAAGGATCATGTTGTTGAGTGGCTGCACGATGCGACCGGCCAGTCTGCGCGCCAGGAAATACGACAGCAGAAATGCGACGCCAATGATCAGCAGGATGGGCGCCAGCATATCGAGCAGAAGACCGAGAACAGACTGGTGGGTATCCGACACGCGAACAACCGTCCCGTCCGGTACCCGTATGGCCACATAGAGCTGCTTTTCAGTCAGCGTTGTGGAATACCGGCTGCTTTTGCCTTCCCCGGACTTGAGCGCTTCCTGTACTTCTTCACGGGACAGGTGGTTTTCCATCTGCGCTTCGCTGGCTTTCGTATCGTACAGCACCACCCCGTCGCTGTCGATCCACGTGATGCGGCAGTGCTCCGGGTCAAAGTCTTCAAAAAAAGCAGCACCCTCCAGCGACACGCCCTGTGCCGCAAGAGAGGCTTCTACTTTCAGCTGATCCAGCTGCCGGGATCCAAAATAGTTATAGATGCCAAATATGATCAGCATCATCGTGGCAATGAACACCGCCATACTGGCCAGCAGGATGGAACGGAATGTTTTCTGGATCATTCCGCATTCTCCTCTTTCGTCATCTTATAGCCGACGCCGCGGCCACGATCGCATCCGCATCCCCCGCCGGCTTTGCGTTGCCGGAGCGGAACATCAGCGCACAGTCCGAAAAGCTGAGCGGATACTGCAGGCCCAGGCGCTCCGCCTGGTTTCTTCTGACCGCGTCCGCAACCGGCACGATGAATTCACGCACCGCCGCCCGGAACTTCTCGATGTCGTTGCGGTCGTAGCAGTTGCGCGTCATGCGGTAGTACCCGAGCTCCACAAAGTCTTTCAGCCCGAGCTTCTGGCTCATCTCATGGCGCAGCCCGACCAGTTTGTCGTAGATCTCATCCAGCTTGTCCTGGTGTTCTTTGTACCAGCCGCCTTCTGTCTTCCAGGCTGCGAGTCTTCTCGCATCGTCCGCATCGTTCTTGCAAGGCTGGATCTGCGCGATGGTGTAGGTCTTTCCCTCGAACGGGATCTGCGCGCTGGCGATCAGTTTGTCATACTCCGTGGTCAGATCGTTTTCCTGCTGCATGAGGGAAATGATCGTCGGGGAGAAACTCTTCTCCTCCAGTTCCGCGTTCTTGAAGATGACCTCGCCGAACTCTTCCGCAAGCGCCTCGCGGTACGGTGTCGCCAGCAGCGCCTTGGTCCACATTTCGCTGTATTCCATCAGTTCGGGACCGGCTGCATTCCAGAACTCGACCTCTTTATCGTAAAACTCGTCTCGCGTGTCGATCGAATGACGGATCTGCGCGAGAGTCGCCATGGACTCCACGTGCCGCTGGATCTTATCGTAATCGATCAGGATCTGTTTTGCCTGCTCCGCGCTTCCGGCAGCACGGAACGCTTCTGCACATTCTTTGATCTGCGCTTTCGCTGCTTCCATATCGGGCCGTTCATACGGCATATCATTGAATTTAATCATTCTTTTCCTTTCTTTTGCAGTCCTTTTTAACGGTTGGTGCTGCGGGCCTTTCTTTAAAGCCCGTACACCTCCGAATATTTCTCGGTCAGATAGTCGATGTAATACTGCGCGTCAAACGGCTCGCCCAGCACGCGGTCCAGCACTTGCGCCGGTGTGTAGAGTCTGCCGTACTGCCAGATGTGCTCTCTGTTCCAGTCGTTGACCGGCGAGAAATCGCCCTGTTCGATGCAGGCATCCACGTCCACCGTCTCTTTCATCTTTGCGAAGAACTGTGCGCCGTACGCGTTGCCCAGCGCGTAGGACGGGAAGTAGCCGACCATACCGCCCGACCAGTGGCTGTCCTGCAGCAGACCGTGCTTGTCATCCGGCACATCGACGCCGAGGTACTCCTTGTACAGGCGATTCCACTCTGCCGGCAGGTCCTTGACTTCGAGTTCCCCTGCCATGACGCACTTCTCCAGTTCGTAGCGGATCATGACATGCAGGCTGTATGTCAGTTCATCAGCCTCCGTGCGGATCAGCGAGGGCTCCGCCTTGTTGACTGCTCTGTAGAACTCTTCCGCCGTGCGGCCTGCCATCTGCTCCGGGAACAGCTCCTGCAGTTTCGGGAAGATGTATTTGCAGTACGCTCTGCTGCGTCCGATGATGTTCTCGTAAAACCGGCTCTGGCTCTCGTGGATGCTCATCGCGGTACCGCCGTCAAGCACCGTGAACGCGAGGTCTCTGGCCGAACCCGTGTCATACAGGGCATGACCGCCTTCGTGGATCACGCTGTACATCGAGCAGACAAAGTCATCCTCGAAGTAATGCGTTGTGATACGCTCGTCCAGATGCGAACCGAGACTTGTGGTGAACGGATGCTCTGTCGTAGAGAGTCCGACATGCCCGAGATCCAGTCCCATCTTTTCCATCAGGTAGTAAGACAGCTCTTCCTGCTTGGCTTCCGGGAAATGCCCGAAGCGGATGCTGTCATCCACCTGCTCCTTCTCCTGCGTCTTCTTGAGAAGCGGCACGATGCTTTCGCGCAGTTTTCCGAAGAACGCATCGAGTGTATCCTTTGTCAGACCTTCCTCAAACTGGTCGAGACAGTGGTTGTACGGATCCATGTCCGGGTGGGTATACCCGGCAAATCGCTTATTCGTCTCGAAGATCTCCTCCAGGATCGGGCGGAACATCTCAAAGTCAGATGCCTCCTTCGCCCTGTGCCAAACGTCGTCCGCCTTGACGAGCAGTTCCTGATAAGCGATGTATTCGTCCATCGGGATCTTCTGCATCTCGCGGATGTCCTTGAGCAGCAGATAGACCATCCGCTGTTCTTTTTCGTTCAGTTCCTCTTTGTGCGCATCGAGGTATTCCAGCAGCGCGACGGTTTCCTCGGAGGTACCCAGGCGGTACACTTCCTCCGACAGGATCGAGAGTGTGACACCGCGGTTTTCCGCCGTCTCTTTCGGTGCTCCGGTCGTGCCGTCGTAGTAGATCAGGCCGATCGCGTGTTCATAGGCAGCCATTTTGCGCTGCAGCGCCATCAGTTCCTGTTTTGCGCTTTCCAGTGTCCATTCCTTCATGGTCGTTCTCCTTTCTTTAGCCGCGCAGCAGATAGGCCATCAGCAGCTGATACGTATTTTTCAGGCCTTCCAGATGCGTTCTTTCGTATCCGTGGCTGTTCGCCGTGCCGGGGCCGATCGCGGCATGACGGATATCATACCCCGCGAGGACGCTGCCGTCGCCGTCTGTCCCGTAATGCGGTGTAAAGACGTCCATCACGTAGCCCGCGCCGATCTCGATCGCCGTTTCACGCAGTTCGTTGGTCATCTCCCAGTGATACGGGAAGCGCGAATCCATCGCGAAAATCGACACTTTGTGTTCGTCGGATGTCTGGTTGGGGCCGGTCGGTGCAATGTCGACCGCCAGGATATCCTGCACACCCTCCGGCAGCCATGCCGTACCGTGTCCGATTTCCTCGTAGACAGCAAAATAGGCATACACCTTGCGCGGCAGTTCCACCTTGCCGTCTTTAAGCGCCTTCATAGCAGTCAGTATCACAGCCGCTGCCGCCTTGTCGTCGATAAAGCGCGACTTCAGGTAGCCGTTTGCCAGTGTAAAGCGCGGCTCCAGCGCGATGATGTCGCCGGTCGTGATGCCAAGCGCCTCGGTATCCTCTTTTGTTTTCACATCCTCATCGAGGACAACACAGACATTTTCACGGAAGTCCGGCAGCACTTTGCGCAATTCATCTTCTGTGACATGGATGGAGTTCGGCGTCCGGCAGACCGTGCCGGTATACACCTTGCCGTCTCTGGTGTGCACGCGGACATTCTCTGTCACACAGTAAAACGGATACAGACCGCCGACTGCTGCCACGTTGAGCGTACCATCGGTATTGACTTTCCGTACCATCAGACCGATGTCATCGAGATGTGCGGTGACGGCCAGTGCGTTGCCTTCCCCGCCGAGATCTGCGATCACGCCGCCTTTATGAGTCGTGTGATACGTATAGCCGAGTTCCTCCAGAATGTCACAGACGGTATGCTGGATCTCCTCGTACTGTCCGGTCGTACTGTCGACAGCGATGAGCCGGCGGAAGATATCCAGACAATACTCCTGATCAAAAGCGATGTTGTCAAGTTTCATAGATGCCATATCCTTTCTTTTAATAGTAGTCTCTGTATTGTTCCATCTTTGCAGAGAACAATTCTTTTGTTGAAGGTGGTGTGAACGTGATCGCATTTGCACCCGCTTCGATTGTTATTCTGATAAGATCCGGCTTATTGCCGCCCGATGCAATAATCGGCACATCCGGATACTTTGCATCTATCTGCCGCACTATGTCTGGCGTCCTTGGCCCAGCTGCAACATTCAGAATAGATGCACCGTGCCGCAGCCGGCTCTCGATATCCGTTTTCTCGCTCGTCACTGTAATGACCGTTGGAATATCGATTGCTTTTGAGACAAGCTGCAGATTGCGGTTTGTGATGGGGGAGTTCAGCACAACACCAAATGCCCCCTGGCTCTCTGCATCTTTGGCAAGACTGACTGTCCGGATTCCCTTTGTCGTTCCACCTCCTACGCCGACAAAGACCGGCACGAAGGACGCGCGGATGATCGCATCCGTGATCGACTGCTGCGGCGTGAACGGATAGACAGCGAATACTGCGTCCGCGTCGCAATTCTTGATAATTGCCAAATCTGTAGTAAAAACAAGACTGCGGATCTTCCGCCCGAAAATGCGGATCCCGCTGGCTTCTTTGATTACTGGCGGCATTTCCAGGATATTATGCCGCAGTTTGCTGCGAATAGAAGGCACCACCTGTTCAGCATAAAGCATGGGTGCTTCTTCTTTCTGTTCTTTTTTCTGATCGGAAAACTTGTCTTTGATACTCATCCTTCTGTTCCTTCTATTTTAAATTGAATACAAAATGCCGGAATAATCAGGCTAACACATAGAAATCAGATCCGGGATGGTTGTCTCAAAGTCGACGCCGTACCAGGATTTTTTGGGATTCTGCATGGTAACTGCAATGGTGTGCGCTGTATAGTCCGCTGCAATGCGGATCGCGTCCGTCCAGTCGAGCCCTTTCATGACTTCGCCGACGAACGTGCTCGCGAACAGATCGCCTGTTCCGTGGAACTGTGCCCCCACCTTTTCATTCTGATAGGAAAAATACGCATCCTTTTCTCTGTCATATCCCATGATGCCGGTCTTCCCCTCCTCTAGAGAAACACCTGTCAGGATGCTGACTTTAGAGCCGAGCGCGTTCAGCGCCTGCAGCATTTCCTTCACATATGCTTCATCATACTCTTCCTTATAAGGAAGCCCTGTCATAAAGGAGGCCTCTGTGATGTTGGGCAGGATGATATCTGCACCGGCACAGAGCTCTGTGTTTTTCTTCGCATACGCCTCGTCAAATGCCGGATACAGAACGCCGCGGTCCCCCATGGCCGGATCCACGATGATCAGCGTATCCTCCCCGCCAAACATGCGGAAAAGTTCCTTCATCATATCGATCTCTTCTTCTGTGCCGAGGTATCCCGTATAGATCGCGTCGAACTTCACATCCTGGCTCTGCCAGTGCTTTGCGATTGGCATGATCTGGTCCGACAGATCCTTACAGGTGAAGTTCTCAAAAATCGAATGCGTCGAGAGCAGCGCCGTCGGCAGAATGACCGTCTCCGAGCCGAGCGCCGAGATCACCGGCAGTGCGATGGTCGTCGAGCATTTTCCCAGGCATGAAATATCCTGTACTGTCAGTACGCGTTTCATAAAGTCCCTCTTTTCATTAACGTATTACTTTTGGTCCGCCGCTGCCTCGTCCAGCCTGTACTCCCAGCTGCAGCAGCAGGTCTCATCCTGCACATCCGGATAGCAGCTCAGACACCGGCATGTGATCCGCTCATCGATGGCTCTTCCAAAGCCGGCATACTCAACAAGCCCGACCGGTTTACACGGATGATACGGCATGCCTTTTCGCTCTCTGGCTGCCTGCACGCGGCAGACGCGGATCGTATAAATCAGGCGGTCCGCTTCGAGGACCGTGTCCGCTATGACGACATGCGCATTAAAACGGAGCTGCAGAGCTTCTGCAAGACCTTCAAGACCCGGATGCTCCGGAAGACCGAGGAATCGCTTGATCCGCTGCGCTTCGACGACCGTAAACCGCTCCCACGCATGGGCATCATGCAGGATTGCCGCATCCATCCCGTCTTTCTTTTCGACAGACTGAAACCAGACCCCGTCCAGCGCCAGCGAGTCCTTAGCGTACAGCTCGATGAGATCGACCAGTTCTTCTTTTGTATATGTCAGTAGTTTTTCACGTGTCTGCATGGCTTCTGTCTTCCTGCGCCAGCCGCAGTCGGCGCATCTTCATCATTATACCATTTAATAGTTCAGAAACAATCTGCTGTACACTTCGAGGACAAATCTGTCGTCGTGGTCTTTGAAAGACATTCCGGTCAGATCCTCGATCTTCTGCAGTCTCGCGAGCAGCGACTGTCTGTGAATATGGAGCTCTCTGGCTGTCAGGCTGGTGTTGCAGTTGCAGCGGAAGTACTCCGCGAGCGTTTTCATGAGCTCCATGCTGCCGCCCGCCGCGTCATACTCAAACAGCCCCTGCAGGACTTCCCGCGCGTCCTGCCCGATGAACGGCTGGGCGGAGACAGCCGACATGATGCGGAGCTTTCTGGCCTCCTCAAAGTAAACACGCTGGTCCTTCTCGCCCTCGCAGTAGGTGGTGGCGATGAGCGATTCCTCGAACGCAGACTTGAACCCGCCCGCACCCTCAAAGGCCTGGCTGATCCCGCAGTGAAACTGCACGTCGGGAATACGGGTATGGATCTGTGCCAGCCACTGGTCCAGATAACGATTCACACCGGCGATCCCTTCCGAGGTGAACTCCAGGAACGCGATGAACCGTCCGCGCTCCTCTCCGGTGATGACTTCGATCTGCTCCGCGATGCTGAGGTCAACTGCGTCGTCCACGATCTCCCCGGCATTCGTGATGACGGCACGCTGCAGGTACCGGGTGGGAACAATGGGCTCGACCATGATCGCGATGAATCGCTTATTCAGTGTGAAATGAAGGAAGCCCGCCTCACGGATCAGGTCATCCGTCATGGGCTCGCGGCAGATGCGCAGCACAAAGTCGTTCTTCAGGCGCTGCCGTGTGATGGCCTCAATGCGCCGCTTGTTAAACCAGAGCGTCAGCGGATACGAGACGTACTGCTTGACGATGGCACCTGTATCCTCCGAGAGTTCGTCCTCCTCCTGGATCCAGAGTTCGCCGAGCTTCGACTCGCTGATCTCGATATCAAATACAAAACTGGCCTTTTCGAACCCTTCCGTCCTGCACAGGATCTTACCGTATCTGTCGGCCACCGCTGCTTCCGCCTCGAGCGTCTCTGCGATCAACGAGATGGCGGTCACCAGATCCTTTCCCTCGAAGTAGGCATTGAACATGCGGCTCTGCAGGTCCATGTAGTCCGCCATGCGGGCTGCGAGAATAGCCTTGCTGATCGACTGCTGGACATCGGTGAAGTTGAGCTGCCAGTCGATCCTGATCAGCGGCAGTTCTACGAGCTGGGCAAAAACGACCGCATCCCGCGGGATCGCATGATCGACCGCAAACGAAAAGACGACGCCTGCAGCGCCGGCATTGTAGGACTCTTCCACGATCCTGCGGCAGATCGACGGGTCCTCTTCGCAGCCGACCGCAGATGTCAGGACAAGTTCCCCGGGCTTGACGAAAGCCTCCATCGGCAGTTCGTGCACAAAGCAGGACCGGATCGCCTTGGCGGCTGGGTCTGTCTCCGGCGTCATGTATTCCCACATGGCCGGATCCGAAGCTTTCAGAAGATCTGCAACTGTATATTCCATCTCTGCCTCCTGTGATATACATATCGTACGCCTTATACTTTACATTATGTAAGGTATAATTTCAATAAAGTACTTGTATTTTGTAAGTTGTTGTGCCCTATTGCAGGCGGTAAGATAAAGACACAAAAGGATAAGACATCCGGACAACGTAAAACATAGATCAACTACAGGAGGTAACACAATGTCTAAGGAAATGAGAATGGAAAGAGCCTACAAAGAAGCAGCTGCCCTGACAGGGTTCTGCAACTGGGATGAGGAAGCGCGCATCGCAATGATCGAGAACAGCATGGCAGCTGAACTCGGCAGCGCTGCAGACAAAGAAGAAATCAGCGTGTTCGCGGAAGAACTGATGGAAGCTGCTGAAGGAAGACGCATTCAGGACTTCCCGATCAACGTCCGCATCTGATCTGCATGCCAGATACCAGCCCCGAATAATTCCTATACGATCATAAGAAAACCTTCCGTATCACTACGGAAGGTTTTCTGTTACTCATCATAATGCTCCAGGAAACTATGCAGAGTGCCCTTTTCCTTGTATCCGGGAAAGGTATCCAGACACACATCGTGCAGGCTGTTGAAGATACTCTTTTCGATATCCGGATCTTCTTTTTTCAGCTGTGCGAGCAGCGCTTTGACCGCCGCACGTTTGGATCCGCCAACCGCATCGCAGTCGGCCTCTTCGCCGTTCCGTCCGGACAGCGGGCAGCCGCAGCGGATAAAGGTGAGCCCTTGCGACGCCGCAAAATCGATGACCGCCTCTTCGTGCACGCAGTACAGCGGGCGGATGAGTTCCATCCCCTCAAAGTTGGTGCTGTGCAGTTTTGGCAGCATCGCCTGCAGCTGGGAACTGTAGAACATCCCGAGCAGCGTCGTCTCCACGACATCGTTGAAGTGGTGCCCGAGGGCGGTCTTGTTGCACCCGAGTTCCCTGGCCTTTTCGTACAATGCACCACGGCGCATCCTGGCGCAGAGATAGCACGGCGCCCCGCCGCTTCTTTCCACCACATCGAAGAGCCGTTTCTCGAAGATCGTGACCGGAATGCCAAGCAGCGCCGCATTCTCTTCGATCTTCCGGCGATTCTCCGGGCTGTATCCCGGGTCCATCACAAGATACGACAGCGTGAACGGGATCTCGCTGTTGCGCTGGAGGATCTGCATGAGTTTGGCCAGCAGCATGGAGTCTTTGCCGCCGGAGATACAGACGCAGATCCGGTCCCCTTCGCTGATCATCTGATACCGCTTCAGCGCCGTGATGAACGGCACCCAGATCGTCTTGCGGTACCGCTTCGTCAGGGTCTTTTCCAGATTTGCTATGCTTTTGTTCTCTTTCGCCAGTTCTGCCACCGTGCGGTCCTCTTCGTTTCATTCTGCGGCTTCGCGTTTGCTGCCGCGCTTTCCTGCTATGTCTTCGCTGCAACTATTGTATTATATTGCAAAGCATCTGTCATGTCGTCGCTCTCAGGAGAAGAACAATTGTCATCCGCTTCTTCTTTTTCTGCCGGCTTTCTGTTATATTAGAACTTGCAGATTACTGAACAGCATTTGCGATGCACAGCAACGGAAATAGAAAGGAACAAGACATGACAAACATTACGAAAGATATCTATTACGTCGGCGTCAACGATCATCAGATCGACCTCTTCGAAGGTCAGTTCGAAGTCGAACTCGGCATGGCGTACAACTCCTATCTCATCATGGATGAAAAGATTGCCGTCATGGACACCATCGATGTCCACTTCACCGATGAGTGGCTCGGCAATCTCGAAGAAGTCCTCGCCGGCAAAACACCGGATTATCTGGTCGTCCATCACATGGAGCCGGATCACTCCGCAAGCATCGCTGCTTTCGCAGAGAAGTACCCGGATGCAAAGATCGTCTCCAGCATGCAGGCGTTCCGCATGATCGGTCAGTTCTTCGGCACGGACTACAAAGAGAGACAGGTCGTCGTCAAGGAAGGCGATACGCTCGAGCTCGGCGCACACACCCTCTCCTTCATCACCGCTCCGATGGTCCACTGGCCCGAGGTCATCATGAGCTATGACAGCACGGACAAAGTCCTGTTCTCCGCCGACGCATTCGGTAAATTCGGCGCCAACGACGTCGAGGATCCCGAAGGCTGGGCCTGTGAAGCACGCCGCTACTACTTCGGCATCGTCGGCAAATACGGCCAGCAGGTACAGGCAGTCCTGAAAAAAGCGGCTGCACTGGACATCCAGGTCATCTGCTCGCTGCACGGCCCCGTCCTGACAGAGGACCTCGGCTACTATCTGGACATCTACAACACCTGGTCCTCGTACACACCGGAGGACAAAGGCGTCACGATCGCCTTCACTTCCGTATATGGTCACACAAAGGCTGCTGTCGAGAAGCTTGCTGGCATGCTCGAGGAAAAAGGCGTCAAGGTCTCCGTCCACGATCTCGCCCGCATGGATCTGCACGAGGCGATCGAAGATGCGTTCCGCTACGACCGTCTGATCCTTGCCTCCACCACCTACAATGCAGAAGTCTTCCCCATGATGAAGCACTTCATCGACAACCTGACCGAGCGCAACTACCAGAACAGAAAGATCGCATTCGTCGAGAACGGCTCCTGGGCGCCAGCAGCCGCGAAGTACATGAAAGGCATGCTGGAAGGCTCCAAAGACCTGACTTTTGCAGAAACGACCGTCACGATCAAGTCTGCGCTGAATGCAGACAGCGAAGCTACACTGGCTGCACTTGCAGAAGAAATGGCTGACTGATCATCCATGCAGCTCCAAAGGCACGCATAGAACGACAATCCCAAAAACGAAAACTCCCGCACCAGACTGAACTGACCCCAAAAAGTTGGACCTGAATAGTTCAACTTTTGGAGGTCAGTTTTCTTATGGCAAAATACAGTTATGAATTCAAGTTGGGAATCGTACAGGCCTATCTTCGTGGTGAAGGAA
>Ga0129307_1001045_pt1 | contig 33944 bp, 30 predicted proteins | sample P1105metagenome_FD_94437 | JGI IMG/M metagenome (GOLD analysis project Ga0129307, IMG submission 94437) | Capybara group fecal microbial communities from Wisconsin, USA - P1105 metagenome | ecosystem: Host-associated > Mammals > Digestive system > Large intestine > Fecal | place: USA: Wisconsin...
ATCCGGCTTCCTTCAGATTCCACCTCACGATGGACACCCTTGCCTTCGGCTAACGGTTCCTGCTACCGAGTCCGTAGTGGACTTTCACCACCAAGTTATCGCCCATGCCGGGCGCACGCGAAATGCCGCCTGTCTGTGGTTGACAGGCGGCTTTGTATCGCTTGATGACGCAGGCGCTCACCCGGCGCAGGGCTTGGCGCTCTCGATGTAGATGCCGCGCCGACGTCGCGCAGCTTGAAGTAGGTGCAGCCGCCGCTCGCCTCCTTGAGCGCGTAGGACGGGAGCGTGATCACCATGTTCCGCGTCTTGTCAACGCAACCCATTTTCCCGTCTTTCACAACTCTGCAAGGCCTTCCGAAAACGCATTTTCCTCGTCAAACCGGCACGGGATCACCTCGGTGTAGCCCGCCGCCATTGCAGGAATCGCAAGCGTCAGCGCAAGGATCAGGGATACTGCTTTTTTATGGATCTTGCTCCTCCTTTTCGGTATTTCAACGCCTTTTTTATAGCGGTTCCCCGGAAAAATGCAACATTATTATATCTTTTGTCCAAATCAGTGCAAAAAGGGACGCTCGGCTGAGCGTCCCTTTTTGAGATGGGTATTTACATTTTCGCCAGTACCGCGTCGACTTCGGCGGGTTCCGGCATGGAGCGGATCGCGCCGCGGCGGGTGGTGACGATGTACGCCGCCGCGTTGGCGAAGCGCAGCATCTCGTGGAGCTGCTGCTCCGTCAGGCTGTCCAGCCCGTGTTCCAGCACGAAGTGCAGGACCGAGGCGCAGAACGTGTCGCCCGCGCCGGTCGTCTCGATCACGCCGCCGAGCTTGCAGCCGGGCTCATACGCCTTCATGCCGCCGTAGTAGGAATGGCTGCCGTTCGGTCCGGCGGTGATGTTGATGAGGCGGATGTTGGGATACTGCTCATGCAGCAGCTCCGCGCCCTTGTCGAAGTCCGTCGTGTCGAACATGAACTCGATCTCGTTGTCCGCGATCTTGAGCACATCGCACTGAGCGAGGCCCCAGGCGATCTGCTCCTTCGCCTGCTCGTCGCTGTCCCAGAGCGGACGGCGGAGGTTCGGATCGTAGGAGATGATCGCGCCGCTCGCCTTGGCAAGCTCGATGGCGCGATGGGTCGCGGTACGCACAGGCTCGTCGGTCAGCGAAAGCGAGCCAAAGTGGAAGATGCGGCAGGAACGCAGCGCGTCCTCGTCCAGCTCGTCGGCGGAGAGGTTCACGTCCGCGCCCGGCTTGCGGTAGAAGCTGAAATCACGATCGCCGTTTTCAAAGGTGTGCACGACGGCAAGCGTCGTATGCACCGCCTTGTCGCGGCGCAGACCGCGGCTGTCGATCCCGGCAGTTTGGAGCGTGTTTTCCAGAATGTCGCCGAAGCCGTCCGCACCAACCTTGCCGAGGAACACGCAGCTGTGCCCCAGCTTGCGCAGCATTGCCAGCACATTTGCCGGCGCTCCGCCCGGGTTCGCCTCAAAGATCAGGTTTCCCTGCTCGCTTCTGCCGTTTTGGGTAAAGTCGATCAGCAGCTCGCCCAGAGCCGCAACATCGTAGGACATAACTCGTCACTCCTTAGATGGAAATCTGGTCGCTCATCAGGTCGCCGACCAGGCGCTCGCGCACCTGCGCGACGTTGGATTCGCGCACCTTCTGGCGCAGCGGCAGCACCGCGCGCGGGGAAACGGAAAGCTCGTCGATGCCGATGGAGAGGAAGGTCTCCGTCAGCTGGAGATCGGCGCCCAGCTCGCCGCAGATGCCGACCCAGATCCCGTTCTTGTGCGCGTTGTCCGCGACCATCTTCAGCAGGCGCAGCACCGCGGGGTGATGCGCGTCGAAGAAGCGGCCGAGGTCGTTGTTCTGGCGGTCGCAGGCGAGCGTGTACTGCGTGAGGTCGTTGGTGCCGCAGGAGAAGAAATCGACCTCCTTGGCGAGGCGGTCGCTGATGACCGCCGCCGCGGGCGTTTCGATCATAATGCCGATCTGCACGTCGGGAGAGTAGGCGACGCCCTCGGCGTCGAGCTCCTTCTTCACCTGCTCGCAGAGCTTCTTTGCCTCACGAACCTCCCAGACGCTGGCGACCATCGGGAACATGATGCACAGCTTGCCGTATGCCGACGCACGATAGAGCGCGCGGAGCTGCGTGCGGAAGATCTCCGGGCGGTTGAGGCAGATGCGCAGGGCGCGGTTGCCCATGGCGGGGTTCTCCTCGTTCGGGAGGTTGAAGTAGCCGATCTGCTTGTCCGCGCCGATGTCCAGCGTGCGGATGACGACCTCCTTGCCGCCCATGTCGGAGAGTACCTTCTTGTACGCCTCGAACTGGAATTCCTCGGAGGGGAAATCGTCACAGCCGAGGTAGAGGAATTCGCTGCGGAAGAGGCCGATGCCGCCGCCGTCGTTCTTGAGCACGTTGTGGACGTCTTCGGGATTGCCTATGTTGCAGTAGATGCGGATGCTGTGACCGTCCTTGGTCACGTTCTCCTTGCCCTTGAGCTGGTCGAGCATCTCCTGCAGCTTGCGCTGCTCCTCCTGCTTTCTCATCAGATGGGCGCGCGTCTCCGCGTCGGCCTCCAGCACCGCGACGCCCGTGCCGCCGTCCACGATGACCTCGCGTCCGGCGTACTCGCTCTTGATCTGGTCGCCCACGCCGATGATGGCGGGAATGCCCATCGTGCGGGCAAGGATGGCGGTGTGGCTGGAGCCGGAGCCGCCCTCGGTGATGAAGCCGAGGATCTTGCTCTTGTCAAGCTGAACGGTCTCGCTGGGGGCGAGGTCGTCCGCCACGAGGATCACGGGCACGTCGCTGTCGATACCGCCCTGCACCGCGCCGCTGAGGATGCCGATGATGCGGTTGGACACGTCCTTGACATCCGCCGCGCGCGCCTGCATATAGCTGTCGTCCATCTGGGCAAACATCTCCGCAAACTGGTCGCGCACGTCGGTGATGACCGCCTCGGCGTTCGTGCCGCCCTTGATCCCCTCTTCGATGCTCTCCTCGTAGTCGAGGTCCTCCGCCATCATCTGATGCGTTTCAAACAGAAGCGCCGCTTCATCGCCCGCCTCCGCGCGCGCCTTCTCGGCAAGCGCGCCAAGCTGCTCGATTGCTTTCGCCTGGGCGTTCTTGAAACGTGTCCACTCCGCGTCAACGTCCGTGACGGCAATGCGCTGGATCTCGCTCTTCGCGCGCTGATAGAAGTAGATCGGACCTGCCGCAACACCGGCAGAAACGCCCTTTCCCTGAATCGTAATCATGGTCGCTGCTCCTTCCGTTCAATTCGTTTAAGAAGAAAACGGCTGTCACTCGGGCAGCCGTTTTCTGTTTTCCTATTGCTTAGAAATAGGTCTTGAAGAACTCCTCAATCTTCGCGGCGACTTCTTCCTCGTTCTCACCCTCGACGCTGACGGTGACGGTGTCGCCCTGCTTGATGCCCATGCCCATGAGCGCCATCAGCTTGAGCGCATTGACACTCTTCTCACCCTTGGTGACGGTGACGGTGGAGCCGACGTAGTTCTTGATCTCCTTGACCAGAATGCCCGCGGGACGGGCGTGAATGCCGACAGGATCGGTGATGACGTAATCAAAGCTCTTCATGATTCAATTCTCCTTTGCAAAAATGAATTTAACGATCGGTTGATCCGTGCGTTACAGGGTTATTCCACTCCGCAGACGACGCCTTCAAAATCGTCGGAGTTCGTCAGCAGGATCACGACGGTGTCGGGATGGCCGGCCGCCTTGATCTTGGCGCGGTCGAAGGTCAGGATCTTCTGTCCGGCCTTAACCTTGTCGCCCTCCTTGACCGCGGGGGCAAAACCGTCGCCGTTCATGCCGACTGTGTCCACGCCGACGTGGATCAGCAGTTCCATGCCGCCCTCGTTGGAAAGGCCGATGGCGTGCTTGCTCTCCGCGACGGAGGTGACCTCACCGTCGAACGGGGCGACCACGACGCCCTCCTCCGGCTCGATGCCCACGCCGTCGCCAAGGATGCCGGCGGCAAAGGTCTCGTCGGGGATCTCCTCGCGGGCGATGACCTTGCCCTTCGTGGGCTGGAGCACCTTGCCCGCGGCGCAGCGGATCACGCTGGTCTTGGGCGCTTCGATCGCGGGCTCCGCCTTGGGGGCTTCCTTCTTGGCGCCCTCGGGGGCGTCTTCCTTCCAGATGATCCAGGTCAGAGCGAACGCGACGCCCGAGGCGACGAGCAGCTCAATGAGGTACATACCGATGTTGTTGACGGCGGGGATGCCGGGGATACCGGTGACGCCGTAGGTCGTGGCGCCGAAGGCGACACGCTCGCCCGCCATGTTGGTGCCGTGCATATGGGACGCGAGGAACGACGCGACCGCGCCGCCCGCCATGCCGCAGATAAACGGCTTCATGAAGCGGAAGTTGATACCGAAGATCGCCGGCTCGGTGATGCCGAGGGAGGCGGACAGGGAGCTCGGGAACGCGACGGACTTGGTCTTCTGGTTCTTGACCTTGAGCGCCACCGCAAGGCACGCGCCGAACTGCGCGAAGTTGGCGGCGGAGGCGATGGGCATCCAGGTGTTGACGCCGGTGTTGGAGATCATGCCCGCCTCAATGACGTTGTACATATGGTGCAGGCCCATGACGACGGTGAACGGATAGATCGCGCCCATGACCGCCGCGCCGAGGCCCCAGCCGAGGGTGATGAGCACCTGCGCGCCCGCGAGAACCCAGTTCTCGAACACGGAGAAGATCGGCCCGATGATGGTGAAGGTGATGAACGAGGTGACGAGGACGGTGCAAAGCGGGGTGACGAAGAGGTCTATCATCTCCGGCACGTGCTTATGCAGCCATTTCTCCACGTACGACATCAGGAGCACCGCCAAAATGACCGGGATGACGTGTCCCTGATAGCCGACTTGCTGGACATTGAAGAAGAACAGATGCCATGTGGGTATCTCGCCCGCGGCATAGTTGCCGACGGTTCATGCGTTGATAAGGGCGGGGTGGACCATCATGAGGCCCATGACGGCGCCGAGGAAGATGTTGCAGCCGAACACGCGGGAGGCGGAGATCGCCACCAGAACCGGCAGCAGCGCGAACGCGGTGTTCGCCACGAGATCCAAGAACGAGAACCAGTCGGTCTGGCCAAACGCGGGAGCAAACTTGGGGATCGCCTCGACGATACCCATCATCAGGCCGCTCGCCACGATGGCGGGCAGGATGGGAACGAACACGTCGCCGGGGACCTTGAGGATGCGCTTCCAAAGCGGAGCCTTCGCGGCGGCGGCCGCCTTGACCTCGTCCTTGGTGGCGGCGGTCATGCCGGTGACGGCGAGGAATTCGTCGTAGACCTTGTTGACCGTGCCGGTGCCGATGATGAGCTGAAGCTGACCGTTCGACTCGAACATACCCTTGACGCCTTCGACGTCCTCAAGCGCCTTCTTGTCGAGCTTGCTGTTGTCCGCGATCACGAGACGCAGACGGGTCGCGCAGTGGGCCGCGCTGATGATGTTCTCTCTGCCGCCGAGGTGAGAAAAGATCTCTTCAGCGCACTTACGGTAGTCCAATGCCATAAGTACTTTCTCCTTCATACATTTCTTCTGCCATGCTGACAGTTTACAAGTGAATTATACTTGATTCCTCCGCCGATGTAAACAAGAAACTATGCAAGAAACGCGTCAAATTTAAACAAGTTTCAGCTCGCGGAACGCCTTGGCAAGCCCGTCCTCCGTCACCGCGGGACAGACAACGTCCGCTTTGGCTTTCAGCGTCTCGCTGCCGTTCGCCATGCAGACGCTCGTGCCCACGGTTTCGATCATTTCCAGGTCGTTCATGCTGTCGCCGAAGCCGACGGTGTCCGCCATGTCCACGCCCAGCTCCTTCGCCACCCGCGCGACGCCGCGGCCCTTGTCAAAGGCGCGGTTGATGATCTCGCCGTTGATGACGCCGAAGCCGAAGCCGTCCTGCACGACGAACTGGAACGCGTTCTCCATCGCCGCGCGCACGGGGGCAAGCTGCTCCTCGCGCTCGCAGTAGAAGATGATCTTGTACACGGGGTCGCCGGCGTACTCCTCGAGGGGACGGATGCCCAGCTCCTGCTCGAGCGCCTTGCGCCAGCGCATCAGCTCGCTGTTGCCGTTGCTGACCTTGCTGAGCAGATCGACGATGCCCCGGTCGCAGTAGCTGCCGTATTTCGTCTCGATGGTCATAAGCAGCCCGTTCTCCCGCAGCAGCCGCACCGCCTCGCCGTACTGTTCGTCGGACATGGGGCAGTCGTAGAGGATCTTGTCGTCGCAGACGACGTAGCCGCCGGCGCTTGCAACAAATCCGTCAAAACCGTATTGCAGCAGCGGCGAGAGCATGGCGTAGTTGCGCCCCGAGCAGAGGAACACGCGGTTGCCGGCGCGCTGCGCGGCGCGGACGGCGTCCAGCGCGCTGCTCGGCGGGACGTTGTGACCCGGCTCGGTCAATGTACCGTCAATGTCCAAAAAGATCAGTTTCATTTTCCGTTCTCCATGTTCGCACCGGCTGGCTCCGGTTATTTCTTATCCGTGTGCGTAAACTCGCGCGTGAGCCAGAGGAAGCCTCCCGGCGGGACCGGGATCGCGCCGTCGTCGCGCACGCGCTGCTCGAAGAGGTCGTACAGCGGGACGTCCTCCCCCGGCCATACGACGCGCTCGCAGTAGTCGAAGTTGAAGTATGCCAGCAGCTTCTCGCCCTTGCAGTAGCGTCCGATGCCCAGCACGCCGTCGCAGCCGGTCTCCAGCAGCCAGAGGTCGGCGTCGCTGTCAAACACGCGGTGCTCGGCGCGCGCCTGTTCCAGCGTGCGCAGGCCGCGGAAGAGCTTGCCCTCCACGGTGTCGGGATCGGTGCGCAGCGCCGCCTTGTCCCAGTTCATGTCGCCGCGGTGCAGCCAGCGGCTGTCCTCGCGCTTGAGCGGGTCGTCGTGGTAGGCGTAGTCGTTCTCCTGCGCGATCTCGTCGCCGCTGTAGAGGACGGGGATGCCGCTGAGCGTAAACATATAGGCGTGGAGCATCAGGTCGTAGCGCAGCGCCCAGTCGATCTTGTAGCCGTTGCGCTCATAGCGCGCGGACTCCAGACCGCACAGCGACGCCGTCGTGCCGCACAGGCGCGCGTCGCCGAGGCGCGGATCGTCATTGTACAGCTCGCCGCGGGCGGGGCTGCCCTCCCATCTGCCGGTGAGGTACTCGTTGAGGAACTTCTTGTGCGGCACCTCCTGCCCGCCGTAGGTGCCGATATAGTTGTAGTCGAGGCCCCAGCCGATATCGTCGTGGCAGCGGAGATAGTTCAGGAAGGTATACTGCCGCGGCAGGGCGAAGACCTGCTCGAGCTGGTGGCGCAGCAGACGCGTGTCCTTCGTCGCCACCGTGTGCCAGGTGCTCGCCATGGTGGTCACGTTGTAGAGCAGATGGCACTCCGGCTTATCCACCGTGCCGAAGTAGGGAACGACCTTGCTCGGCTCCATGACGATCTCGCCGAGGAGCAGCGTGCCGGGGCAGACGATCTCGCAGACGATGCGCATGATGCGCACGAGCGTATGTACCTGCGGCAGGTTGCGGCACTGGGTGCCGAGCTGCTTCCAGATGTACGGCGTCGCGTCGAGACGGATGACGTCCACGCCCTGATTGCAGAGGTAGAGCATATTCTCCGTCATGTCGTTGAACACGATGGGGTTGGCATAGTTGAGGTCCCACTGGTAGGGATAGAAGGTGGTCATGACGACCTTGCCCGCCTCCGGACACCAGCTGAAGTTGCCGGGCGCGGTGGTCGGGAACACCTGCGGGACGGTGCGCTCGTACTCGTTGGGGATGTTCCAGTCGTCGAAGAAGAAGTAGCGGTCCTGATACTCCTTCTCCCCCGCTCTGGCGCGGCGCGCCCACTCGTGGTCCTCGCTGGTGTGGTTCATCACGAAGTCGAGGCAGACCGCGATGCCGCGCTTGTGGCAGTCCTTCGTCAGCGCCGCGAGATCGTCCATCGTGCCCAGCTCGGGCTGCACCTTGCGGAAATCGGACACGGCGTAGCCGCCGTCGCTGCGCCCGGCGGGGCTTTCCAGCAGAGGCATGAGGTGCAGATAGTTCACGCCGCAGTCCGTGATATAGTCCAGCTTTTTGCGCACGCCCTTGAGGTCGCCGGCAAACGCGGAAACATACATCAGCATACCCACCAGCTCGCGGCTCTTGTACCACGCGGGATCGTCCAGTCGCGCGCGGTCGAGCTTTTTCAGCGCCGCGCCGCGCGCGTCGTACATACGAGCAAGCATATCCACGAAGTAGGCGTACGCTTGCTCGTCGCCATGATAAAGCTCCATATAGAGCCATTTGAGCTCGTCCTCATACCTTGCAAGGCGCGCTTGAAATTCCTTCATTCCTTTGCTCCCAGCCATGTTGATTCCTCCATCTTTTCAGCCTGTTCTCACTATTATATTGTTGGAAGTTGCCCTTGTCAACGGCATTCATTTGTGATACGATGCAAAATAAAAAGACACTTTGGGCAAGGATGTGACAAAAATGGAATCTACCACCTTCAAAAGTTCGATCTTCGGCGGTTTTCGTCGAAAAGATGTGATAGAATACATTGAAAGAAGCGCGCTGGACGCAAATCAGCGCATTGCTTCGCTGGAAAAGGACACCGACGCTCTGACTTCGGAGAACCACAGCCTGCGCAACGAGGTCGACTCGGTCGGCAGCGCGCGCGACCAGCTCACCAAGGCCCTGAACAACAGCACCGAGGCGCTGGAAAAGCTGCGCGCCGAGCTGGACGCCGCGAACGCCTCGCTCGCCGCGCTGCGCGCCGAGCGCGACGCGCTCAGGGCCGAGGTCGAAACGCTGCGTCCGCAGGCGGAGGAGTACGCCGCCGTCAAGACAAAGCTGACCGAGCTGGAGCTTGCCGCGCAGCGCCGCTCCGAGGCGTATGACGCCGACGTGCGCGCCGCGGCGGACGCCTACGACCGCGAGACCCGCGCGGCGGTGGACACGCTGCTTTCCGCCGTCCGCGCCCAGTGCGACGGTATCCTTGCCACATTGAGCGAGACCTGCACAAACGTCACGCAGCAGCTCGACCTGAGCCGTGAGAGCGTGTCCCGTCTCCCCGCCGCATTCCACACCCTGCGCCACGATCTCGATGATCTGGGCGAACCGCAGAATTGAGGGGGCAGCGATATGTCCGAACCGCAGGAGCGCACCTATAAAAGAGGCGAGATCATCTACCGCGAAAACCAGTACGAGATGTGCCTCTACGATATTCTGTACGGCTCGGTGAGCCTGTACCAGAATTACGGCAAGCCGAACGAAGTGCTCATCAAGGAATACCTCGGCGACGGCTATTTCGGCGAGCTGGAGCTGGTCGAGGCGCGGCCGCGCACAACGACCGCCGTAGCGACGGAGCGCACCATCGTCAAGGTCTACGACCGCGAGGGCTTCGCCGCGCTGTTTGCCCAGCGGCCGTCCATGGTGCTGTCCATCATGCAGCAGATGAGCGCCCGCATCCGCGAGCTCCAGCGCGACTACAACGACGCCTGCCGCGTGGTCGCCGAGTCTCTTGAGGCGGAGCGCGCCGGCGCGGAAAAAAGCAGCAGGCTCCAAAGCGAGCGCAAGAAACTCTCGGACTATTACAACAGCTACCTCAAGCTGCTCGGCGGCAAACTTGTCGATTGAAAAACACGCCCAGGGACGAAACGGTCCCCGGGCGTGTTTTTTCACTTTGTTCGGTCAAACCCAGCAGCTGTCGCTCTCGCGCTTGGGCAGGCGGTTCATCAGCGCGTGCGCCATATCCGCCACCCGCGCGTCCTCGTACAAAACGGCGTAGACCGCGCGGCAGATCGGCATATCGATGCCCAGCTCGTCGCTGAGCTCGCGCGCGCTTTGCGCGGCATAGCAGCCCTCGACCACCGCGCCGACCTCGCGCGCCGCCTCGTTGAGGCTCTTGCCCCGGCCGATGAGGATGCCCGCGCGGCGGTTGCGCGAATGCATGGACGTGCAGGTGACGATCAGGTCGCCCACGCCCGCCAGCCCCGCCAGCGTGTCGCTGCGCCCGCCGAGCCGCTCCGTCAGGCGCGCCATCTCGGTCAGCGCGCGCGTCATCAGCAGCGCCTTGGCGTTGTCGCCCAGGCTGCAGCCGTCCACAATGCCGCAGCACAGGGCGGCGACGTTTTTCAGCGCGCCGGACAGCTCCACGCCCACCGTGTCGTCATGGGTGTAGACACGGAAGGCGTCGTTCATAAAGGCGTTCTGCACGATCTCCGCATCCTCGCGCACCGGCGACGCCGCCACGCAGCCCGTCGGCTTGCGCAGCGCGACCTCCTCGGCATGGGACGGGCCAGAGAGCACGACGATGCGGCTGCTGCCGGTCTCCTCCTGCACGATCTGCGACATCCGCAGATGCGTCCCCTGCTCGATGCCCTTCGTCACCGAGACGAGCAGCGCGTCGCGCCGCAGATACGGCGCGGCGAGCTGCGCAACGCCGCGCAGCGCGAACGACGGCGCGGCGAACACGACCAGCTCCGCGTCCCGCAGACATTCAAGGTCGTTCGTCACCCGGATCTCTCTGGGAAGGCTCACGCCCGTGAGCTGCGGATTCACCCGCGTCAGCTGCATCGCCTCAGCCTTCGCGGCGTCGTGCGACCAGAGCGTGACGGCGTGCCCGTTGTCACGCAGAACGATGGCGAGCGCGGTGCCCCACGCGCCGCTGCTCAGTACCACGGTATTCACGGCTTCGCCTCCTTATCGACCTTGTGCAGCGTAAACTTGCTCTCCGTCCCGTTGAGAAGGCGGCCGATGTTGGCGCGGTGCGCCCAGGTCACCATGCCGCCGATGAGCGCGCCGAAGAGCATGATCCACGGAAAGCCCGGCGTTCCGCGGTAGACGAGAAAGGTCGTCACCGGCAGAAGCACCGCCGCGGCGACGCTGCCGAGCGACACATAGCGCGTGAGCAGCACCAGAACGAGGAACGCGCCCCAACTCACCAGCGCCACGCGCCAGTCAAGGCACAGCAGCAGCGTGCCGCTGCTGAGGATGCCCTTGCCGCCCTTGAAGCGGTACGGCGCGGGGAACATATGCCCCAGCATACAGCAAAAGCCCATGAAATACTTGCCCAGCGCCCCGCCGAGAAGCGCGCCGCCGAACTGCACCGCGACGACCGCCTTGAGCATATCGACGGCGATGACGCACAGCACCAGCTTCGCGCCGTAGGTGCGGTAGAAGTTGGTCAGCCCCGCGTTGCCGCTGCCGTGCGTGCGCACGTCATCGTGATAGAAGATCTTCGAGGTCAGGATCGCGCCGTTGGCGCAGCCGAGCGCATAGCCGACGACCGCCAGCAGCACCCAGAGGAGCGGTTTCGCCACGGCTCAGCCCTCCTTCTCCCCGCGCTCGCGCACGGTCAGCACGATGGGCGTGCCCTCCAGCCCGAACACGTTGCGGATGCAGTTCTCCAGATAGCGCCGGTAGGAGAAGTGGAACAGGCGGGAGTCGTTGCAGAACACGACAAAGTGCGGCGGCTTCACGCCCACCTGCGTCATGTAGTAGATCTTCAGCCTGCGGCCCTTGTCCGTGGGCGGCTGGACGCGGGTCTGCGCGTCCTCCAGCACGTTGTTGAGCATACCCGTGGTGATGCGGGTGCAGGACTGCTGGTTGACATAATTGATCAGCTCAAACAGCCTCGGGACGCGCTGCCCCGTCGCCGCCGAGATGAACAGCACCGGCGCGTAGGTCATGTACGACAGGTCGCGGCGCACATCCTCGCGCATATGATCCATGGTCTTGCCGTCCTTTTCGACGAGGTCCCACTTGTTGACGACGATGATGCACGCCTTGCCCGCCTCGTGGGCGAGGCCGGCGACCTTGGTGTCCTGCTCGGTGACGCCCTCGGTGGCGTCGATGAGGATGAGGCAGACGTCCGCGCGGTCGATCGCCATGGTGGCGCGGAGGACGCTGTAGCGCTCGATGCTCTCGTCGACCTTGGACTTCTTGCGCATACCGGCGGTGTCGATGAAGACGTACTTGCCGTGTTCGTTCTCGAAATAGCTGTCGATGGCGTCGCGCGTCGTGCCGGCGACGTTGCTGACGATGACGCGCTCCTGCCCGAGGATGCGGTTGACCAGCGAGCTTTTGCCGACGTTGGGCTTGCCGATGACGGCGACCTTGATCGTGTCGTCGTCCTCGTCCTCGTCCGTCTCCGGCGGGAAGTACTTGACGCACTCGTCCAGCAGATCGCCCGTGCCGTGACCGTGGACCGCCGACACCGCGACGGGATCACCGAGGCCGAGGTTGTAGAACTCATAGTAGTCGGGGTCGATCGTGCCGGTGGAGTCCATCTTGTTCACCGCCAGCACGATGGGCTTGCCGCTCTTGAGCAGCATATTCGCCACGTCGTGGTCGTTGGCGGTCAGCCCCGTCTTGATATCGGTCAGGAAGATGATGACGTCGGCGTGGTCGATGGCAATCTGCGCCTGCTCGCGCATGAAGGTCAAAATCTGGTCGTCGGTGTTCGGCTCGATGCCGCCGGTGTCCACCAGCATGAACTTGCGCCCCACCCATTCGCACTCGCCGTAGATGCGGTCGCGGGTGACGCCGGGCGTGTCCTCGACGATGGCGAGGCGCTGTCCGATCAGCTTGTTGAAGAGCATCGACTTGCCGACGTTCGGCCTGCCGACGATGGCTACCAAAGGTTTCATAGGGTATCCTCCCCCTTTGCAAAAATGGTGTCGATCAAAGCGTATCCGTCCGTCTCCGAGACGGCGACGGGGCGATCCAGCGCGGCGGAGAGCTGCTCGAGCGTCACGTCGTCGAGGAACACGCCCTCGCCGTGGCGGAGCATATTGGCGGGGATGATGATTCGCCTGCCCAGCTTCCTGCCGGAGAGCTGTTTGATGATATCCTGCCCCGTGACGAGGCCGGAGACCGTGATGCTGTGCCCGAAGAAGTCGTTGACGATGGCGACGACCTCGCCGTCGAGCGCGGGGAAGCGTTCCTTCGCCGCGTCGACCAGACGGGCGATGAACGGCGCGGCGGCGACGCCCGTGGCGATGGTGAAGCTGTCCGCCCCGCCGTCGCCCACATCGTCCAGCGCGTCGAGAAACTCGTTCATGGTGTTGCGGAGCATACCCACGCCGTTGTCGAGCTGCTGGAAGTCCTCGTAGTAGTCCTCGTCGGGCAGAGGGCGCTCCGCCTTGAGGTACAGCTCGTCGGCGCAGAAGAACATCCGCGTGCCGAAGCGTTCGATGCACTGCGCGCCGTACTCGTCCACGATGTCGATGATCTCCGCCGCCTTCGCCGCGTCCACCGGCGCGATGCGCGCCAGCCCTTTGCGGAACTTCGTCATGCCCACCGGCACGACGGAGCAGGAGTGGAAGCCGATCTCGATCAGATCCTCGATCGTGCGGCGCAGGTGCTCGCCGTCGTTCCAGCCGGGGCAGACGACGATCTGGCCGTTCATCTCAATGCCCGCCTTGCCGAACGCGCGCATATACTCGATGCTCTTGTCGGCGTTCTTGTTGCCCAGCAGCGTGCGGCGAAGCTGCGGCTCGGTCGCCTGCACGGAGACGTTGATGGGGCTGATGCGCAGGTCAATGATGCGCTGCGCCTCGCGCTCGGTCAGGTTGGTCAGCGTGATGTAGTTGCCCATCAGGAACGAGAGCCGCGCGTCGTCGTCCTTGAAGTAGAGCGTGTCGCGCATCCCGGGCGGCATCTGGTCGACGAAGCAGAAGACGCAGTGATTGGAGCAAGGGCGCGGCTCGTCCATCAGATAGGTGTCGAAGTTCAGCCCCAGATCCTCGCCCTCGTCCTTGCGGACGCGGATGGCGCGCTTCGTGCCGTCCGCCTCCTCCAGCTCGACGTGCAGCACCGGATCGTAGCAGAAGAAGCGATAGTCCAGCACGTCCACGATCTCGTGGCGATTGAGCCGGAGCAGCTTTTCCCCGGCGCGGATGCCCGCCCGCTCCGCGGGACTGCCCGCGTCAACGGACGCAATGATCGTGCTCATGGACTCTCCTCCCCTCCGCAAGCGCAAAAGATAACTTATATAGTATAGTAGAAACCGCGCGGTTTTGCAAGGTGAAAATGAACATTGACAAGCGTTCCGCGCTCCGCTATCATGCAAAAAGACATTCGATCAGGAGGTTCCCGTTATGTGGCATATGCTCTGGCCGCTGCTGCTCGTCGCGTTCTCCAACTGTTTCTATCACGTCTGCGCCAAATCCACGCCGGAGAAGGTCAACGCCTTCGGCGCGCTGACCGTGACCTACCTCATCGGCGCGGCGATCACCGGCGCGGTGTATCTTCTGAGCGTCCGCCCCACGAACGCGCTCTCCGGGCTGCGGAACGTCAACTGGGCGACGTTTGCGCTCGGCCTCGCCATCGTTGGGCTGGAGACCGGCAACCTTTTCCTCTACCGCGCGGGCTGGAAGGTCAGCGTCGGTTCGCTCTCGACCAACATCTGCACCGCCGTGGGGCTGCTGCTCATCGGTCTGCTGTGCTATCACGAGACGATTTCGCCGCGTCAGGCGCTGGGGATGTTCGCCTGCGCGGTGGGGCTGCTGCTGATCACGAAGTAAGGAGGCGCTTATGAGACCCGACCCCAATGTCGTCCACCCCATCGCGGGCTATGACAGCGAAATCTACATCAAGCCGACGCTGACGAACCCCAACATCCTTGTCGGGGACTTCTCCTATATCGCCGACCCCGAATTTGAGAGCCATGTCACGCACTTCTACCCGTGGCTCGGCGACAAGCTGATCATCGGCAAATTCTGCCAGATCGGGCACGGCGTCGAGTTCGTGATGAACGGCGCGAACCACCAGATGAACGCCGTGTCCACCTTCCCGTTCTACACGCTCGCGGGCTGGGACATGGCGCCGCCCGCCGCGTCCGATTTGCCGCTCCGGGGCGACACGGTGATCGGGAACGACGTGTGGATCGGGCAGAACGCGACGATCCTGCCCGGCGTTCATGTCGGGGACGGCGCGATCATCGGCGCGGGCAGCGTCGTCGGCAGCGACGTGCCGCCGTACACGGTCGTCGCGGGCAATCCCGCGCGCGTCCTGCGCAGGCGCTTCGACGATGAATTGATCGAACTGCTGCTGGCGCTGCGCTGGTGGGACAAGGACGTTGACGAAATCAACGCCCTGATCCCGCTGCTGACGAACAGCGATCTCGAAGCCGTGCGCGCGGAATTAAAAACGATGCTCGATATATGAAAAATCGGACGAGAAACTCCCGTCCGATCCTCCGAACCGCGCCATTTCGCGCCCGCAGGCGCGAAAGAATTTGATCGTTTTTTCTGACGGCATGTACGTCAGAAAAAAATCCTTGCGCGGAGTGCCCGTGCGCCGCAGACGTGCGGGAAGCGCAGCGAAACCTTTTCAAAAAAGAGGCTGCCTCTTTTTGAAAGTCTCAACAAAAAAAGCGGCTCACGCCGCTTTTTTTGTTGATTCTCTTAAAGCTTCTCGCGGATCTTGGCAGCCTTGCCGACGCGGCCGCGCAGATAGTACAGCTTGGCACGACGGACAGCGCCCCTACGCACGGTCTCGATCTTCTCGATCGAGGGGCTGTGGATGGGGAACACCTTCTCCACGCCGACGCCATAGGCGAGACGACGAACGGTGATGGTCTCCTCGATGCCGCCGTGCTTCTTGGCGATCACGATGCCCTCGAAGACCTGGATACGCTCGCGGGAACCTTCCTTGATGCGCACATGCACGCGGACAGTGTCACCGACGTTAGCGACCGGAGCGGTCTCCTTCATCTGCTGCTTTTCGAGTTCCTTGATGAGATCCATGGATATTTTCCTCCTGTATGATAGGCGTTCGTGCCCGCGGTTTTCCCGACTCTTGACGGGCGCGGCAGAGGACCGCCCTTTTTCAAGCTATGGTAGAATACCACAGGCTTTTCGAAAAAGCAAGGGCTTTTTCGGAATTTCCTGCGTTTTTTCCGGTTCAGAGCGCCGCGCGAAGCTTGTCGAGCGCCTTTTTCGCCGTGCTCTGGGGGATGACGCCCTCTTTTGCCGTCGCGCGGGCGCGGATTTCGCCGCCGTCCTCGCACAGCTCGACCACGGCGGGGTTCCTGTCGCGGAAGCCCGCCATGATGTAACCGACGGTCTCGCCCGGCTCCGTGTCGTCGCTCAGGAGCGTCCCGCAGGCCTCCAGCGCCGCCCTGCCCTGCTCCATCGTGCAGGGCAGCGTCGTCTCTTCGCTTCTGGGCTTGAGCTTGAGCGCGGACTTGAACACCAGATCGCGTCCCGCGTCCGTAAGCCCCTCGGTCATGCGCTGGAGCAGCAGCGCGCCCGCCTTCTCTATCGTCATCATACGCGCAAACCTCCCGTCAGCCCGGGGGCCAGGTCATGTCGCGGCCGGACAGGACGTGGAAGTGCAGGTGCGGCACGCTCTGCCCCGCCTGCTCGCCGGTGTTGGACACGACGCGGTAGCTCTCCGCGCCCAGCTCGCGGGCGACCTTGGCGATCACCTCGAAGATGTGGGCGACGACGGCGCTGTTGTCCGCGCCGATCTCGGCAACGGAGCCGATGTGCGTCTTGGGGATGACGAGGAAGTGCAGCGGCGCCTGCGGGTCAATGTCCTTGAACGCGAGGCAGATCTCGTCCTCGTAGACCTTCGCGCTGGGGATCTCCCCCGCCGCGATCTTGCAGAACAAGCAATCCGACATAGTGTGATTCTCCTTTCCGAAGGGACTCCCCTGCTAAGGGAGTGGGTTTTTTGTTATCCGACGATCTTTTCCACAAACGGCTTCACCGCGGCGAGCGCGTCCTTGACCTTGCTCGCGTCGCTGCCGCCGCCCATGGCGCTGTCCGGCTTGCCGCCGCCCTTGCCGCCGACGATGGGAGCGATGTTCTTGATGACGTCGCCAGCCTTCACGCCCTTGGCGACCGCGTCCTTGCCGCAGACCGCCAGCAGCGTCACCTTCTCGCCCGCGAGCGCGATGACCGCGACGACGGAAGCGTCCTTGTCGCGCAGCACGTCGCCCATCTGACGCAGGCTGTTCGGGTCGCCGGAGGCGACGGTGGTCGTGACGACGTGCAGCCCGCCGACGTCCGCGGCGTTCTTCAGCAGGTCGAGCGCGCTGCCGGCGCTCTCCTTCGCCTTGTACTGCTCGATGAGGCGCTTCGCCTCCTTAAGCTCGTCGAGCGTCTGCTCGATGCGCGCGCCCAGCTCGGCGGGCGTGGTCTTGAGCAGGGACGCGGCGGCGCGGAGCGTCTCGTGCTCCTGATTGGCGCTCTCGAAGCTGGCGACGCCGGTGGTCGCCTCGATGCGGCGCACGCCGGAGGCGACGCTGCCCTCGCTCGTGATGCGGAAGGTGCCCGCCTTGGCGGTGTTGTCGAGGTGCGTACCGCCGCAGAATTCCATGGAGACGCAGCCGTCCTTGCCCATCTCGACCACGCGCACCACGTCGCCGTACTTCTCGCCGAACATGGCGACGGCGCCCTTCTTCTTCGCCTCCTCGATGGGAAGCTCCTCGGTGACGACGCCGTAGCCGCTGAGGATGTTGGCGTTGACGATCTCCTCGATCTTCGAGCGCTCCTCGGGGGTGACCGCCTCGAAGTGGGAGAAGTCAAAGCGCAGACGGTCGGGCTCGACGAGAGAGCCCGCCTGATGGACGTGCTCGCCGAGCACCTGCTTGAGCGCGGCGTCGAGCAGGTGCGTCGCGCTGTGGGCGCGGCGGATGGCGTCGCGGCGGGTCGTGTCGATGGAGACGGCGCAGCCGTCGCCCAGCTTGACGACGCCGGAGGTCACCACGCCGTAGTGCATATACTTGCCGCCCTTGTTCTTCTGAACGTCGGTGACGGTGAATTCCCACGCGCCGTCGCGGGAGATCGTGCCGTGGTCGGCGACCTGGCCGCCCATCTCGGCGTAGAACGTGGTCTGGTCGAGCACGAGGATGGCGTCCGCGCCGGCGGCGACTTCGTCGCGCAGCTCGCCCTCGGCGACGATGGCAAGCACCTTGCCGTCCGTGACGGTGTTCTCATAGCCCACGAACTGCGTGGCGGGAACCTCCTTGCCGAACTCAACGCCAGCCCAGCCGAGGTCGCCGAGCGCCTTGCGCGCCTCGCGCGCGCGCTCCTTCTGCTCCTGCATGAGGGTACGGAACGCATCCTCGTCCACGTTCAGCCCCTCGTCCTTCGCCATCTCGATGGTCAGGTCGATGGGGAAGCCGTAGGTGTCGTAGAGCTTGAAGGCGTCCGCGCCGGAGAAGGTCGTCTCGCCCTTCGCCTTGTGCTCGGCAAGCATATCGGAGAAGATGCGCATACCGCCGTCGATGGTCTTGGCGAAGTTCTCCTCCTCGGTGCGGATGACCTTGGTGATATACGCCTGCTTCTCGCGGATGTCCTGATACTCGCCCTCGTTGACGGCGACGACGGTGTCCACGATGGAATAGAGGAACGGCTCGTTGACGCCGAGCAGCTTGCCGTGGCGCGCGGCGCGGCGGAGCAGACGGCGCAGGACGTAGCCGCGGCCCTCGTTGCTCGGCAGCACGCCGTCGCAGATCATGAAGCTGGCGGAGCGGATGTGGTCGGTGATGATGCGCAGGCTCACGTCGCGCTCGTAGCTCTCGCCGTAGTGCGCGCCGGTGATCTCGCTGACCTTGTTCGTGATGTGCATGACCGTGTCCACGTCGAACAGGGAGTCCACATCCTGCGACACGACGGCGAGGCGCTCGAGGCCCATGCCGGTGTCGATATTCTTCTGCTTGAGCTCGGTATAGTTGTCGTGCCCGTCGTTGTCGAACTGGGAGAACACGACGTTCCATACCTCCATGTAGCGGTCGCAGTCGCAGCCGACGGTGCAGCCCGGCTTGCCGCAGCCGTACTTCTCGCCGCGGTCATAGTAGATCTCGGAGCAGGGGCCGCAGGGGCCGGAGCCGTGCTCCCAGAAGTTGTCCGCCTTGCCGAACTTGAAGATGCGGTTCGCGGGGATGCCGATCTCCTTGTTCCAGATGTCGAACGCCTCGTCGTCGGCGGGGGTGGTCTCGTTGCCCTCGAAGACGGAGGGGTAGAGGCGGTCGGGCTCCAGCCCCGCCCACTCGGGGGAGGTCAGGAACTCCCACGCCCAATGGATGGCGTCGCGCTTGAAGTAGTCGCCGAACGAGAAGTTGCCCAGCATCTCAAAGTAGGTGCCGTGGCGGGCGGTCTTGCCGACGTTGTCGATGTCGCCGGTGCGGATGCACTTCTGGCAGGTGGTCACGCGGCGGCGGGGCGGCTCCTCCTCGCCCTTGAACCAGGGCTTCATCGGGGTCATGCCCGCGTTGATGAGCAGGATGGACTTGTCGTTCTGCGGGACCAGCGAGAAGCTGGGCAGGCGCAGATGCTCCTTGCTCTCGAAGAAGGTGAGGAATTTTTCGCGCAGCTCGTTGAGGCTATAGCTGGGATGTGCCATGTCGTTTCTCCTTTGTATGATAAAATTGCTTTTTGAAAACAAAAAAGACTCCGCCCCAAACTCAGGGGCGAAGCCATGCTTCACGGTACCACCCTGATTATCCCAGACGGGATATCTCAGTCCTCCGGTAACGGGGAGGGGACGTTCCGCTCGTCGCGGACGGCTTCGCGGGCGGCTGCGCGGCGTCGTCTGCCGAGGGGCTTTCACCGTCCCCCTCTCGCTTTGGGCGCGTTTCACCGGGCTTTTCCCGCGTCAATGCCTTTGACACTCCACCTATTATAAGTATTTTTTGTGGTTTGTCAATCAAAAAACGCGCGGCGATTGCATATTCCGGCAAGATGGTATATACTCAATGCGTTTTCGGGAGGGTTTGCCATGAAAAAGTTCAACGTCGGCTATATCTACATCGTATTGTGCGCGCTGATCTTCAGCGTCGTCGAGGTCGTGCTTAAGTTCACCGGCGGGATGTTCCATCCCATGCAGATCACCGTCCTGCGCTTTCTCATCGGCGGCACGGTGCTGCTGCCCTTTGCCCTGCGCTCCATGCGCGCCCACAGGGCAAGCTTTACGCCGCGCGACGCGGGGTTCTTCGTGCTTCTGGGGTTTCTGTTCGTGTGCATCGCCATGACGTTCTACCAGATGGCGGTCGTCTATGCGCCCGCCTCGGTGGTGGCGGTGCTGTTCTCGTGCAATCCCATCTTCATCACGGTGCTGGCGGGGCTGATCCTGCGCGAGCCGATCCGGAAAAACCATGTTCTGGCCCTGTGTCTGGAGGCGGTCGCCGTGCTGATCATCATCGACCCGCTCCACGCACGGCTGAACGGGTTCGGTGTTGCGTTCGCGCTGCTCTCGGCGGCGCTGTTCGCGCTCTACAGCGTGTTCGGCAAAAAGCGCGCGGCGCGCTTCGGCGGCATCGCCGTCACAAGCCTGTGCTCCCTCTTCGGCGGAGCGGAGCTGCTGCTTCTGCTCCTGCTGGGGCGCACGGACGCGGGCGCGGCGTTTTACGGCGCGCTGGGGCTGGGGCTCTATGTGGACGTTCCCCTGCTGTCGACGCTGACGGCGCGCACGCTGCCGTGGCTGCTGTACATCGGCGCGGTCAACACGGGGCTGGGCTTCGTGTTCCATATGCTGGCCATGGAGAAGACCACGGCGCAGACCGCGTCGCTCATTTTCTTCCTCAAGCCGATGCTTGCGCCGATGTTCGCGCTGGCGTTCATCCACGAGGAGATCCGGCTGAATATGTGGCTGGGCATCCTGTGCTTCCTCGTCGGGTCCGGGATCGCGATACTGCCCGGGGTGATCGAGGCGAACAAGACGAAAAACACCGCGAAGCCGTAAGGCTTGGCGGTGTTCTTTTTTATAATCCGCTCAGCTCGACCTTGTGGCGCACAAAGCTCATCGGCGGCACGCTTTGGGGCAGCTTCATCCGGAAGACCGTTTTGGGCGTGCGCACCTCCGTCTGCTCCACGCCGTCGACGGTCATCACCGGCGCGGTCATGGAGAACGGGCGGCAGTCTGGACCGACGAACTCCACCTCGTCGCCTGCGGCGAACTTGTTGCGAAGCGACAGCGTGGCGTTCCCGTCCGCGTCGCAGTCCTCCACCACGGCGACGACCTGCCACTCGCGCAAGTATCGGGCGTCCTCGGTGAACTGTCCGGGCTCGCCGTAGTAGAAGCCGGTGGAGTAGTGGCGGTGGCTGACGTGCTCGACCTCGTCGCGCCACGCGGGGTCGGCCGGCTCGCCCGCCCACACCGCGTCGAGGACGTGGCGGTATGCGCCGGTGACGATGGCGGCGTAATACTCGCTCTTGGCGCGCCCCTCGAGCTTGATGCAGTCGACGCCCGCGTCGCAAATGTCGTCCAGATGGTCGATCATGCACATATCGCGGGAGTTCATGATGTAGGTGCCCTTCTCGTCCTCGAAGACGGGGAAATACTCGCCCGGGCGCTTTTCCTCCATCAGCGCGTACTGATAGCGGCAGGGCTGGGCGCACGCGCCGCGGTTGGAGTCGCGCCCCGTCATGTAGTTGGACAGCAGGCAGCGCCCGCTGTAGCTGACGCACATCGCGCCGTGGGCGAAGGTCTCGATCTGCAGCTCCGGCGAGACCGCCTCGCGGATGGCGCGGATCTCGGCGAGCGACACCTCGCGCGCCAGCACCACGCGCTTCGCGCCGAGGTCGTACCACGCCTGCGCGCAGGCGGCGTTGGCGATGCTCTGCTGGGTGGAGATGTGGCGCTCGCAGCGCGGCGCGTACTTCCCCGCCATGGTGAACACGCCGAGGTCGGCGACGATCAGCGCGTCCACGCCCGCGTCGTTGAGGTTCTCCAGATGCGCGGGCAGCTCCTTCAGCTCGTCGCCGCGGGGCATGGTGTTGACCGTGACGTGCACGCGCACGCCGTGGTCATGGGCGAAGCGCACCGCCTCGCGCAGCTCCTCCGGGGTGAAGTTGCCCGCGAAGGCGCGCATACCGAAGCTGGTACCGGCGAGGTACACGGCGTCCGCCCCGTAGAGCACCGCCATGCGCAGCTTTTCCATGTCGCCCGCAGGCGCGAGCAGCTCGGGTTTTCTCCTCTGTATCATCTTATCTTGCGTAGTCGCCGCTGTTGACGAAGTTCAGGAACTTCGCATAGGTGTCGAAGAAGTGGTGCACGCCGTCCTTGCCGAGGGCGTAGAAGAAGTAGCCCGTCTGCGCGGGATCCAGCGCCGCCTTGATGGACGAGATACCCGGGTTGGCGATGGGCGTGGGAGGCAGGCCCTCGTGCTTGTGCGTGTTATAGGGCGTGTCGATGTCCAGCTCCGCCTGCGTCAGCTTGCCGGTGTAGCGGTCGCCGAGGCCGTAGATCTGGGAGGCGTCGATCTGGAGCAGATGATACGTCTCGCCCACATGGTTGAGTCGGTTGTAGATGACGGAGGCGATGTTCGCGCGGTCGTGGCCGTCGGTCTCCTTCTCGATGAGGGAGGCGATGGTGATGATCTGGCTGAGCGTATAGCCGGACTCCGCGACCTGATCCATCATGTCCGCATCCATCTTGTTGGCGAAGTTGTTGAGCATTCTGTTCAGCGCCGTGGCGGGGTTGCCGTTGACATAGAACTCGTAGGTGTCCGGGAACAGATAGCCCTCGAGGCGGGTGATGTCGCCCTTTTCGCCGGTGATGAAATCGTGGTCGAAGTCGTAGTTCGCCGCGGCGTCGAGCAGCGCCTCCTCGGTGTTGACGCCGTACTCCGCCATCAGCGCGATCGTCTGGCGCACCGTCATGCCCTCCTTGAAGGTGACGCGCACCGTCTCGGAGTTGAGCGCGCCGCTGCTCGAACGCATCCCGTTGATGAGCGCGTTGTAGTCCATCTGCGTGTTGAGCTCGTGGCTGCCGATGCCGATCTTGCCCTCGGCGTGCGCCACCTTGCCGAAGAGCTTGAAGAACCACTTGTATTCGATCAGGCCCTCGTCCTTGAGCTTGTCCGCGACGGTGTCCAGATTGTCGTCCTTCGTGACGGTGACCGTCGCGGTCAACGGCTCCTTGTTGAACGCGGCGAAATCGTTCGCCAGCAGCCAGCCGACGCCGGAGAGCGCCAGCGAGGCGATCAGCACGAACGCCAGCCACGCGATAAAGCGGAGAAATCCCCTGCGGCGGCGCCCCCTCCGGCGCTGTTTCTCCCTCTGATCCGGCGTATACTCCCGTCTGCCGCCGGACGTGCGGCGGCGCGCGTCCTCCTCGCGGACGCGTCGTGTGTCATACCTTGCGGTGTCAAATTGTCTTTCGTCGCTCATAACTCGGTCTCCTAAAAAAAGTCGGGTGGTCAGGCCCTCAAATCCGATCTGCCGCATAGAATAGGGCAGATTCCGAAAAGAGAGGTGAACCCATCGTGTGCTTTAACAACAATAATTGCTCCTGCCTCATCATCCTGCTGATCATCCTGCTGCTGCTCGGAAGCAACGGCTGCGGCTGTGGCTGCGGCAATGTGGCGGGCACGAGCGACAGCAGCTGCGGCTGCTGCTAGGATATCATTCCTCCTGTGAAGAGCGGGACGCGCCGCGTCCCCCTTTTCACGTTTCCTCACTTCGGACAGGCTCTACAGGATCGCCTTCACGCTGCGGCAGATCTCCTCGTGGATGTCCTCGATGCTGCGCATCTCCCCGTCGCGGGAGCAGTCGACGTAACGCCAGCCGTAGTCGGCGACAAGCTGCTCTCCCGCCTCACGGCACGCGCGCAGATACGCGTCGTCCCGCTCGTGGATATCGGCGGCGGTGCTCGTCTGCGCCTCGCGGCGGCGCATCATGCGCTCCGCCAGCTCCGTCGGCACGTCGAGGTAGAACACCGCCGTCGGCTCGGGCAGGCCCAGCAGACCGAACTCGAAGCCGAACAGCCAGTCGAGGTACGCCTTGCGCTCCGCCTTCGGCAGCTTCGACGCCTGATGCACGGCGTTGGACGTCGTATAGCGGTCGGCGATCAGCACGCCGCCGCGCTCGTAATACGCGCCCCAGTCCTGCTTGTACGAGCAGTAGCGGTCAACCGCAAAGAACGCGGAGGCGGCGTAGGCATTCACATCCCCGGGCTTCGAGCCGAGCTTGCCGCTGAGGTACAGCTCGATCGGCGCGCAGGAGGGCTCGCCGTAACGCGGAAAGGTCAGCGGACGGCAGTCCACGCCCTCGCGGCGCAGGCGCTCGAGCAGCAGCTTCGACTGCGTCGCCTTGCCCGATCCGTCCGTCCCCTCAAAAACGATCAGCTTGCCCATGCTCATTTTCTCTTCTCACCCGCAACGTGCACAAGGAACAGCGGCAGCTTCATCATCCGCCCCGCGCGGGAGGGGTTTTTGATGAGGCGGTAGAACCATTCGAGGTTGTGCTTTACATAGAACTCAGGCGCGCGCTGCGCCACGCCCGCGAACACGTCCAGCGAACCGCCAAGGCCGAGCAGGAGCTTCGCACCCGTCGCCTCGCCGTACTTCGCCATGAACTTTTCCTGCTTCGGCGCGCCGAGGCAGACAAAGGCCAGCTCCGCGCCGCTCTGACGGATCGCCTCCGCCGCTTCCGCGTCGTCCTTGAAGTAGCCGTCCTTCGTGCCGGCGACAACCAGCCCGGGGAAACGCTCCTTCATATTCTGCGCCGCCTGCTCCGCGACGCCCGGTTTCGCGCCGAGGAGGAACACGGACTTGCCGCAAAGCGCGCAGTATTCGAGCATCGCCGTGCCGAACTCGATGCCGGGCACGCGCTCGCGCAGGGGCGTCTTGAGCATCTTCGCGCCGTAGATGACGCCGATGCCGTCGGGCAGGACGAGGTCGGCGCCGTTGACCGCCGCCATCGCGTCCGCGTCGGCGCGGCAGGTTTCGACGATCTCGGGGTTGGGGGTGGCTACATAGTGCGCGCCCTCGCTGCCGAGCAGCGTCTTGCCGATCTCGACCGCCTCCGCCATCGTCACGTTGTCAAAGCCCACGCCCAGAATGTTGATTCTCATAGTATATCCTCTGTCTTTCAAATCTAAAGTTGTATTATATCACAGACAAGATGGCAGGTCAATTTCCGATGCGGGAATCGTCCCTGTTTTTTTGCACAAGGCGATACAGCCCCGCGGAGAGCAGCAGATGCACGACCATACCCCATGCGACCAGCGCGAGGAACAGCCGCCGGTCCTCCTTCGTCAGCATACCTCTCTTTTCTTCCCCTCCGGCAGCTGCACCAGCACGACGGCAAACAGCATCAGCGCGCAGCCCAGAAGCTCCCGCGCGCTCAGGCGCTCATGCAGCAGGACAGCGCCGCTGACGGCGGCGAAAAGCGACTCGAGGCTCAGCAGCAGCGACACCACCGCGGGGTCGCCGTCCTTCTGCGCCACGATCTGCAGGGTGTAGCCAATGCCGCCCGAGATCAGGCCCGCGTACAGGATGGGCAGCGCGCACTCGAGGATCGCGCCCACGGGAAAGCCCTCCGTGAAGATCGCCAGAACCAGCGACTCCCCCGCCGCAACGAAGAATTGCAGACACGCCAGCACCACGCCGTCGGACTTCACGGTAAAGTGGTCGACGCAGAGGATGTGGACCGAGAACACCAGCGCGCAGCCGAGGACGTAGAGATCGCCGGCGTTGAAGGTCGGCGCGCCGCCCGCGGCAAAGCTCAGAAAGTACAGTCCCGCCACCGCAACAGCGACGCCGCACCACACGAGCAGGCGGACCCGCTTGCGCAGAAACAGCCCCAGCAGCGGCACAATCACGATATACAGCGCGGTGACGAAGCCCGCCTTGCCCGCCGTGGTGAAGTTCATGCCGTACTGCTGGAGATTGGAGGCGATCATGAGCAGCGTGCCCATCACCAGGCCGCCGGTCCACGCGCCGGAAAACGCCTCGCGCAGCGTTCCGCCGCCGCGCTTCGCGCGCAGCGCGAGGAACGCCAGCAGCGCCAGCGCCGCCAGCAGATAGCGCGTCCATGTGAACGTCAGCGCGCCGAGGACGTCCGCGCCGCTCTTCTGCGCCACGAAGGCGCAGCCCCAGATCAACGCCGTGATGAGCGGAAGAACGATTTGTTTTGTCTTTTTATTCATTGTTTCTTGTTTGTCCTTTTACAATATGTTACAATCCCGTATATCCTAACAGATGGATTCGATAAAATCAAGAAAGAGAGCGTTATTTTATGTACCTCTTTGACCTTGACGGCACGCTGATCGACTCCAACGGCATCTGGCATGACGTGGACGTGAGCTTTCTCGCCCGCCGCGGTATGCCCTACACGAACGAATACTACGAGGGCGTCGCCCACACGATCCTGCCGCTGGCGGCGGTGTTCACGAAGGACTACTGCCATCTGGAGCAGAGCTGCGAGGAGATCATCGCCGAGTGGATGGAGCTGGCGAAGGACAGCTACGCCCACGTCGCGCTCAAGCCCTGTGTGCGTGAGCTGCTGGACAAGCTCCGCTCGGAGGGCGAGCGGCTCGCTGTGTTCACCAGCTCGGTGCCGTCCCACTGTGAAACGGCGCTCGCCGTCCACGGGCTCAGGCCGTACTTCGAGCAGGTGGTCTTCGCCCACGACCTCGGCGTGGACAAGGGCTCGGCTGCAGCGTTCCGGCTCGCCTGCGAGCGGCTCGGCGTCGCGCCGGAGGACTGCGTGTTCCTCGACGACTCGGTGAAATCCTGCCGCGCGGCGAAGGAGGCGGGCGCCTATGTCGTCGGCGTGTACGACCCGTTCTTCGAGAGCACCAAGGGCGAGATGCCGCTCGTGTGCGACCGGTTCATCCACAGCTTTAACGAGCTACTGTAATCTTGCAAATTCGCCCGGACTGTGATATTCTATAAAAGTTAAGACATTTTTAATACGGAGGGCACTATGGACATTACGATCACCAACGACATCAGGTATATCGGCGTGGACGACCACGACATCGACCTCTTTGAGGGGATGTACGACGTTCCGAACGGCATGGCGTACAACAGCTACGTCATCCTTGACGAGAAGATCGCCGTCATGGACACGGTCGAGGCGCGCTTCGGCAAGGAGTGGCTGGGCAAGCTGGACGCCGCGCTTGCGGGCCGCACGCCCGACTATCTCATCGTGCAGCACGTCGAGCCGGATCACAGCGCCAACATCACCGCGTTCATGAAGAAGTACCCCGAGGCGAAGATCGCCGCCTCGGCGCAGGCGTTCAAGCTGATCGCCAACTTCTACGGCACGGACTACGCCGACCGCCGCATCGTCGTCACCGAGGGCGCAACGCTGGAGCTGGGCAAGCACGTTCTGAACTTCGTCACCGCGCCGATGGTGCACTGGCCGGAGGTCGTCATGACCTATGACAGCACGGACAAGGTGCTCTTCTCCGCCGACGCCTTCGGCAAGTTCGGCGCGCAGGACTATGACGATCCCGAGGGCTGGGCGTGCGAAGCGCGGCGCTACTACTTCGGCATCGTCGGCAAGTTCGGCGTTCAGGTGCAGGGCGTGCTGCGCAAGCTGATGGGCAAGGAGCTTTTCGCCATCTGCTCGCTCCACGGCCCGATCCTCAAGGGCGACCTGTCCCAGTACCTGAGCCTGTACAACACCTGGTCCGGCTACGCGGCGGAGACCGACGGCGTGCTCGTCGCCTTCACGTCGGTCTACGGCCACACCGCCGAGGCGGCGCATTACCTCGCCGAGCAGCTTATGACGGCCGGCAAGCGCGTATCCGTGATGGACCTCGCCCGCTGCGACGAGTATGAGGCGGTGGAGGACGCGTTCCGCTACAGCAAGCTGGCGCTGTGCACCACGACCTACAACGGCGGCGTGTTCCCGATCATGCGCACGTTCATCGAGCACCTGACCGACCGCGGCTACCAGAAGCGCACCGTCGGCTTCGTCGAGAACGGCAGCTGGGCGCCGACGGCGGCGAAGGGCATGAAGTCCATGCTGGAGAACATGAAGGACCTGACCTTCGCGGAGACCTCCGTTAAGATCATGGGCGCGCTCACCCCCGAAAACTTCGCCCAGCTCGACGCGCTGGCAAAGGAGCTCGCTTAACCTCGACACAACAGCAAAAACGCGGGGGACCCGTTCAAGTCTCCCGCGTTTCTGTTGTTCACAATCGTCCTGCCGTCGCAGCAGGCACGGCGCCGCTTTTACTCGAAGCTGCCGTACCTTGCGATGGCCTCATCCACGGTGAGCTCCCCTTTGCCGACCTCGAACGCCGCGCCGCGGATCTGCACCGTGAGCGGGTCCTTGATGCCGAGCACCTCCGGGGATATGGTGCGCTCGGAGGGCACCTTGCCGAAGGGGGCGTAAACCGAGTCGAAGGACATTTCCCTGGTGGGCGTCACCAGACGCTTCACGGATGCCATCTCGTTGAGCTCGCTGTTGGTGATGAGGAAGCGCATGAACTCGTTCGTCATGTCCAGATCGTCGCAGTCCTTGTTCACGGAGAACTGCACGGACGGGCTGTCGATGAAGTAGCCGCCCTCTTCGGTCAGCGGGATGGGCGCGAACGAGTAATCGAAGGGCGAAGCGGTGAACGCCTCGGACTGGCTCTCCCGTTTTCTGGTTCCGGACACCGTGTCGCCGGTGCAGACCATCATCGGCACGTCGCCCTCGAAGAAGCGCAGGATCACCTGCGTGTAGTTGTCCTCGATCTGGTCGCATGCGTCGAGATCAAAGCAGCCCTGCCCGATCAGACGCTCCACCATTTCAAGCGCCGGACGCATATACTCGCCCGCGGCGGGGTCCAGATCGTTGGCGAGCGCAAGCGCCTCCGGGTTTTCGGCAAGCGTGGCCGCGAACAGCGGATAGGCGATCGTGTTCATGAAGCAGCTGGAGGGCTTGACGCTGTAGCCCATCATGGGGCTGGCATAGCCCTTGCCGCGGAACTGTTCGCACACGTCCAGCAGCTCCGTCAATGTGGTGGGGATGCTGATCCCCTCCTTCTTGAACAGATCGTTGTTCACCAGCATACCGTACGTTCTGGAGAAAACCGGCACCAGCCGCACGCCGCCCTGCGCGGCGTGGTTGATCAGGCCGGGACGGATGCAGTTCAGATCCAGCGCCAGCGCGGCGTCCGAAAGATCCTCCATGTGAGCAAACACCGGGGCGTATTTCTCGTTCCCGATCATCCACGCGTAGGAGAAGAAAATGTTGGGTTTGTCGTTGCCGTCCAGCACCGTGCCCAGAATGTTGTTGTAGTCGTCCAGCTTCACATAGCTCATCTGCACGTTCGGGTAGATCTCGTTGAACCTGTCGAATTCAGCCTCCAGCGCCTCAAAGTTGTCGTAGCTTCCGACGACGGTGATGCGGCAGCTTGCATTGGTATCGAGCGCCGGCTTGAATCCGGCGGCTTCCTTCTCCTGCGGCTTGCCTCCGCAGGCCGCCATCCCGACGATCATAATCGCCGCGATCAAACCACACAGAACCCGTTTCATAAATCTTGACTCCTTTCTTTGATCTTTCGGATCTCTTTGATGACCAATTTGATATCCACCGGTTTTGCGATGTGTCCGTTCATGCCCGCGTTCAGGCACTCCGTGACATTTTCCGAAAACGCGTCCGCCGTCATGGCGACGATCGGGATGGCGGACGCCCACGGATCGTCCAGCGCGCGGATCGCCTTTGTTGCCTCAAGGCCGTTCATCTCCGGCATCTGGATGTCCATAAAGATCAGGGCATAGCTGCCCGGCGCCGCCTGCGTCATCTTTTCCACGCAGATTCGCCCGTTCTCGGCGCGCTCCGATGTGACGCCGAACATACCGAGCATGGCGGAGATGATCTCCCAGTTGATGTCGTTGTCCTCCGCCACGAGGATGTGCAGCCCGGCGAGATCGGAGTAATCGTCCTCCGGCTCCGCCGCCTGCCCCTCCGTCCCAAGCAGCTCGCTGATCTTCCTGCAAAGCGTCGAGCGGAACAGCGGCTTGCTGATGAAGCCGTTCACGCCGGCCTCCCTTGCCGCGTCCTCCATATCCGACCACTCGTATGCCGAGATCAGCAGGATCGGCAGCCTCTCGTCGATCTCCTCGCGGATGCGGCGGGCGAGGGCGACGCCGTCCATGCCCGGCATCTTCCAGTCGATGATCACAACGTCGAAGGGTCTGCCGTCTTCCCGGCGGCGACGGATCATATCCAGCGCCGCCGCACCGTCCTCCGCCGTCTCCGCGGTGACGCCCATGGAGTCCAGCGTGTCCGCCGCGGTCTCCAGCAGGATCGCGTCGTCGTCCACGATCAGCACGTCGATGGGATCGAGGCGCATATCGTCAAGCCGCCGGTCCGCAACCGGGATATCCAGCGTGACCGTGAAGGCCGTCCCCTCCCCGACCTTGCTGCGGCAGTCGATGGTACCGTTCATCAGGCCAACCATCTGCTTGGTGATGGCGAGGCCCAGTCCGGTTCCCTGAATGGTGTTGACGCGGCTGTCGGTCTGGCGGGAGAACGGCTCGTACATCTTTTCCATGAACTCCGGGCTCATGCCGATGCCGGTGTCGGAGACCGTGTAGATCAGCTTGACGCTGTCGGGCAGGGCGCTTTCCTCCTCCCGCAGGTCCACGCTGACCCGTCCGCCGGGGTCTGTATACTTGATCGCGTTGGAGAGAAGATTGATGTAGATCTGGTTCAAGCGGAGCTGGTCGGCGTACAGGTGTTCCTTCTCCATGCGGTCGATGTGGAAGCGGAAGTCGATGTTCTTCTCCCGGATCATGGGCTGGGAGATGTTGACCAGATTCTCCACCGTATCGACGATGGAAAAGGCAAGGGGGTTGAGCGTCAGCTTGCCGCTCTCCACCTTGGAGATGTCCAGAATGTCGTTGATCAGGGTCAGCAGATGGTTGCTGGCAAGGCTGATCTTCCGCAGGTTCTCGCCGACCGATTCGGCGTCTCCCAGATTTTTCTCCGCGATCGTCGTCAGGCCCATGATGGCGTTCATCGGCGTGCGGATATCGTGCGACATCGCGGAGAGGAAGTCGGTCTTCGCCCGGTTCGCCGCGTCCGCCTCATCGGCAAGCTGCCGCAGCTTCCGGTTGAACGAGCGCATGAACAGCAGGTCGATGATGAAGATCGTGAGCAGGCCGAGGGTCACGATGGCGATCAGCAGCCAGTCCTCCGCATCCCGCTGCAGCTCCTCGGACGGGACAAAGCTCAGCAGCACCCAGCCGCTCGTGGAGCCGATCGGCGTATGCGCGAGCACGCAGTCCCGCCCGTGGGAATCCGCCATGGGGAACGAGCCCGTCCCCGACATGACGTCGCGCTTGAGCGCGTCCAGACCGGCGGCGTCCGTGCCGTTATAGGACTTGTAAAACTCAAAGAAGTTGTTGTTCTTGAAGGAGCGCCCCTTGATGATGTAGCTGCCTTCGCCGTCGATCATGGTGAACTCGGCGCCGTCGAACTCCTCCTGCGGGAAGATCCACCGCTCCTCCAGATCGGCAAGCGGCACGATGCGGAGCAGCAGCGCGTTCCTGTCCCCGCCGGTCTCGTCGTCCCGCAGCGTGATGAAGTTGCAAAACGCGATGGACTGTTCGCCGTTGACGGGGTTGGTATAGGTGCGCGTGATGTTGACCGCCGACTCCCCGTCGGAGATCCAATCCAGATTCCCGAACAGCTCGATCGTGCGGTAGGAGACCGCGTAGTTCTCCGTCGAGCCCGGGGCGGGGCGCGTGGAGAGCCCGCTGAGCGTATCCGTGTAGATCAGATGCGCGGAGGTGTTGCGCAGCACGTGGGACTCCCGGATGAACAGCGTCGCTTCCTCCATGGTCATGTTCTGCCGGTTGATATAGTGCGCCCAGACGTCGCAGATGCTCTGCTCGCCCTGCATATAGTTCTCCGTGACGTGCTCCATGGCGACGGTGGTGCTGACGAAGTTCCCGACCTGCTGCGTATAGGCGTCGGCGCGGTCAAAGTGGGAATACAGAGTGACGAAAACCAGAATGGCCGCCATGATCGCGATGTTCACAACCGCGATCCACGCTTTCTTCATCTCAGATCCCCCTTTCTCCCGCTTTCCTGTTCGCAAAGCCGTCTCAGCTTTCACAGATGCGCGCCAGCTCGTCGCGCGCCTTGCGGATCGTCTCCGCCAGCGCGGTGTAATCCGTCTGCGTTTTTGCGCGCAGCAGCTCGGTCAGCTCGATGACGGGCGCGCAGATCGGCGTCAGCGCGAGGTTGCCGGTGCTGCCCTTGAGCGAGTGCGCCGCGGCAAACGCCGCGTCCAGATTGCCGGCGTCCAGGGCTTGAAAGAGCTTTTCAAAATTCTGGTCGCCGGGGATCATCTTCACAAGCCGCAGATAGAAGGCGTCGTTGTTCAGGCAGCGGCTCAGCCCCTCCATCGTGTTTGCGCCGTAGGCTTTCAGGTCGTTGACCGTCATATCACGTTACCTCCTTGTGGTTCGTTTCGTTTTTCAAGGCTCCCAAAGCGCACGATTTTTGCGCTGCGGGAGCTGTTTTTCCTTGCTTTCTCGACAGAATTATATTATATTAAACAATAGAATACCCAGAATGTCAATCAGGATATCCCCTCGATTTGAAATCACCATAGCTGTGAGGAGTCTTTTCTATGAAAGAATCGTCATCCGCCAACAACGCTGTGAAGCTGGAGCCCTATCTGTCGCCGGTGTCCGCATGGGCGCTTTCCGTGGGCTCGGCAATCGGCTGGGGCTCGCTGGTTGTCACCAGCCGCGTCTATCTGTCCCAAGCGGGGCCGCTTGGCTCTGTTATCGGACTGCTGATCGGCTTTGTCATGATGCTGATGGTGTCGAGCCACTATCATTTTCTGGCGAACCGCTACCCCGGGACGGGCGGGCTGTACCACTATGTCAAGTGCATCTTCGGCTACGACTTCGCCTTCGTGATCGCGTGGTTCATGTTCTTGATCTACATTTCGATCTTTTGGGCGAATGCAACCAGCATCCCCCTGTTCGCACGTTACTTCCTGCAAGGGGTCTTCAAACGGTGGTACATCTTCACCGTCTTCGGCTACGAGGTCTACCTTGGTGAAGCGTTGATTACGCTCGTCATAATGTGGCTGGTCGGGCTGTTGTGCATGAAGAGCAAGAAGGCGACGGCGAATGCCATGGTAGCAATGGTGCTAACTTTCACCATCGGCATCACGGTCTGCTTTGTCGTTGCCATGATAGGCTTCAGTGGCTCGGGCAATACAATGGCGCCTGCCTTCGTGCCGGAAGAACACGTCATCCGGCAGATCATCCGCATCGGTTTCATGTCGCCCTGGGCATTCATCGGCTTTGAGAGTGTGTCCCACTCCTCCGAGGAATACCACTTCAAGCACAACAAAATATTCCGCCTGCTGGTCATATCGGCAGGCGTCACGACGGCACTGTACGTCTTTATCATTATCATGAGCGTGTCCGCTTACCCTGCGGGCTGCACAAGCTGGCTGGACTACATCCGCCGTCTGGACGAGTTCGAGGGCATCGAGGGCCTGCCCGCGTTCTACGCCGCGTATCACTACCTTGGGAACACCGGCGTCTATATCCTGATGGCATCCCTGCTGTCCTTGGTGCTTACGAGCCTGATTGCGTTGCTGCGCACCGTCAGCAGATTGTGCTACGCCGTTGCGCAGGACGGCGTCCTGCCGAAGCGCTATGCCGAACTCAATGACAAGCAGATTCCCGTCAGGGCGATCCTGCTGGTGCTGATCGTTTCCCTGCCCATCCCGTTCCTCGGCAGAACGGCAATCGGCTGGATCGTGGACACCACGACCATCGGCGCGACCATCATCTACGGCTTCGCGTCCATCGCGGTGTTCAAAGCGTCCGGGGAGGATAAGGCGAAGCCCAACCGTGCCATTAGCTTCATTTGCCTGTTCATTCTGGTCGCTTTCCTGACCTTCCTGCTGTTCCCGCACGTGTTCGCAGACTACACCATCGAGACCGAGACTTATGTGCTGATGGCGTCCTGGTCGATCCTCGGCCTCGTTTATTTCAACTTCGTCATCCGGAAGGACAACGAGCGCCGCTTCGGCAGAGCCATTTACGTCTGGATCGTCCTGCTCATTTTCGTGGTCCTGAACGGCATGACATGGGCGGAGCGTCTCAACGAGGCGCGCGAGAACGTCATCATGGCGGAGATCTCCGACTACATCGGCGAGGCGCACGGAGCGGACAAGGACGAGTTCCTGAACGAGCGGCTCCAGCGCCTGCACGACG
>Ga0129307_1001048_pt1 | contig 33777 bp, 29 predicted proteins | sample P1105metagenome_FD_94437 | JGI IMG/M metagenome (GOLD analysis project Ga0129307, IMG submission 94437) | Capybara group fecal microbial communities from Wisconsin, USA - P1105 metagenome | ecosystem: Host-associated > Mammals > Digestive system > Large intestine > Fecal | place: USA: Wisconsin...
AGAAACAGCAGAAATAATATCTGCAATTTCCTCAATTTCTGCGTGAAAAAATAACATTATGAAAATAGAAAAAGGATTTATTGAGGGCTTATATGAGGCTTTGCCGGAAGAGACAAGGCATTATCTCGATATCGCTATCGAAAAAATAGTCGAGGCAAAGAAAAAAGGCGGAAAAGTGGTCGTTGTGACTGGTTCCGGCCCTAACATCCACGAAGGCGTGACAACTCTCATCGCTGAGTTCATCAACAAAGGCCTGATTGATGGTGTCACAACAAGTTCGGCTGTCGTCTCTCACGAGATGGGCGGCGTTCTCGATAAGGTGAAACGTATCAATATCCACGATGTCGGCGAGGAGTTTCTCGATTTCGACAAGATGCCTCGTGGCGACATCTTCGAGCTTACCGAACTCACTGACGCTCAATGGGCTGACCTTAAGAAAGAGATGATCATCGACGACGCTCTCGTGCAGCGTTGCAACGAGAAAGAAGGCACCGTTATCATCAAGGCGGCGGCTAACATGGCATACCCGATGGGCCTCAGAAACGAGACTTTTGCGGCAAGCATCATGGAGATAGCCCACACCAAACACGTCCCGTTTGAGGAAGTCGTGGGTTGGGGCTGCGATGAGCGTACCATGCTCGGCGCAGGTGTCCGCAACAACGTCCCGGTGCTCGTGAGTGTGCCTCAGCTTATCGGCGGAGGTCAGGTCGGCATCAGCATCGCCGACAGTATCCCGGTGAGCGACAGAACGTTCCGCATCTCAAAGATGTTAGGCTCAGCCGACGTCATCATCGAATCAGCAGTGGCATTGACACAGGAGATTCACGACGGTCCGTTTGAGACCTACACCGGTCACGGCATCTGGGCAAGCTGGAACGGCTATCCTACCTACAGCCTCAAAGACAAGACCTTGATTCGTTTCGACCTCGACGAAAACCTCAAGAAAGCCTGGGATCTCGATAAGAAATCAGGCGATGTGCAGGCTGCTATCGACAAAGGTCTGCCGAAGACGAAAATGTCGAAAATCCCATTTAGAATGGAGATGTCGGCATTCTCACGTCTCGAGAAGTCAATCCCGGTCGTAGGCGACATCGGCGTGCTCTGGTCGGTGATGGCACTTAAAGTGTCGCAGGCACTCAACATAGAGCTCGACTACATCAGCTATCCGCAGCAGACCGAGCCAGGCAAGGCAATGCGCGAGTGGATTGTCGACAACATCGACTATATGAAAATGGATAAAATTAAAGAATGGCTTCAGCGCTAGCCGTCATTTTCGGGAGCGAACTCACTTCCCGTCATTTCGACTGGAGCGAAGCGGAACGGAGAAATCTCATTAAAAAATAAAAATTTGCAAATTATGGAAAATACCTCAACAGTAAAGCTCTATAACCTTGATTTTGACCAGGTTAAGACTTATTTGTTCGCGACATTGTTCGTGGCTGGCAACATCATTCTGCCACAGCTCTGCCACCTCATCCCTAACGGCGGTCACATTTTCCTGCCAATCTATTTCTTCACGTTGATTGCCTCTTACAAATACGGCATGAAGGTGGGATTGATGACAGCTGTTTTGTCGCCTATCATCAACAGTCTGCTTTTCGGAATGCCTCCGGCGGCAGTTGTCCCGAGCATCCTCATCAAGTCGATATTCCTCGCAGTGTCAGCAGCTTGGATTGCTGAAAAGACCAAGAAAGTGTCGCTTTGGACCATCCTCGCAGTTGTTTTGGCATACCAGATCTTCGGTTGCCTCGTGGAATGGCTCATCGAGGGCTCATTTGTGGCAGGATTCAACGATTTCCGCCTCGGAATCCCAGGAATGCTTATACAGTGGCTTGGTGGTTATCTATTTGTGAAATACATTAAATAGCATCGTCATTTCGACTGGAGCGGAGCGGAATGGAGAAATCCTTGTTTAACGTAATCATTCGATTGTAAACGTTAATAAAGGATTTCTCGACTTCGCTCGAAATGACAATTTCATTGTATGTTACCGTTAGAACAAGCCAAATCATCACTGCTTTCCTCCGCGAGCACAATTGCTGTGGTCTCAAACGGAGAGGTTTTCACTTCGCAGGAACGCGGTGTGAAGCCGCTTTTGCACCTTCTTTCAGAGAAAAAAGGCTTCCTGAAAGGCGCTTCCGTTGCCGACAAAGTCATCGGGAAAGCTGCGGCGCTCCTCATGGTTTTAGGCGAAATCAGAGAAGTTCACACTTTGATAATCTCAGAACCTGCCATCAAAGTGTTTGAAAAATATAAAATTCCTTGTTTTTACGACAAAAAAGTAGAACGCATCGTCAACCGTACCGGTGACGGTTTATGTCCAATGGAAACGCTGTGTTTAAATGTTGAAGAGCCACAAGAGGCGTTCCAAAAAATCAAAGATTTTATTAAAAAGTAATTCAAAAAACCAAAATTTTGGACAAAATCATAGTTTTCATGGGTAAAATATCCAAAAAATAGGGAAAAATGTAAAAACTTTTAGGGTTTTCCCTATTGCCAAGCGGAAAATTTTGTGTATTATTGCATGGTTAATTGATAGTTAAACTAAAATCATATTACTATGAAAAAACTATTATTTGTCGTTTTGAATTTTATGCTGATGGCATCGGCTTTTGGTCAGGCAAGCCATTATGTTTGGGAACTCATTGATAATAAGGGAAATCGTAATCAGACTTACCCCAATGTCATCGAAATCAACCCTGAAATTCAGGCTATGATGGAGCAGGTTGACACATTAAATTTATATCATAGTATTGCGTGGATGCAGCAGTTTGTTCGCAATGCCTATTCGCCAGAAGCTGTGATTACCCAGAATTGGCTCGTTGAACAGTATGAAGCTCTTGGTATGGAACCGTCGGTGTTTTATTTCTTTGCCGATTGGCCAAATAATGATACACTTGATGCAGGAAATGTGATGGCAATACAGCGAGGCACGCTCTATCCTGATGAGTATGTAATGGTTTCGTCGCATTACGACCATCCCGACGGTCCTGGCGCCGACGACAATGCTTCTGGAACGGCGGGAGTGCTTGAAATTGCTCGTATTTTAAGTCAATATTCGTTCGACAGGTCTATCATTTACATAAATTTCAATGTGGAAGAGGACGGTTGCATAGGAAGTCTTGAATTTGCCAAGGAATGCGCTCGTCAAAATAAAAACATCCTCGGTGTTTTCAACCTTGACATGATTGGCTGGTATCCTCCCGAACTCGACACAATAGAGATGTTCACCGCCTGCTATCATCTTACTAGAAATCTTTACAATTATTATACTCAAGTAGCCAATCTCTATCTGCCTGAAACTCCAACAAAATGGCGTACTAAAGGAGAAACTGGCGGAGGCGATCATAATAGACTGTATCTTTACGAATATCCTGCGATTTATATCGGTGATACCGAGTATATTCGACAAAATCCATGTTATCACAGACCTTGCGACTCAATTGGCAGCGGTGTGAACAGTTTTGCTCTTGCTGAAGCCTTTGTGAAAGCAACATTGGCTGCTACTGCTGAACTTGCAAACGGTAAACTTCCACCACAAAACTTAACAGCCACTTGCGATGAGGCGAAAATATATCTGAGATGGGATGAAACCAATTATGCTCAAAATTATAAATTGTTTAGAGACAATGAGTTAATAGCTGAAACAACCGACAATTATTTTGAAGATGAAGATGCCAACGACGGTGATATGCATGATTATTATGTGGTTGCAGTTGGGCAAAACGGAATGGAATCCAATGAATCGAATCATGATAAAATAAAAGTCTCGCAACCTTTGACATTGCCATTTTACAATGATTTCAGCCAAAATACCGATGGACTGATGTTCTACGATTCATTATGGTGTAAGGCAAGTAGTTATTTGCAATATGCTGTTCCAATAGCGGAAGATTATTATTCATACGTCGAAACAAATTGGTTTTCAATACCTTCCGATGCGCCTCATGCCACTATGTACTTTGATTATAAAGCATTCAAAGCATCGTCGTCGTCATTTCAACCGCATCAAATATACCATATAGTTGTTGAAGCTACAACCGACCGAGTGTATTGGCATAAACTTGCCGCTCTAGTTGGTATCTCTAACCAATGGGGTCACAAGGAAATATCGCTTGATGACTTTATCGGCGAGCCATACGTTCAGGTGAGAATTATGTGTGAATGTATTGAAAATAATAGCATTTATTTCACTGATGCACCTGATGGCGATGTGTCAATCATGTATATCAATAACATCACCATCGATTTCTCAGGTTTGGATGTCCCGGAAGTCCATTATGAAACGTTCAATTCGCTCGAAATATGCCCTAATCCAGCTTCTTCAACAATTGAAATTAAAACCGATTTAGACGATGAATTTAATGTTATAATTTATAACATATTGGGAATCAAAGTGTTGGAAAAGCAGGATTTCACCAACGGCACTATCGATATCTCAACATTGCCTTCCGGAATTTATTTCATCAAAGCGACAAAAGACGGAAAAGGAATAGCAAAAAGACTCGTGAAAGAATAAATATAGAGACGCAAAATTTTGCGTCTCTATCTCTATAACCAATAACCTATAACCAATAACCTATAATCAATAACCTATTTCTTCCCTCTCTTCTTCGACGCATTATCCGGATTATTCACGATATCCAAGCAATCCTGATATGTCAGATTGTTTGCGTCGTATGTGCGAGGAATCTTGTAATTTGCCTTTTTATATGAGATATAGATTCCGAAACGGCCGCGAAGCACCAACATGTCTTTATCTTCAGGATAAGTTGTCACAACGTTGTCGGCATCCGATTTGCGCTTGCTCTCGATGATTTCAACGGCACGCTGGAATGTCACCAATGACGGGTCATCGAGCTTCGAGAGGCTGTAGAAAGCGTTTTTGTGCTTCAAATACGGGCCGAAACGACCGATTGCAACCTGAATCTCAGCGTCTTCGTATTCGCCTAATGAGCGTGGGAATGCGAATAAATCCAAAACCTCGTCGAGGGTGATAGTCTCGATGCTCTGATCTTTGTGCAGACCTGCAAATTTAGGTTTCTCCTCTGATTCTGTGTCGCCAATCTGTGCCACAGGACCGAAACGACCGATCTTCACATAAACGTTCTTGCCTGAGACAGGGTCAACGCCAAGGAGCTTCTCGCCACTGAATTTGCCAGAGTTATCTGATGTTTCGGTGATTGTCTTGTGGAAATCTTTGTAGAAATCTTTAATCATCTTGTTCCACTCGCAGCGACCTTCAGCGATCTTATCGAATTCTTTTTCCACGTTAGCGGTGAAGTTATAGTCGACGATGGTCTCGAAGTAGCTGATTAAGAACTTATTTACGAGGATTCCAATGTCGGTTGGGACGAGTTTAGCCTTCTCGTAACCGATATTTTCCTTACCTGTCTTTTCAGTGATTTTATTCTTTTTCAGAGTGTAAATCTTGAATGTGCGGGTCTCGCCTGCGATGTCTTTCTTCTCGACATATTCTCTCTTCTGAATTGTTGAGATTGTCGGGGCGTATGTTGACGGACGGCCGATGCCGAGTTCTTCCATTTTCTTGACGAGAGAAGCCTCAGTATATCTGAAAGGCTTGCGTGCGAAACGCTGTTGTGCCTCCATCTTGTCCAAATCGAGCACCTGACCGACTCTCATCGGAGGCAGCATGCTGTTGACGTTTTCGCCGTTCTCATCGTCGACGCTCTCGATGTAAACCTTGAGGAATCCGTCGAAGAGGACCACCTCGCCTGATGCCACGAAGTCTTTGTCAGAGTTAGAGACATCGATATTGACAACGGTCTTTTCTATCTGGGCGTCAGCCATTTGCGAAGCGATGGTACGTTTCCAGATGAGCTCGTAAAGCTTGCGTTCGTCGGCGGTACCTTTGATGGTCTGCTGGTCGAGATATGTAGGGCGGATAGCTTCGTGAGCTTCCTGTGCGCCCTTTGATTTTGTTGTAAACTGTCTTGTCTTGACATACTGTGCGCCGTAGAGGTTCTCGATCTCTTTCTTGGCCTGGCCAAGTGCGAATGTCGAGAGGTTGACGCTATCGGTACGCATGTATGTGATCTTTCCTGATTCGTAGAGCTGCTGGGCGATACGCATGGTGTTGCTCACCGAGAAACCGAGCTTACGTCCCGCTTCTTGCTGCAGTGTTGAAGTGGTGAATGGAGGTGCCGGGCATTTAGAAACAGGCTTCTTCTCCACCGCCTTGATGGTATATCCTGCGCTCTTGCAGTCTTCAAGGAATTTATATGCTTCCTCTTCCTTCTCGAAACGTGTAGGAAGCTCTGCAAACAGCTGATATTCATGGTTGTCGATGGTGAACGAGAAGTTCGCTGTCACGCGGTATGCGCTGCTGTTCACGAAGTTCTTGATCTCGTCTTCGCGTTCGACGATGAGACGCACTGCCACGCTCTGCACGCGACCTGCTGAAAGTGCAGGTTTCACCTTCTTCCAGAGAAGCGGTGAGAGCTCGTAACCTACGAGACGGTCGAGGACGCGGCGCGCCTGTTGAGCGGCCACGAGGTCCATGTCGATCTTACGTGGGTTGTCGATAGCGTGCAAAATAGCAGGTTTCGTGATCTCGTGGAACACGATACGACGATATTTATCCTCACTCAAGCCCAAGGTCTCATAAAGATGCCATGATATTGACTCTCCCTCGCGGTCCTCATCGGATGCCAGCCACACCATCTCGGCGCCCGCTGACAGCTTTTTAAGTTCCGCAACAAGATGTTTCTTGTCATCAGGGACTTCATATTCCGGCATGAAGCCGTGCTCCATATCCAAACTGAGATTTGATTTGTTCAAATCCCTTACATGTCCGTAACTCGATTTTACTGTAAATTCTTTCCCCAAAAAGCCTTCAATTGTCTTTGCCTTCGCCGGAGACTCAACTATCACAAGATTCTTTACCATAACAAATAATTTAATTCCTATTTTGTCACTTCAAAAGACATTTTTACCGTCATTTCGAGCGAAACGAAGTGAAGTCGAGAAATCTCCTGCAAAAAAAATGACTGCTTAATTATCTGAGATTTCTCCATTCCGCTGCGCTCCAGTCGAAATGACGAAATAAAAAACTTCAGTCGAAATGACGTTCCAATTTCGCGCTGCAAAATTACTACATTATTATTTTAAAAATGAAATAAAAAATTAAAAAATTTTAAACATCGTTGATAATCAATGAGTTTCCTCGCATTTTTGATTTGTCATTCCGAGCAAAGCGAGGAAACTCAAAATTTCGTATTTTTGCGCCATGATTATAATTGACAACGTAATAGTAACCGACGAGTTTCTCAATGCCCGTTTCTGCTGCCAGCTCGCGCGCTGCAAGGGCGAATGCTGTGTGGCAGGCGACGCCGGCGCGCCTCTTGAACCTGACGAGGTGGGCATTATTGAAGAAAATATTGAAAAAATCAAGCCTTATATGCGTCCGGAAGGCATCAAAGCCATAGAAGACAATGATGTTTACGACTACGATGACTTCGGCTGCATGACGACACAGCTTGTCAACGGAGAGGAATGCGCTTTTGTGTATTTCCATGAAAACGGAACGGCATTGTGCGCTATAGAAAAGGCTTATAACGAAGGCAAAATCGACTTCTGGAAACCTATCAGCTGCCATCTTTACCCGATACGACTGCTCGAAAAAGACGGTTTCACGTATATAATGTATCACGAGTGGAGCGTGTGCGTGCCCGCGAAACGTTTCGGCGAAAAAGAAGGCATCCCGTTATATAAATTCCTTAAAGGACCTTTGATAAGAAAATTCGGTGAGAATTGGTACCAAAGACTTCAATCTGTCATTTCGAGCGGAACGAAGTGAGGTCGAGAAATCTTATTAAAATAAGATGTTTTCATTTTTTTTTCACTTTTTTTTGCTTTATTCCAAAAAAATTGCTTAATTTTGTAAGTTAATTTTAGACACAATGAAGGTATTATTTATCCACCAAGAAATCACACCTTATCTCAAAGAGACTCCGATGTCCTTGATTGGCAGATACTTACCGCAGGGGATTCAGGAAAAGGGAAAGGAGATACGTATTTTCATGCCTCGTTTCGGCAACATCAACGAACGCCGTAACCAGCTGCATGAAGTGATTCGTCTTTCGGGTATGAATATGATTATCAACGACACAGACCATCCGTTGATTATCAAAGTGGCTTCAATTCAAAAAGCCAGAATTCAGATTTATTTTATCGATAATGATGATTTCTTTACCAAGAGAAAGACGACAATTGCCGATAAAGACGGCGTATTGTTTGAGGATAACGACGACCGCACTGTGTTCTTCTCGCGTGGTGTCATCGAGACAGTGAGAAAACTTAACTGGCCACCTGACGTCATTCATTGCCATGGCTGGATGACATCACTCGTGCCGCTTTACATCAAACGCGCATTCAAAGATAACCCGCTGTTCAGCGAATCAAAAGTGGTTTATTCTCTCTACGACGATGATTTTGAAGGCGCTTTCCGCGACAGTTACGACAAGAAACTCAAAATGCCGGGAATCGTTGGAAAAGAGATAAAATGGCTCAAAAACCCAGTATATGCTAACATTCAGAAGTCGGCACTCGACTTCGCAGATGGCATCGTTATAGCAAGCCCAAATGTAAATCCTGAGGTGGAAAAATACGCAAGATCGTTAAATAAACCGATTCTTGAATACCAAGGAGAAGAAAATTACGTTGATGCTTATAACGACTTTTATGATAAGATAATGACATTATGACAAAAACACGTGTTTTAACACTGGTATTTTTCATTACATTGATAAGCTTCTCGGCATGCAGAAAATCACCTGAGAAAATCGGTAAGGATTTGCAGCCGACAAATAGCTATATCACTGTGGAATTCTCTGATGCACAAGACATTGTGGCAAGCACTTTTACTGTGCCTTATCTTAATACAAAACAGCTTGGATACGCCTTCATCGGTAACATGAACGACCCGCTGTTCGGCAATTCCAACTTGGACTTTTTCACACAGTATTCACTCAGCACCTCCAGCTTGTATTGGGGTGAAGGCGCCGTCGCTGACTCAGTGGTGTTGGCCCTCGCTTACAACGGTTATTATGGCGATACAATTGATAAGCCATTGACAGCCAAGGTGTTCGAGATAAGTGAAGATATGTATGCCGACTCGACTTACAGGTCAAATATGGTGCTTGAATGCGAACCTATAGAGCTCGCAAATTACACCTTTGTGCCTCGTCCGCTCACCCCGATTGACACTGTCATCGACAGAGGCGTGCTGCGAATCACATTGGATGCCTCATTAGCCGAAAAACTTGTCGAAAACGGACCTTATCTGACAAACGATGAGTTTAAGGAAAAATTCAAAGGCTTGCGCGTGATGTGCGAGAAAAACGACATTCCGGCATCGGCGATTTCATTCAACCTGACCCACAGCTATTCATATCTACGTGTTTATTATCACAATAATGATGACACACTCAGCTATGATTTCAGAGTCACCTCATCGGATGTGAGATTTAATCATTACACCCACGACTTTTCAAATTCTGAAATAGATTTGTTTGACACGATCGACAATCCGAAGCTTTACGTCCAAGGTACAGCCGGAACGAGAGTTTGGGTGAAGTTCCCGAATCTCCTGAGATGGGCAGATTCTCTGAATGCCATCAGTAATGTCGCTCTCAATGAGGCCAAACTGATAATGACGGGTGCTGTGACAGACACGGCGATGTATGCTCCTCCTGCAAGACTGGTGGCTGCAGGAGCCAAATTCACAACAGACACCACCTACGTCATCCTTCCTGACCAATATGTCAGCTCTGAATATTTTGGCGGAGCCTATAGCGCGACGGACGGACAGGTGTGGTTCAGAATCACGGAATTTCTCCAAAACGTCATAAAACACGGAACTTATTCAACACAATGCGATGGTATCCTGATTTATGTCGATCAGGGTTCTTCATCACCGCACCGCTGGGCTTTCCACGGTCCGCAAAGCATGGAGGAAGATAAACGAATCCGTCTTGAAATTGTTTATTCACTTATTAACGACTAGGAAATATGAAAAAATTATTATTAATACTTTGCGTTTTTTTAGGTATGGCAGCACAAGCACAAAATGAGACAAAAGTCTTGATCAAGACTACTATGGGCGACATCACAGTGATGCTTTATGACGACACACCGCTGCATCGCGACAATTTCATCAAATTAGTTAACGAAGGTTGGTACAACGGCTCACCTTTTCACCGTGTCATCAAGAATTTCATGATTCAGGGCGGACAGAACGCCGATGGCAGCGTTGACCCAGGTTATCGTATTCCAGCTGAATTCAAGTCAAACCATTTTCATAAAAAAGGCGCTCTTGCTGCAGCACGTCAGGCCGACCAGGTGAACCCTAAGAAAGAATCAAGCGGCTCACAGTTTTACATCGTGCAAGGCAAGGTCTGGAATGAGACAGAAATCAATATGTTTGAGACACGCTACGGCAAGGTGTTCAGCGCAAAACAGCGTCAGGCTTACCAGACCGTTGGCGGAACCCCACATCTCGACGGCGACTACACAGTGTTCGGCGAAGTGACAGACGGTCTTGATATCGTTGACAAAATCGCTGCAGTGAAAACAGGCTATATGGACGTTCCTGTCGAGCCAGTTACAATAATCTCAATGGAAATTGTAAAATGAAAGAGAAAATAGAAAAAATACTTGATGAGGTAAAGTCTTTCCATGCAGAAAGCAAAGATGCATTGGAACAGTTCCGCATTCAATATCTTAGCAAAAAAGGCACTATAACAGAGCTTTTCACAGAGTTCAAACAGGTGGCTCCTGAGATGCGTAAGGAGATGGGAATGAAGCTTAACGAGCTTAAAAACACCATCCAGGACATCATCGACGAGCAACAGAAGAATTTTGAGACAAAGTCAGAGGGCAAGACCGACCTCGACCTCACTCTTCCTGTCGATGCCATGAACGGTGCACGTCATCCTTTGTCGATAGTGCGCAACGAGATTAACGACATATTCAAACGCCTCGGCTTTGTGATAGCTGAAGGTCCGGAAGTTGAAGACGATTACCATGTTTTTGCGGCTTTGAACTTCCCGCCAGACCATCCGGCGCGCGACATGCAGGACACTTTCTTCATCAGCAAGGAGCCGAGCGAGAACAAGCCTACCGATGTGCTTCTTCGTACGCATACTTCAAGCGTGCAGGTACGTGCCATGGAGACGAACAAGATGCCTATCCGTATCATCGCTCCGGGCCGCGTTTTCCGTAACGAAGCCATCTCTGCCCGTGCACACTGCATCTTCCATCAGATAGAAGGTCTTTATATCGATAAAAACGTGTCGTTTGCTGACCTCAAGCAGACACTTTACCACTTCGTGCAGGAATACTTCGGCGAAGGCACAAAAGTGCGTTTCCGCCCGTCATATTTCCCATTTACCGAGACATCTGCTGAGATGGATATCTCATGCAACATCTGCGGCGGCGCAGGCTGTAACATCTGCAAACACACTGGCTGGGTTGAGATTATGGGTTGCGGTATCTGCGATCCTAACATCCTCAAAGCTTCAAATATCGACCCGGAAGAATACACAGGATATGCTTTCGGCATGGGCGTTGAACGTATCGCCATGCTGAAATATCAAATCAACGACCTTAGATTGTTCTTCGAGAACGACTTAAGATTCTTGAAACAATTCGAACAGGCTTAATAGCCATTAGCCGTTAGCTATTAGCCGTTAGCCATTAGCAGATTTTTCTAATGGCTATTGATTATATCAATCTCATGCATTTCGATATCTTCTAAGAGGGTATCGATTTTGCTATTCATATCTAAATCAATGAGATAGGCGAATTGAACGCTCTCGATGCTTTTGATTTTTTCGAGGATTTTTGCAAGGTTTTCATCGTTGATGAAGTTACGAATCACGATGAGATAGTCGGTGGCTGGTGAGAAATTGACCCAGCGTCCTTCTGAATTCACAATCTCCACAAGGTTGAAAGTATTGCAGTTTTCTCCCCCGTCGTAAAGATAAAAAGAAAACTCAAGACCGTCCTCATTGACGATGTCGGAATACTTTACCAGATTGATATTCAATAACTTATTGATATGCCATGCGAGTTTGTAATCCTCGAGATGGGTGCAGATACCTATGATTTTTATGTCATCGAAGGGCTCGACGACGATTTTTTTCTTTTTCTTAACCATAACTTATTGTTTTTAAATGACTTGAGACTCCTCTTCCATCTGATGCCAGGTCTTCTCAGCTGCAAGCTGTTCGGCGCCTTTTATTGAGAAATCGACCGACTGACCGTATTCTTTTCCGTCGATTAACACCTGAATGACATATTGTTTTTCAAAGCCTTCGCCTTTTACACCGACATGTCTGAATTCAACATGATGTTTCTCTTTCTGTGACCATTCGAGGAGTTTGCTCTTATAATTAACGTCGTTTTTCTCGATATCGTCTATGTCGAGATGCATTAAAATGACGTTGTTTACGATGATTTTATATGTGAAGTTATAACCTCTGTCGAGGAAAAGCGCGCCCGTGAAAGCCTCGAAAGCATTGCCTCCTATCGAGCGGAACTGTGCATGACGGTCGTGCGATTTCGCGTACATGACCATCTTGTCGAAGCCTAATTTCACCGACAGTTTGTTCAACGAGGTGCGGCTGACGATTTTTGAGCGCATCTCGGTAAGAAAACCTTCCTGTTTTGTAGGAAATTTCTTGAAAAGATATTCTCCGACTATGGTGCTGAGGACGGTGTCGCCGAGATATTCGAGTCGTTCGTTGCTGATGGTGATGCCGTTTAACTTCTTGCTACCCACCGACTTATGAGTAAACGCAAGTTGATAAAGCGTAATGTTGTGCGGATAAAACCCGAACACATTATGTATATATTTTGCCAAATCTTTTTCGGCCTTGTTGTGATAACGAAAAAGACTTAACATTTTTTAAAACTTCTTGAAGATGATACTTGCGTTGTGGCCGCCGAATCCGAAAGCGTTGCTCAGTGCGTAGTTCACAGTTCTCTTCTTCGCTTTCCAGAATGTGAAATCGATTTTAGGGTCGATATTCGGGTCGTCGGTGAAGTGGTTTATTGTTGGAGGCACGATGTCGTTTTTGCAGGCGAGGACTGTAGAAATGGCTTCTACTGCGCCAGCGCCTCCGAGGAGGTGTCCTGTCATCGATTTGCCTGAGTTGATAGACATATCGTAGATATGCTCGCCGAACACCGACTTAATGCCGAGGATTTCAGGTATATCGCCTGCTGGCGTTGATGTTCCGTGAGTATTGATATGGTCGATGACATCAGGTGTGATGCCGGCTTCTTTGAGTGCGCGTTGCATGCTGAGAGCAGCGCCTTGTCCTTCTTGGTGAGGTGCGGTGATATGATGAGCGTCGGCTGATTCGCCGCATCCTACGATCTCGCCGTAGATTTTAGCTCCGCGTTTGATGGCGTGGTCGAGTTCTTCGAGCACGAGGCATCCTCCGCCTTCACCCATGACGAATCCGTCGCGGTCGGCGTCGAAAGGACGCGAGGCGGTGGCAGGGTCGTCGTTGCGTGTGGAGAGGGCTTTCATGGCTTCGAAACCACCAACGCTGATAGGGCAAATAGGAGCTTCAGAGCCACCTGCTATCATCACCTCGTTTCTACCGTAATGGATGTAACGGAAGGCGTTGATAATGGCGTTTGCCGATGAAGCGCAAGCCGAGACAGTGCAGTAGTTTGGACCTTGGAAACCGTATTTTATGGAGATGTTACCTGCTGCGAGGTCGGGAAGGAGTTTTGGGATTGTGAAAGGGTTTACGCGAGGTGTCCCGTCGCCTCTGGCGTAATCCACATTTTCGAGGTAGAGGCTTTCAATACCCCCGATACCAGATGCAAAGATAACACCGACTTCAGTGAAATCAGTGTTATCTCTGTTAATACCTGAATCTTGAATCGCTTCATCCGCCGAAATCATGGCGAACTGTTCGAATAAGTCCAGTTTGCGTGCTTCTTTTCTATCGAAGTATTGCAATGGGTCGAAATCTTTAACCTCGCAAGCTATGCGTGATTTAAATTTCGAAGCATCGAAACGTGTTATCATTCCCGCTCCGCCAACGCCTTTACAGAGGCTATCCCAGTATTCTGAGATGTTTTTGCCTATTGGTGTAATGGCACCTAAGCCTGTAATGACTACACGCTTGAATTCCATGATTATGCTTTGTGTTCTTCGATATATTTGATAGCGTCGCCGACTGTCTGAATGTTCTCTGTCTGATCGTCAGGAATTGATACGCCAAATTCTTTTTCGAAATCGAGGATCAACTCAACTGTGTCGAGAGAATCGGCACCTAAATCCTGTGTAAAGTTTGCTGTTTCAACAACTTCTGATGGATCAACACCTAATTTATCAACGATGATTGATACAACTTTTTCTTTAATTTCTGACATTTTCAATAATTTTTAATTAATAAACTTTTTTTCTGCTCTAAAGAAAAACTTCTGCAAAATTAAGGTTTTTTTTTTAACGGACGACAAAAAAAATGCTTTATTTGACTTTTAAAATCGTAAAGTGTTGATTAACAATCGGTTGAAAAATGATAAATTTAACATCAAAATTCGGAAAAACACGAAAGTATTCTTCCTGAATTATTTGAACGCGGATTTAACGGATTGACACGGATAGTTTACATTGAAATGATTCGTTAGATTAGTGAGATTCGTGTTCGTTTATGTAATTCGAATAATGTTTAAAGAAATCGTAGTCGAGCAAATCGCAGATTTTGAGGAGGAGGTCGGTGTAGATCCAAGGTCGGTTGAGGATTTTGTAGGTGTTTTGGCGCGAGAAATTACGCTTTTTGGCAAGCCAGGTGATGCTTCGGCCCTGGTTGCGGAGCTCTATTTTGATAAGGTGTCCTATGTGCGGTTCTTTTGCCATGCGAATGCTTTTGTGAGCTTCAGCTTGGGCAAACAAAAAGGGCAGAACCTTTGCTACTTATTCATCTTTTACTTTAAATTTGGCGATTCTCAGTTTTTTGAATAAGAGCTAAAGCTCGATAATTTATGTTATAATTTTTTCTCTACATTTAAATGTTTTTAAAGTACAAAGAAAAAAAACATTATATCCAAATAACTTTATTTAATTTTAATTCTTTTTAAAATGTAACCATTTTATATGAAGTAAAATCGCTATATTCATAAGAACCATTAGCAACCCAATAAGCACGCATTTTAAAATATACTTTAGTTCCTGGAGATGCCGGATAATAACTATAATGGCTTGTATAATCACCCCCATCTACTTGATCAAAAATATAATATGTACCAGATGCTGTTGAACTTGAGAAAATCTGATATCCAGAAGCCATGTTAACTGTTGACCATGTAAAATACACATCACTTCCTGATTTAGATGCGTTAAAAGATGATGGTTTTGGTAATGTAATAGATGAACTATACCCATAACCAACATCATTACCATAATCATTTATTGCTTTAATAGCATATCTATTAATACCTGGGTGAACATCATTATCTCTATAAGTTTTTGATGTGGTTTCTGTGCAGTATTCATATGATGCTGTATAAGGATTTCTTTTATAAACTTCATATTTTGTTGGTGTACCACATCCGCTGCTTGTTGAAATAGTCCATGATACTGAAATATAAGAGGAGCTTCCGCTTGCTGAAACAGTTGGAGGACACGGACTAACTGCTCCTGAATTATAATTATACATAGCATAGTCACTATATGAACTTCCACCGGCACTGTTAAAAGCTTTCACTTTGTAATAATTTTTTCCATTCATTGGATTGCTGTCATATAAGTATGTTGAAGAGGTTTCGTAACCAATTTGTGAGTATGAACCATTTGCTGAAGAACTTCTATATACTTTATATGTGTCAGCATTAGATACAGAGTTCCACGAAATATAAATGTTAGGAACCATATTTGTGCCAGTATTTGTAGCAGAAACACTGGTTGGAGCATTTGGAGCGGTTGTTCCACCACCGCCACCAGAATACGAACAATAAGTGTAAGAACTCATACCGCTCTCTCCATAATTATTGACGGCTGTAACTTTATAATAATTGTTTGATAAAGGGTTGTTGTCATTATAAGAATTACTGTAACTTGTACCTAAAGATGTATAAGATCCTGAAGATGAAGAAGACCTATAGATTTTATATGAATCAGCTCCAGAAACACTACTCCATGTTATATGAACGCTTGAACCATTAACAATTGCAGATAATCCTGTTGGGGTTAAAGGTGCAGAATTATTGTTGCCTCCTCCTCCACTGTAATTGCTAACAGATTCATCTTTTTTACATCCGACAACAATTAGCAATGACATTATGAATAAAGCCATTGTACTGAATAAAACTTTTTTCATATAATGTTACCATGTTATATCCCATTTGGCTCATCGGTTTTAGTTAAAAAGTTAGTAATAAGTTGTTTGATACAAAGGTAGGGAAAATATTTATAACTTGTTGAAAATCAGCGTCATCAACATTGAGCGAAATGTTGTTAAAAACAGTTGTCGGAAGTGTAAACTGGAAGGTGACAGAATGAAAAGTTTGTGAAAACCGAGACTTGAAATTCAAAAACACAGCATGAATCTAATCAAAAACGTAGTATAAAATTAATCAAAAACATAGTATGAGCGTTGTTTGATAAAAAATTTTTATTATTTTTGCAGTCGAAAAACATATGAAAAATGGAATATTTACCTCGAATTGCCGATGAAGAGCTTCGACTTCGCTTGGAGGCATTTGGTGCTGTGCAGATAAAAGGTCCAAAATGGTGCGGAAAGACCACTACGGCCGAAATGCAGGCAAAAAGCATTATTAAAATGCAGAATCCCGACACCCGTGATGGTTATTTGGCAACAGCTCGCACAAAACCGTCACTGCTATTAAAAGGCGAAACCCCGCGTCTTATCGACGAGTGGCAGGTTGCTCCAGTACTTTGGGACGCTGTGAGAAACGAAGTGGATGAACGACGGTTGAAAGGTCAGTTTATCCTTACCGGCTCAACTGTTGTTGATGATGAACAAGGGGAAATTATGCATTCGGGTACTGGTCGAATATCACAAATGGCAATGTATCCAATGAGTTTATTTGAGTCGAAAGAATCTAATGGCAAGGTCTCGTTGTCGGAGCTTTTCAATAAGAAGAACATTGATATTGATGGTTTGCAGTCGGATTTGACTATCGAAGATCTTATTTTTGCTGCTTGTAGAGGAGGTTGGCCAGCTTCGCTTGACGACATGAGCTATAAAGCAAAGCTGTTGATAGCGAGTGATTATGTGGATGTCATTTGTAATGAGGATATTTCAAGAGTTGATAAACACCAGCGTAATCCTACGCTTGCAAAGCTTATAATGCGCACATATTCGAGAAATATATGCACTTTGGCAAAAAAGACAAATATGCTTTCCGACATCACTGTGGAGATGGAAAACGTGGCAATGACGACTTTCGATGATTATGTGGAAGCATTGGAAAAACTTTATGTTATTAACGACATAGAAGCTTGGAATCCGTCAATCCGTTCAAAAACAGTGATACGAACTGGAAAAAAACGTTGTTTTGTTGACCCATCAATTGCAGTTGCCTCATTGGGATTGTCTCCAGAAATGCTTGAACTTGATTTGAACACTTTCGGTTTTATATTTGAATGTCTATGTATGAGAGACCTCAAAGCATACTCGCAGGCCATGGGAGGACGTTTGTCGTATTATCATGACCGAACGGGGCTTGAAGCCGATGCTGTGCTTCATCTTGCTGATGGTCGTTATTCATTGATAGAGTGCAAACTGGGCAGCAGAGAAATAGAAGATGCCGCAAATCATTTGCTTGAATTAAAGTCTTTAATTGAAAAATCAAATGCAGAAACCAAACAATCCAAGCTGCGGTTGCCTGATTTGCTAATGGTTTTGACAGGAGGAGAGATGGCTTATACGCGCAACGATGGAGTTTTGGTCGTTCCAATAGGATGTTTAAAAAATTAGTTTTTTAATAATAGATTTTTTATCTTGGCAAAAAATATGACAATATGATCACTAAAAACACAGAAAAAGTCTTCCTTTTGGATGCTTACGCGTTGATTTACAGGGCGTTTTTCGCGTTGAACAAAAACCCGAGGATGACATCGAAAGGTCTTAATACCTCCGCGATTATCGGTTTTTTGAACACGCTGTATGAGGTTTTGAAGAATGAGAAGCCGTCGCATTTAGGCATCGCTTTTGACCTGGGAGCCCCTACCCTGCGCACCGAAAACTTCTGCGACTACAAGGCGAACCGCGAGGAGATGCCGCCTGATTTGAGAGCGTCGATACCTTATATCATTGAGATTATAAAAGGTTTCAACATCCCGATTTACGCCGCTGAAGGCTATGAAGCCGATGATGTGATTGGCACCTTGGCGAAAAAAGCCGAGAAAGCTGGCTATTTGACTTACATGATGACTCCTGATAAGGATTTTGGTCAGTTGGTGAGCGACAATATCTTCATTTATAAACCTGCCAAGTTCAACGACCCAGCCACTGTGATGGGTCCGAAAGAGGTTTGTGAGAAATATGGCATCAACACTCCTACGCAACTCATAGATATTCTTGGACTTTGGGGCGATGCGAGCGATAATATCCCAGGCATTCCCGGCGTGGGCGAGAAGACTGCGTCGAAGTTCGTGCAGGAATACGGCTCGCTTGAGGGTTTGCTGGAGCATACCGACGATTTGAAAGGTAAGATGAAGGAAAACGTCATCAATTTTGCTGATCAAGGCAGGATGTCGAAGATGCTCGCGACCATCAATACCGAGGCACCAGTTGAGTTTAACGCCGAGGAACTGAAGGTGAAACAGCCTAATGTGCAGGCTTTGCTGAAGATTTTTGAGGAGCTGGAGTTCCGGACGTTCGCGAAGAAGTTTGTGGCGGATTACGGGAAGATGGAGTTAAAAGAGAAAGAGTTAAAAGTTAAAAGAGAAGGAGAATCCAACGAGATTAAAAAGAAGGCAGAAACACTGACAAAAGAGCCGGATTTGTTTTCGGTGCTCTCAGAGGATTCGGAGACATCGGAATACTCGCTGTTTTCATCAAAGGCTTCCGCTTCTTCAACAGCCCACGATTATAAAGTCGTGAAAACTGAAAAAGAGCTCGATGACTTGCTGAAAATGCTTGAAAAAGCTGAGGTTTTCGCTGTAGATATAAAAACAAATGGAGGAGATTTCTCCACTTCGGTCGAAATGACGTTTGCGGTGAAAGCGCACGAAGCATACTCTTGTCATTTCGAGCGAAACGTAACGAAGTGGAGTGAAGTCGAGAAATCCTCTATGAACGGAAACAATCAAATAATAACGGAAAACAAGGATTTCTCCATTCCGCTACGCTCCAGTCGAAATGACAAATTAATGCTGTTTGAAAAAATCTTTAATGATCCTTCAAAAACCGTCATCGGGCATAATCTGAAATCGGTTATTGCAGTTTTGCGAAAGCATGGAATAGAGCTTAAAAACAAGCTTTTCGACACCATGATTGCGCATTATCTCATCGAGCCTGAGCAGAGGCACACCATGGATTACCTCGCTGACGTGTATCTGAATTACGCCATCACGAATAATTCTGCTGAGAATGCCGATATCGCTTTTCAACTTTATGAGAAATTTAAGCCGATTTTAGTTGAAAATCAACTGGTTAAGCTTTTTGATGAGATAGAGATGCCGCTGGTGCCTGTACTTGCCACCATGGAGGCTAACGGCGTGAAAATCGACAGCGACAACCTGAAGCAGATTAGCGAGCAGCAGGCTTTAGAGATTAAAGACATTGAAAATCAGATATTTGAGGCGGCGGGAACGGAATTTAATATTGCTTCTCCTAAACAACTTGGTGAGGTTTTGTTTGACAAAATGAAGATTAAAGCGCCTGCGAAGAAGACGAAAACCGGTCAGTATCCGACGGGCGAAGAGGTGCTTCAGAAGATTATCACTGTGCATCCGATAATTCAGCAAATCCTTGATTATCGCGGACTTACGAAGCTGAAATCGACATACGTGGATGCGCTGCCCGCTTTGATAAGCAAAGAAGACGGATTGGTGCATACCTCTTATAATCAAGCTGTTACGGCGACAGGACGTTTGAGTTCAACCAACCCTAATCTGCAAAATATCCCAGTGAGAACCGACAAAGGTCGTGAAATCCGCAAGGCTTTTGTGCCACGTGACAAAAACCATATCTTGCTTGCCGCTGATTATTCGCAAATCGAGCTTCGAATCATCACGCATCTGAGCGGCGACCCAGCGATGAGCGAGGCTTTCCGTGAGGGACTGGACATCCATGCGGCGACTGCGGCTCGCGTTTACAAGGTGCCGATTGAGGAAGTGACGAAAGACATGCGCCGTCACGCGAAAGCGGTGAACTTCGGCATCATTTACGGAATGTCGGCGTTCGGACTAGCGGAGAGATTGGGCATTGCACGTTCGGAAGCGGCATCGATTATTGAGAATTATTTCAAGGAATACGATGGTATTCAACAATATATCAAAAACAATATCGAGTTTGCACGCCAGCATGGTTATGTGGAGACCATGCTCGGACGGCGCCGTTATCTACGCGACATCAACGCTCATAACAGCGTGGTGCGCAACTTTGCTGAGCGAAATGCTGTGAACGCACCAATTCAAGGAAGCAGTGCCGATATGATAAAGATTGCGATGTCGAACATTTATAAAGCAATGAACGACAAGCAGTTACAATCTAAGATGATACTTCAAGTGCACGACGAACTTGTTTTTGATGCGGTGATAGATGAATTAGATGTACTAAAAGAATTAGTTAACGATAAAATGGTAAATGCGCTACCGCTGAATATCCCGGTGGTTGTGGAACTCAACACGGGAACGAACTGGTTAGAAGCGCATTAAGAGTTGTTAGTCTTTAGTCGTTAGTCTTTAGTGAAGGACGACGACTAAAGTCTTAAGACTAAAAACTAAAGACTAAAATGGCTGAACACAATGAATTAGGAAGACTGGGCGAGCAGCTTGCCCGTGACTTTTTGATAGCGAAGGGCTATCAGATTTTGGAACAGAACTGGGTTTGCGGTCACAAGGAGATCGACATCATTGCGATGGACGGTAAAGAGCTTGTGATTGTGGAGGTTAAGACACGTCGGGTGACGTTTCTTGTGGAACCTGAAGAGACTGTCGACAAGTACAAACAACGTTTTCTGATATGGGCTGCGGAGTCGTATGTTGAGCGCAATAACCTCGACGTTGATGTGCGTTTCGACATTGTGGCTATTGTGGTGGATAAAAATAACGAACATCGGATAGACCACATTGAAAACGCGTTCTATCCGATGTTAAGTCGTAGATAATCAAAAGATTATCCTACAGTGCAGCCTGGGGCCACCATCTCGCTCGGAGTGACCACGACCAAACGGCCGTCTTTGTCCTCCGCCGAGAGTATCATGCCTTGACTTTCAACGCCTTTGAGCTTGCGCGGTTCGAAGTTGGCGATAAAACAGACCTGCTTGCCCACGAGGACTTGAGGGTCGGGGTAGTATTTGGCGATGCCGCTCACAATGGTGCGTTTTTCTATGCCGTCGTCGATGAGGAACTGCAGCAGTTTGTCGGCTTTCGGCACCTTGGTGCATTCCAAAACGGTACCCACGCGGATGTCAACCTTTCCGAAGTCGTCGAAACTCACTGTTGGCTTGACGTCGGCAGGTTTCCAGGCGTTGAGCTCGTTCTGTTTCTTGGTGTCTTCCAGCTTCTTGATTTGTGCTTCAACAACGCTGTCTTCGATCTTTTCGAACAGCAACTCCGGCTGACCGATGATGTGACCTGTGTTGAGCAAAATCGTTGCGTCTGCTTGGTTCCAGCTTGTCACTTCGAGACCTATCATCTTCTGGAGTTTCTTTGCGCTGAACGGCAGGAACGGCTCGCTGAGAATAGCAAGTTTTGCTACTATCTGCAATGACAATGCCATCACTGTCTTGGTACGTTCCGGGTCGGTCTTGAACAGTTTCCAAGGCTCCATCTCGGTGAGGTAACGGTTGCCCAGCCGGGCGAGGTTCATCAGTTCGTTGACGCCTTCGCGGAACTTATAGTTTTCGATGAGTTTGCCAATCTTTTCAGGATATTGGTTCATCTCAGCGATGACTTCTTTGTCGCGGTCGTTGAGGTTTTCCAAAGCCGGCACGGCACCTTCATAATATTTGTGTGTCAGCACCAGGATACGGTTGACGAAGTTTCCGAAGATGGCAAGAAGCTCGTTGTTATTTCTATCCTGGAAGTCCTTCCAAGTGAAGTTGTTATCTTTTGTCTCTGGAGCGTTTGCTGTCAGTACATAGCGCAAAATGTCTTGTTTGCCTGGGAATTCCTGCAGATATTCATGCAACCACACTGCCCAGTTGCGTGATGTCGAGATCTTGTCGTTTTCGAGGTTAAGGAACTCGTTAGCTGGAACGTTTTCAGGCACGATGAAGCCGTCGCCGTAGGCCTTGAGCATGCACGGGAAGATGATGCAATGGAACACGATGTTGTCTTTTCCGATGAAATGCACCATCTTGGTATCCTCTGACTTCCACCATTTTTCCCAGTTGTCGCCTCGTTTCTCGCATATTTCCTTGGTATTTGAGATATATCCGATAGGAGCGTCGAACCACACGTAGAGCACTTTGCCTTCGGCGCCTTCAACAGGCACTGGCACGCCCCAGTCGAGGTCGCGGGTGACGGCACGAGGCTGCAGTCCGCCGTCGAGCCAGCTCTTCACCTGGCCGTAGACGTTGGTTTTCCATTCCTTATGTCCTTCGAGAATCCACTGGCGGAGCCATGTCTCGTATTGTTCGAGAGGCAGGTACCAGTGTTTCGTCATCTTTTTCACCAACTTGGCGCCGCTGATTGCTGAATGTGGGTCGATGAGCTCTTCAGGGCTGAGGGTGCTGCCGCATTTCTCGCACTGGTCGCCATAGGCGCGGTCGTTGCCGCATTTAGGGCAGGTGCCGATGATGTAGCGGTCGCTCAAGAATTTGTTACGCTCAGGGTCGAAAAACTGCTCAGTCTCACGTTCGATGAACTTGCCTTCTTTGTACAGCTTCTCGAAGAACTCTGCCGCTGTGGCGTGATGAATCTTCGATGTTGTACGTGAGTAGATGTCATAGCTCATGCCGAAGTCCTCGAATGATTTCTTAATCATCTCGTGGTAACGGTCAACTATATCCTGAGGTGTGACGCCTTCTTTTTCAGCTTTGATGGTGACAGGCACTCCGTGTTCGTCGGAACCGCCAATAAACAGTACGTCTTCGCCTTTCATGCGGAGGTAGCGGACGTAGGTGTCGGCAGGGACGTAAACGCCGGCGAGGTGGCCGATGTGCACCGGGCCATTGGCGTAAGGAAGCGCTGTTGTTATCAGATAACGTTTGAAATTCTTTTCCATTTTCGCAAAATTTTCAAGGTGCAAAAATAGTATTTTTTATTGAAAAAATGGAATAGTTTTTTCAGATAGAGTAAAATTAGTCTCGAAAGCTGTCCTTTCTAAGGTCTAATTTTTACTCTATCTGAAAAACAAAATGTGAATGGTTTTTTCCGAATATGCAAAAATCAGTCTGGGTAATTTCTTCGAAATCACCGCAAGGCCTGATTTTTTGCATATTCTACAAAAACTTGTTATTTTTTCATGAATTTCATCGTTGCATTGCCGATGGTGACAAAATACATTCCTTCTGGCAAGGATGAAACATCAATTTGCTGATTTTCAGAATTAATTGTTCCAATCATTATTGTTTGTCCCATCAGGTTGGTGATGCGGTATTCTGAATTGATATTTTTTGATAGGACAGATAGTACAGAATGGGATGGATTGGGATAAATAACAAATTCGTTTTCATTTTCGATTTCTTCCACACCGAAATGATGTTCTTCATAGATTTCATCGCAGTCTTGTTCGCCATAGTGGAACACGAGTTCGCCATTTTGCCAGAAGCAGCGGATACCTTCCACGCGGCAGCCTTTGCTCATGAGTTTTTCAGGGAAGAAACTGGTGAGGTGACCGATTCCGCAGACGATTTCACCGCTGAAAATGTCAGCATCATCGCTAACACGAAGCATTTTTAGTTGTCGGCTTTCGTAAGTGTATTGTTCCACAGCGTCAACGTGCACAGTGATGCTTTCGTTGCCAACTTTTATTTCCCATTCGTCGCCTTCTTCCGCGCCAAAGTCATAAAGGGTCGTAAATTCGTTTAAAGTCTTATTCCACCAATAAACTTTGTCGTTGCGCTCATAAATATATTCGTGAGTGATTATGTCGGTCTTATCTTTGTCGTAAAGTGTGTTGATTCTCACCAAGATATGAATTGGATGGTCGTTGATTGTGGTATCAGCAGCCATTTCAAGATATTGGTAAGTGACGCTGCCGTCGTCGTTGGTGATTTCGTAATACCATTCGCTACCCAACAAAGGATAATTCGGCTCATTATAAACAAAAACAGGGAATCCGTCGTTTGACAAATCAACATCTTCAAACCATGTACAATTTTCGTAAGCGCTGTGATTCAAAGCCTCAAGCAAGTCGTTGGTGCCGAGCATAGGCTCGTCAAGAATCCAGCTTGTTGGCGTAGCACCTTGATGGAACGATGTCGCGACAGTCATTATCGTATAAGGCACACCAGGATAACCTTCTCCCGGAAGTCCGTTTTCAAGCCAATAGCAATTGTAAGGCTGTCCTGATTGGATGAATCCGACGATATTTCCCAAATATCCAGTTTCTTGTGCGGAAATTTCACCAGTATTATACACATTGTGGACATCGCCCATCGAGAATCCCACAATGCCTCCTGCGTAACTATAGTCTGTGACTACATTGCCTCTATTGTACGAATTGGAAATCACACCGCAAGATAAAATGCTTCCTCCGATACCACCGACACACAAGGTGCCACCATACCCTGTCCCTGTACCATAAACTATGGAATTGTTGACGCATCCTTCAACTGTGCAGTAGTTCATTCCTCCTACGATGCCACCAACCATCATGCTTTTTACATGGAAATACTGCGTATTGTCGGTGCTGCAGTTCGAAATATGATATTGCGCATTATCCGATTCGTCATTGACACATCCAACGATGCCGCCGGCATATAATGAGCTTTCAACAATCACAGATTCAACTCTGCAATTTGAAATTCGAAAAGCAGGTTCAATGATTTGGGATACCCCGATTGGTGTGCCAGCATATCCCACGATGCCACCTGCATATGTATAGCTTCCTGTAGTCCTGATATAACTGTCATAAGCAGTGCAGTTCAACACATCGGTGCGACTCGCAAAACCCACCACGCTACCGACATATCCGCCGATTCCACTGATAGAGCAATTAGTCATGTTGATATTCTTTATTTCAGCGTTGTCGGTATAACCGAAAAGGCCTCCAAAATAATCCAAACCATTTTCAATATTCTGATATAGTCCATAAATAGTGTGTCCGCCACCATCGAAATGCCCTGTAAAACAATGTAGTGCATAGTTGTTGTTCTCATATTCATGTATGCCTATTGAAATCCAGGGGATGTTTTCTCCTGTACAACTTGCCAGACTTATATCTTCCGTCAGAACATAATAAGCGTCACCTCCAATGTCGTTGTTGGTTTGATATGCAAGCAAAGCAAGCTGTTTGGCGGTCGAAATCTGATAAGGATTTTCAGCAGAGCCGTCGCCTCCATCGTATGATTCGGCAATGGTACCGTCCCAACAATACTCAACGATGTTTTCAAACTCATTCCAACCTGGAGCGTTTTGATAAGCCTCTACGTAGCCGGCTGGCACATAAACTGGGATAGTCCTTGAGACATGAGCGAAAGAGTGATCGATATCACTCTCAACATACATTGAGGGTGGATAGGGATTGAAAGAATAGATTTTAGTTATCGCAGAACAGTTATAGAAAGCGGCCTCTTGGATATTGGTCACGGAAGCTGGAAGATGAAGCGCTCCGGTCATGCCTCTTTCAAATGCAAATTTTCCGATTTCAACGATGTCGTTAGGAATCACACTATTCTTGCAGCCTGCGATAATTGTCTTAGTTTCTCTTTTGATGATACAATTACCCTCTGAATAATACACAGGATTACCTGCCTCAACGCTGATGGACGTAACATTTTGCGTGCCTCTGAAAGGATTCTGTTTATAAATCGGTTCTTCTATTTCAATTACAGAACTCGGTATATGAATTTCTTTAAGAGCTGTACAATAGGCGAAAGCGTCATGTCCAAATCTTGTCAATGTACTTGGAAACGATACATGTTTCAAGAAACCACAATTAATAAACATATCTGTAGGAATGACGGTGACACCCTCAGGAATAACGACATCTGTCAACTTCGTAGCGGCAAAACATCCATTGCCATATTGGATGTCCTTTTCAGGTAAGGTCAAAGTGTTCAGCCACGAACCGACAAAAACACGTTCTCCCATTGCATCAACGGATTCTGGAAGTGTCAAATGTTTTATATGTGTATGATAAAAAGCCCAACTTCCAATATATTTGACAGTGTTTGGAATTTCAACAGAAGTAATATTGCATTCATAGAAAGCATGGTCCGTTATTTCGATTATAGTCCATGTGTTTTGTCCTATTGTGATAGTAGCTGGAATGATAAGGTCGCCTTCTGGTTTGGTGTAGTTGTAATAGTAGTTGCCACCACCGCCAGGACAGGGATAAGTCACGCTAAGGGTATGATTTTAAGAATCCAATATGTTGAAATACAAAACATGATTAGACGGACTGATGCCCATTAAGTTGTAAGCCTGCACATTTCCGATGGCAATAATCATCAAAAAAAGGAGAGTAAATAATTTGTTTTTCATTGTATTAATGTTTATTTGTTATTTTTTAATTTGAGATTTCTCCACTACGCTTCGCTTCGGTCGAAATGACGAGGGATTATATCGCATTAATAATTTCTTCAAAACTTCGTGTGTCATTTGGCAATCCCATTTTCAACTGCCTGATTCTTGTTTTTCGTTTGTAGAACGAGTCGGTTTGCGTATCCAACAAGATGGAAATCACCTGGTTGGAAAAGCCGTTTTTGCAGAGGCAGCAGATGCGCACGTCCCATTTGCCGAGCTTTGGATAAGTGGCAAGCAGCCGCTTCGAGAAGTCGTTGAAAATCATGTCGGTGAGACTGATGAAATCGTCCCAGTCGCTGTCGTCCAAAGTGAAATCCATCGTCTCGGAGGTGAGATGTTCGCCAAGGTTCTTGGCAGTGACAAACACCTTGTTACTCAGCATGATTTTGTTGCGAATCTCCAACTCTTTTTCTAACGCTTTTATCTTGTTTTCATTGATTTTCTTTCTGATAATCAATAGAATAATTAGAAATGCTATTACTGATAACGCGATTATAAGATAAAGTTTCAAGCTGTGGTTGCGATGCAGGCTCTCCATGGCGTTTTTCTGCACTTTCAGCTCGTATTCCGACTTCAATCGCTGCATAGTCTCGCTTGATTGTTTCTGCTCCGATTCAAGCATGTTTTCGGAGAAAAGTTGCTGATAATAAACCGCTGATTTGTAGTCGCCTTCATAATATGCGACAGCGTAAAGCGTCTGATATACCGACATTTTCACGCCTGGACGTTCGCTGCGCAATGCCTCTTTGAGGTGTTTCTTTGCATCATCAAAATTATTGGAATAATAATATAAGATGCCAAGAGTCATGTGGGCGATGTTGATATCATCATTTGATAATTCACCGTCCAATGCCTTGTTTACACATTCAATTCCTTTAGCAAAATCGCCGATTTCCATGTAATAGTCGCGTCCCATTTCGAGATAAAGGTCGATTAGCATGGCATTATCGTTAAGTGATGTTGCGATGCAGAATGCCGAGTCGTAATATTGTTTGGCGAGAGTGTATTGTTCTTGCGAGCGCACCGCTCTGCCGCAGTTGCGATAGGCATTCATCATGCCTGTGGAATCGTTCAATATCTTGAAACAGCGCAACGCCTCGTTGTGAGCGTCGAAAGCACCATCGAAAAGCCCGTGTTTGAGGTAAAGGGCACCTAAATTATCATTGATATCCGCAGCCAATTGTAGAGACTCACGGCCGTGCATTTTTACATCATTATTCAACAATTCCAATCCTTGTAAAAAGCATTCCGCCGCCTCTTCCGAATGGCGTTCCTCGCGCAGTCGCACGCCTTCCTCAAAAAGCGCACATGCCTTCTCTTCATTCTTTTTGCCATCACAGGCGGTGAGTATCAAAATTGAAGCGAACAGGATTAAGTATTTTGTTCGAATTTTCATCAATGCAAAATTATACAAAAAAACAATCTGTCAAGAGGTTGTTGATGCCAGTTGACAGATTGTCCCTATGATTTTAAAATGTCCGGATGTAATATTTTGACTTACAATAAATTATAAATGTAAAAATATGGTTTTGTCCCTATAAAAAATTAGTGGTATTATTAGATTATCCAAACAAATCGGAATGGGAACCGGTATCGATAAAGAGTAAAATCAGTTCTGTATCATTTTGTTTCCAAATCAATAACCAATCCGATTTGATATGACATTCCCAACAGCCGTTATAATTTCCTGTTAATTTATGAGGATGATAACTCTCTGGTAATTGACCGTATTCAGCTAAAATTTTTGCAACTTTATAAAACAAAGTCATATCAAAGCCCCTTTTTTGACAAAGTCTGAGGCTTTTCTTGAATTGCGACGAATATTTGATAGTGTACGACATTAACCTAAAATCTGTTTCATCATGTCTTCAACACTTTCAGCAGTATAAACCCTGCCTTCTTCAACATCTTTTAAGGCTTGGTCAAGAGTTCCCTTTTTTTCATCCTTGATAGCGCCAATACCTTTCAGAAAAGCAACCAACTGCTTTCCTATATTCGTACGTTCGTTGATTGTTACAGTGTAAGTTGCCATATCTTTATTATTTTTTTGACTTTGCAAAGATAATAAAATTTTTTGTATGAAGCAAATATTTTTTACATCGCCAGCAATACCAGCAACTGCGCTGTGAAGATTCTAAGGAACATCGTCAGCGGATAGACGGTGGCATAGCCTGTGTTAGGCAGTTTGCAGCCTTCTGGGGCGATGTTGTTGGCGAAGGCGAGTGTCGGAGGGTCGGTGTGAGAGCCGCCGATGAAGCCCATGAGGGTGTAGTAGTTAATTTTTAATACAAGACGACCAAATGTCGCCACAATTATTGGAGGCACCATGGTGATGATGACACCGTAGAGCACCCAGATGTAATGTTCTGTCACTGTGGTTACGAACACGCCGCCAGCGCCGAGGCCCACGCCTGCTAAGAACAGCGCTATGCCCACCTCACGGAGCATCCACACGCCATGGCTGTCGGTGAAGTCGGTGGTGAGCCAGCCTTTCTTCACGCCCATCCAGCTGCCTATGATGGCGGCTACCAAAGGACCGCCTGCCAGACCGAGTTTCAGAGGAGCGTCCATGCCCACAGGAATCGGGATGGAGCCGATGACGATGCCGACGGCGATGATGATAAACAACGGGATGAGGTTGACCTTATGACGCTGCGATGTCGGAGTGGCCGACTTAGTCTCTATTTCGATGCCCAGGTCGGAAGGTTCGTTTTTCACATCGATTTTGCACAACGGGCGCAAAATGATGCATGTCGTAATCATTCCCACGACGGCTAAAGGATAGGTGACAGCGTAGCCAGCTGCCAAACGGTCGGCGGCACCTGTGATGCCAAGGTCGGTGACAGCCTGCTGTGCTGCCGAGAGACCTGGTGTGTTGGTGATGGCACCGGTGTAGACGCCAGTCATGTCGGCGAGGCTCTCGTTCGCAAGCTTGGCGATGATGACAGTAACCACAACACCGAGTCCCACGTTGACAAGTGCCATGAGGTTCATCGCCAGACCGCCTTTTTTAAACGATTTGAAGAAGCCTGGTCCCACCTGCAAGCCCACGGCAGTGACGAACAAAATCAAGCCGAACTCCCTGATGATGTGGAGCATGTTGTTGTTGAGCGTTACGCCGAGCGCACTCAAGATGATGCCCACAAACAGCACCCATGTGATTCCCAAAGAGATTTTGGCGACTTTTATTCTGCCAAGGAGCAGTCCTAAAAATATCGACACTGCGAGGTAAAACACCGTCGGTCCGACGCCGGAGCCTGTGAAGAGATTGTACATTTTAGTTTAAAGTTGAGAGTGTAGAGTTTAGAGTAGTTGAAAAGTTAAAGTATAAAAGTTTTAAAGTGAAATTGCCCCACTAATGCAGGGCAATTTCCGACATATTTGCTTTTTATAAATTAGTCACCAAGTGTTGCCACCATGACAGCTTTGATGGTGTGCATACGGTTCTCGGCTTCGTCGAACACGATGCTGTTCTTGCCTTCGAACACCTCTTCTGTGACTTCGATGCCGTCGAGGCCGAACTGTTTGTTGACGTCGCGGCCGACCTGTGTCTCGAGGTTGTGATATGCTGGGAGGCAGTGCATGAACTTGCAGTTCGGGTTGCCTGTCATGTCCATCATCTTCTGGTTGACCTGGTAAGGACGGAGGAGGTCGATACGCTGTTTCCAGACCTCAGCTGGTTCGCCCATTGATACCCACACGTCGGTGTAGAGGAAGTCGCAGCCTTTGACGCCTTTCGCGACGTCGTCGGTCACTGTAACCTTTGCGCCTGTCTCTTTAGCGATTTTCTTGCAGGTGTCGATGAGTTCTTTTGAAGGCTGAAGCTCTTTTGGAGCCACGATGCGGACGTCCATACCCATCTTTGCGCCGCCGACCATCAAGCTGTTACCCATGTTGAAGCGGGCGTCGCCGATGTAAGCGTAAGTGACCTGATTGAGAGGTTTGTCGACATGTTCCTGCATTGTGAGGAAGTCGGCGAGGATCTGTGTCGGGTGGAACTCGTTGGTGAGGCCGTTCCAAACCGGGACACCGGCATATTGTGCGAGCTCTTCCACTGTCTTCTGGGCGAAGCCGCGGTATTCGATACCGTCGTACATACGTCCGAGAACGCGTGCTGTATCCTTCATTGATTCCTTAACACCGATCTGTGAGCCTGTCGGGCCGAGGTAAGTGACGTGAGCGCCCTGGTCGTAAGCTGCTGTCTCGAAAGCGCAGCGTGTACGTGTCGAGGTCTTCTCGAAAATGAGGGCGATGTTCTTGCCTTTCAAACGTGGCTGTTCTGTGCCGGTGTATTTGGCGTGCTTAAGGTCAGCGGCCAATGTGAGGAAGAACTTGATTTCTTCTGGAGTGAAGTCTAAAAGCTTCAGGAAGCTTCTGTTTCTGAGGTTGAATGCCATAATTATTTTATTTTAAGTTGTTATCAAAATTTTTGCAAAAGTAGTAATTTTTTTAATGACAATAGGTATATAAAAATATTTTTAACATTTTTGTTGTACGTATTAAAAAATGTAGTAATTTTGCAGCTCGAAAAATGATGCATCCTTAGCTCAGTTGGTAGAGCAATTGACTCTTAATCAATGGGTCCAGGGTTCGAATCCCTGAGGATGTACAAAAATTTCAGAAGAGACGTCATAATAGACGTCTTTTTTTTGTTTAAATTTAATTTTTTTATATTTTTGCGACTTGATTCTATGAAAAAACAACATACATATTGTTATATGTTTTTGCGATTGTGTTGACAGCCTGCACGGAAGTTATTGTTGCGCAACCGACCGACACTCTTTATTCGGAGAAGATGGTGATGAGCATATATGGCAGACAGCCTGAACGTGCGTTGCAGATTATCGACTCGGCGGAAATATTGGGTAACATAACTGATGTACGTGCGGATTATCTGCGCGCCTTAGTCTATTCCAAAGCGGTTGGTTCTTTGCAGTTCGACACTGCCATCTTGATTTCCGAACGGCTGATGCAGAACGACGAGGTGCTGGCTGATGCCGGTCAAAAACAGGAGGTGCTGGAAGTGTTGCTGAATGCCTGCAGGTTGAGAAAGGACTATGAGCAGGCTCTGCACTGGGCTACTCAGTTAAGCGACCTCTATCGTGAGAATGGCAAAGAGACCGAGACATTGCGCACCGATGCCGAGATAGGCGCTTTCCTCATTCGCATAGGTGAGCAGGAGGAAGGACTTGCAAAACTTGACTCTGTCATTTGCCATCTCGACGGCACGATGAGGTTCAACGAACTCGACGCCTCCATTATCGCGCTGAGACGCAAGGCTGAGATATGTATAGAGAAAGGGAATTACGACCAAGCCATCACTGCCGCCGAGCACATGCTCGATTTGCTTTCCGACTTCGAGAAACACCCTGACGACTATCATGATTCCAGCATACGCGAGCCTTCAGAAGCAAGTCGTCCAAACTATATCAGTTTCTATCGCGGAAAGGCTTACGGATATTTGGCGGCAGCATATACAAACACTGGCAATCAAAATAAAGCAAGATATTATCTTTCGCTTTACGACAACACTTCCTCCGGGCAGAGTCTCACGGGACGTTTCATGATGACGCCGACTTTGGAAAAGTTGGGGGAATATGACCGTGTGCTTGCCATTTACGACGAGGTGGAGCGGAAGCTTGACAACGACACCTTGAACGACAACTTCGCCCGCATACTCAAATCGCGTGCCAGGATTGGTGAGGCACAAGGTCGGCATGCTGAGGCGAATGGCTATTGGAGACGTTATATCAGAATTACTGAAAATCTTAACGAGGAGTTGCTGCAGGGCAAGGCACATCTTTATGCTGCGCGTTTCCATGCCCAGGAGCAGCAGCGTGAGATTGAACGCCAGCGTGATGTCGCACATCGCGCGGAAGCGTCACGTAGGGTTATAGTTTCTATAAGTATTCTGATATTTCTGTTTGCCATTTATGTTTGGAGACAGTGGCGTAAGACGAAAAAGCAAAACAATATCCTCGCTCAGCAGATCACTGAGGTTTCAGAGTATAAGAAAAGGTATCGTGAGTTGAAGCCAGTGCAGCTTATGGAGCCGTTGACTGACAGTCCATCAGAGCTCTCTGACGCCGACCTCTACGTTTATCTGCGTGACCTCATCGAGCATGAGCAGCTATTCCTCAATCCTTTATTTGAACGTCAGACGCTCATCGAACGCACCGGTTTGACGAAGGAACGCATTGGTGCTGCCTTCTCGCAGGGCAGTGATCATGGACGGCTCACCACCCTCATCAGTGATCTTCGTCTGGATTATGCTGTACGTCTGATGAACGAGCAGCCTGAACTCAGTGTTGAGAGGATTTGTCAGGCCAGCGGTTTTGCCAACGCTGACACTTTCACTCGCAATTTCAAGGCCAAATACGGCATGACTCCTACCGCTTACCGCACCACTTTGGGGTAAAGACCATCCGACATTTTGTCTGAAATCATCCGACATCTTGTCTTTTTATCCGTTTATTTGTCGAAAACCATCCGACCATTTATCTGCGTTGCTTCGCGCATGTGTATTTGTAGTATTTTTGCATACTACTTTTTTAACTTTAAAAATCATAAATTAAAATTATCTTTACTATTCATGGCTATGGTGGCCGCATTTGCGCTACAAGCACAGTGGACCGATGACCCGGCCAACAATAACTTCATCGCCAACGCACTCGCTACTGACACTACAGCTGCTGGAGGAATTCACCCCGAAACAGATGCTGAGACTGGCGACACTTACGTACTTTGGAATGCTGGTGGCTTAGATTCTTCTGATGGCTTCTGTATGCCACACCATTTCAATACATGGTCTGCAGGCCGTGAGTTGGCCATTACCACCGACCATTCCGCGGTTGCCTGCTTCGCTGCTATTGACAACCACACATACGCCGTAAAAGTCAATC
>Ga0129307_1001049_pt1 | contig 33751 bp, 35 predicted proteins | sample P1105metagenome_FD_94437 | JGI IMG/M metagenome (GOLD analysis project Ga0129307, IMG submission 94437) | Capybara group fecal microbial communities from Wisconsin, USA - P1105 metagenome | ecosystem: Host-associated > Mammals > Digestive system > Large intestine > Fecal | place: USA: Wisconsin...
CAAACAAGAAAACAAGAACTATTTGAAAAAGAATATAATGAACTAACTGAAGATGAAAAAAGATTATATAGAAGAAATCAAGCAAGAAAAGGTAATTATAATTTAAATAAAACAGCAGTTAATAGTGGAGTAAAAGATTTAGCTAGATTTCATAATGCAGGATATAAAGGTCTTTATAATGGTGAAACAGCAGATGCTATATTTAAAAGAAAAAAATTAAGATACAGAGAAGATATATTAGATAATATGGGTAGTGAAGAATTAGCAGATAATATATTTAGAATTGCTCAAACAGATGCAAAATTAAAAAGAGATAATGTCGATAATGAATATACTGCAAATTCTGTCCATTATGAAGTGGGTAAAAAAGTGCGAAACACAATTAAAGAATTAGGTGGAACAATGCCTGAAAATTTACCAACACCAGATAAAAGTTTAAAAGAATTAGAAAAAGAAACAAAGAAACTTAATAGTTTAAATTTAAATCAGAAAAAATAAAAAGGAATTATCACAAGATAGTTCTTTTTAATAGCAAAAATAAAAAATAATCATATAATATAATGAATACAAAATAAATATAAACATATACTAATAATAAGCCAAATATATATTTGGGCAACGCTATCGCTTTAGCGTTTATATATAGATTAGAGGAACATTAAGTTCCTCTTATTTTATACCATAAACTTCATGAAGAGTATCAAAAAACAACTGATTATGAATAGGCTTATAAGTTAAATATCCAAATATAATATATCCAAAAATAATAAAACAAATCCACAAATACTTAAATCCAATTTCCTTAGAGCCTAAAATAAAATAACTAATATAATAAACAATAATAAACACAAACACCATTAATCCAATAGATAGAAACATACTCTCACCAATCTTAAAATAAATAGGTAAAAATATAGCTAAATAAATTAAAACACTAGAAAAACTAATTAAAAAAAGATTAAGAAAAAAATTATTATATCCTATAGAAAACTTCCTATTTAAAAAATAATCAATAATTCCATAAAAAATAATAGAACTATATAAAATTTTCATGTGTTCCCAAATACTCTCATTAACAGAAAAAAATATAGAAGTTATAAAATTAGGAATAAAATCATACAAAAAATGAAATAAAAATGATAAAACTAAAGTACCAAAAAACGCTATAACACGTGACTTTTTCAAACTCATAAAATACCCCTTTCTGTAAATAATAAAAACGGTGATAAAATGAATATAAGACTAGGATACGCCTGTATAACCAAAACATTAAATATTACATCATCACACACAATAACATATACAAATTATGAAAAACTTTCGAAAGAAGAACAATATAAAAAACTAACAGATATAATAAAACTAAACTTAAACAACCTAGAACAAATACTAATATATAATATCAAAAACAATATACATTTCTACAGAATGTCATCAAATATAATCCCACTCGCAACACATAATAAAGTAGAATATGATGCACTAAAAATATTTAAAGAAAAACTAGAACAATTAGGACAATTAATAAATGAAAACAATCTAAGAGTAGACATACACCTAGATCCATACTGCGTATTAAACAGTACAAATAAAAATGTAGTTAACTCTACTATTAATATAATCAAATTTTATAAAAATATGTTAAAAGAAATGAATATAAAAACAAATATGATTATGCATATAGGAAGCAATACATTGGGAAAACAAAATAGTATTAAAAGATTTATAAATAACTTTAAACTACTAGACGAAGAATCAAAAAAACTAATAATACTAGAAAACGACGATAAAATATTTAATATAAAAGACACATTAGAAATATGTAAAACACTAAATATACCAATGGTATTAGATTATCATCACCATATATGTAATAACGATAACTTAAAGCTAGAAGACTATATAGAAGAAATATTTAAAACATGGAAAAATGATATTCCTAAAATACACCTATCATCACCAAAAAACAAAAAAGAATATAGAAGTCATCATGACTATATAGATATAAACGATTTCATAAACTTAATAAAAACAATAAATATAAATAAAGACTTTGACATAATGATAGAAGCAAAAGAAAAAGACGCAGCACTATTTAAACTAACAAGAGAACTAAAATACAAAAACTATAAATTCATAGACGAAACAACAATAAATTTGACAAAATAAAAAAACAATGTATAATATACACAAAGCGAGGGAAACTATGGAAAAAGATATAAAAAGGTATAGAATAATAGACTATGAAGAATTCAAAAGAAACTATAAAGGAAACTATGATAATTACATAGTAAAAGAATCCAAAAAAGATACATTGTATAAACTATCAGAATTAAATATAAAAGAATTAATAAACAAAAGAAAAATAGAATTTATAGAAAAAACAATTGAAAATGAAGGAAAATATATAGAATACGTATTTGAAGGAGAAATAAACTTTACAAAAACAAGAATAATACTAAGTATTCCTACAAAAATATTAATTGAAGATGAATATGAAAACCAACAAGAACAAATAATAAAATACTTAAAAGAATTAAAAGAAACAATTAAAATACAAAAAGAAAAAAACGCAAAACAAAATATAGAAATGTTAAAATATATAAGAAATATAATAATCGCATCAGGAATATCAGTAGGAATACTATTTACAGTAAGAAATAAACAAGAAGAAAAACAAAATAAAGAGCCAAAAGAAAGACCAAAAGTAGTATATGAAACACCAAACCACGATGAAAGAGATTACAAAGATATAATAAGAAGAATAAGATTATAAGTCATTTATTGACTTTTTTTCTTTACCCAAAATGAGTAAATATGTTATTATATTAAAAGGAACGTGGTAAGATGAAAAAATACATAAAAGGAATATATAAAAGATCAATATTTAAAAGCGATAAAGGATACATAATAGGACTATTCAAAGTAAAAGATACAAGTGACGAAGAACTAGAACTATATATAAATAAAACAATAACATTTACTGGATACTTTGCAGACTTAAAAGAAGAAGATAACTATATATTTTATGGAAATCTAATAGAACACCCAAAATATGGAATGCAATATGAAGTAAATGAATACGAAAGACTAAAGCCAAACGATACAGAAGGAATAGTAGAATTTTTATGTAGTGACTTGTTTAAAGGAATAGGAGAAAAACTAGCTAGAAACATAGTATCAGTACTTGGAACAGACTGCCTAGATATGATATTAGAAGATAAATCTTGCTTAAATCTAGTACCTAAACTAACAAGTAAAAAAGCAGAAACAATATATAATACACTATATAAATACGAAGAAAGTCATAAGACAATTGTATACCTAAATGAAATAGGATTTACAATGCAAGATGCACTAGAAATATATAACGTTTATAAACAATATACAATGAATAAAATAGAAACAAACATATATAGTATACTAGATAAAATAGAAGACATACCATTCACAAAAATAGATCAAATCGCATTAAACATGGGACTAGAAAAAGAATCAGAATCAAGAATAAAATACTGTATTTTATATGTAATGCAACAAATAACATATAAAAACGGAGATACATATCTAGAAATAGAAGAAATATATGATAATACATGCAAATACCTTAATTTAGAAATAGATCTAAACATATTTAAAAGTTATCTGAACATACTAAAAGAAGAATACAAAATAATAACAGACTATGAAAAATACTATCTTAAAGATATATTTGATTCAGAACTAGAAATAATAAAAAAAATACACATACTAAATAATCTGAAAAAAACAAAATATAAAACCTTAGAAACAGATATAAAAGAACTAGAAAAATACTTAAATATTACATACAACGAAGACCAACTAAATGCAATAAAAACATCCCTAACAGAAAACATAGCAATAATAACAGGAGGACCTGGAACAGGAAAAACAACAATAATAAGAGGAATAACAAGACTATATCAAGACCTAAACAAACTATCACCAAAAGAAGCAACAGAAGAAATCGCCTTACTAGCTCCAACAGGAAGAGCCGCAAAAAGACTATCTGAATCTACAAATCTACCAGCATATACAATACATAGATTCCTAAAATGGAACAAAGAAACAAATGAATTTCAAGTAAACGAATACGATAAAGCAATGCAAAAACTAATAATAATAGATGAAACGAGTATGATAGACATAAACCTACTAGGTAGCCTATTCAAAGGATTAAGAGACAATATAAAACTAGTACTAGTAGGAGATGATAACCAGCTCCCTAGTGTAGGCCCAGGACAAATACTAAAAGATTTAATAAACTCAGAAAAAATAAAAACAGTAAAACTAAATACATTATATAGACAAAAAGACGATTCATACATAAATAAACTAGCAGAAGAAATAAGAAATAATACATTAACAGAAAACTTTATAGAGAAAAAAAGCGACTATCAATTTCTAGAATGCAATTCGCAACTAATAAAACCATCGCTAGAAGGAATATGCAAACAAATAATAAAAAAAGGATTTAACTACAAACAAGTACAAATAATGGCACCAATGTATGCAGGAATAGTAGGAATAGACTCACTAAATCAAACACTACAAGAAGTATTTAATCCAAAAGACGAAAGCAAACTAGAAATAGAATATGGAGACGTAATATTTAGAGAAAACGATAAAATATTACAACTAGTAAATATGCCAGATGATAATGTATTTAATGGAGATATAGGAGTAATAGAAAAAATAATACCTGCAAATATATCAGAATCCAAAAAAAACGAAATATACGTAGATTATGATGGAAACATAGTAAAATATTTACCAAAAGACTTTAACAAAATAAAACACGGATATATAATTAGTATTCATAAATCCCAAGGAAGTGAATTCGATACAGTAATACTTCCAATATCAAAATACTATAAAAGAATGCTTTACAAAAAATTAATCTATACAGCAATCACAAGAGCAAAACGAAAACTAATAATATTAGGAGAAAAAGAAGCATTCATATATAGTGTAAACAATAACGAAGAATATATAAGAAAAACATCACTCGAAGAAAACTTAAAAAAATACGAATAAAAATAAAAAAACAGAAAATAATATAAACGTATATAAGAAATTATATACAAACTCTTCTAGCGAGGTGATTAAAGTGAAAATGACTAAATCAATGATGTTAATGGCACTAGGTGCAGGATCAGTATTAATGTACCAAAAATACAATAAACCATTAATGAAAAAAATGTCCAAAATGATGAATAAAATGGACGATAAGTTAGAAGAAATGATATAAAAAGTCCTCCAATATGGAGGATTTTTCTTGATTTAAAAAAATAAAAAAACTATAATTATACTAGGTGATAGTATGGATAAACTAATTAATCAATTTATAGAATACTTAGAATATGAAAAAGGATATTCAAAAAAAACAATAATAAGCTACGAAAAAGACTTAGAACTATTTAATAAATACCTAAAAGAAAACAAAATAACAAACATAACAAATATTGATTATAATACAATAAGAAAATATCTAAGTCATATGCACGAAAAAAAATATGAATCCTCATCCATATCAAGAAAAATAAGTACATTAAGATCATTCTTTAAATATAATCTAAAAGAAAAAAACATAAAGAATAATCCTATGACACTAATATCAAACCCTAAAAGAGAAAAAAAACTACCAAAATACCTAAACTATGAAGAAATGGAAAAACTATTAAATTCAATAGATACAAGTGAACTAGAAGGAATAAGAGATAGATTGATAATAGAACTCCTATATTCAACAGGAATAAGAGTATCAGAACTAGTAAACATAAAAATAAAAGACATAAAGATAAAAGAAAACCAAATAAATATACTAGGAAAAGGAAATAAAGAAAGAATAGTATTATTTGGAGAAAAAGCAAAAGAAATGATAAAAATATATCTGAACGCATATAAAGAATACTTTAAAGGAAATATACTAAATGATTATTTATTGATAAATAAAAAAGGGAAACAACTTACAACAAACAAAATAGAACTAATAGTAAAAGATGTATTAAAAAAAAGTTCATTAAAACTAAATATTTCACCACATACACTAAGACATACATTCGCAACACACATGTTAGATAGTGGAGCAGACCTAAAAAGTGTACAAGAATTACTAGGACACGAAAACCTAAAGACAACAGCCATATACACCCATATTTCCAACGAAAGACTTAAACACGTATTTGTAAATTCACATCCACGAGCATTAAAAAAATAAAAAAAAGGACTTGACAAAGGGTACCTAAAAAGCGTAAAATGTATAATCGCGGCGGTGAAAAAATAATGGAAAATAATTTAAAAGAATTAGAGGGCTTTGAAGAAAATTTTTTCATAAAAATAATTAATGGATATAGATATAATATACATGACTTTGAAAACAAAAATTCAAAAAATCTTAGAATAAGATTAAATCAAAAACTAGAAAAAATAAGAATAATAAAAAATCAAATAAAAATGTTAAAATTCGAGTCTTTAGATTTAAATGAAGAAATAACAAGATTAATAAACGAAATAGAAATAAAAAAACTTGATGAAAGATATAGATAATATTGAAAATGATCTAAAAAAACTCGATGAATATATAAAAGCATTAGAATACAAAAAAGAATTAATGCAAAAAAGCAACTTAAAAAAGAAACTATTAATAAATGAATTAAAAATAGTTAATGAAGAAGAATAACTCCCCAAAACTTGACAAAGAAAAACAAACGTGTATAATATACGCACAAACGGGGGGGATTTTTTATGGAAAAAAACACAAAATCAAGATTAATAGCTCTAGCACTTTCTCTAACAACATTAACAAGTGCTTCATCATGTGAAAAAGTCGGAAAATCAGAAAACACAATTAAAACATCAGAAATAGTTACAACACAACCAACATTGGAACCAACAACACAAGAACCAATACAATCACTACAAAATCAAATAGACTACATGAATGTACAAGATTTATGTGCACATCTTAACTCATACATATATGTAAACAAAGTAAAATCATTAACAGATGAAATAAGAGAGTACATGAATATTGAATTAACAGAAGAGCAAAAGCAAAGATATGATACATTATTAGAAAAAACATTAAGTAAAGCAGAAGAATGTAAGAACTATTATGAATTAAATGATATTATCAGTTTTAATGCATCATATAACGAACTATGTAGAAGTAAAGAATACATAAATATAGATGATTTAATAGAAATTTACGTACTCGCTGTTAATAAGTTCTATGGTGAAAACGTAATAAATAGTGAAAACTACATGATAACTGACAATTCGTTAATAATTAATGGAATTAAAATCAATAATTTAACAAAAAAACAAGAAGCAGTAGATGTACAAAATCCATTCACAATAATTAACTATTACGATGCAAATGAACAATATGACGAAGAAACAATGAATCTTATGAACTCTCTACAAGTTAAATTAGCGCTTCCAACTTTAATCAAAAATATAAGAATTGGAATAGATACAAATACAAATGAATTTTATACATATAGTGAAGCAAGTTTAAAAGAAACAATACTTAATAAAAAACAAGAAATAAGTACTAATTGTGATGTAACATCATGGGAATATGACCCAAATGAACAACTATATATAGTATATAATAAATATGGAATTGGAAATAAATGTAAAAACAACTCATATATAACAAACATGTTAGATGACATATTTGAATTAGAACAATTCCAAAAAAATACTGATTATTGTGATAATATCGAAGAAATTAAAGATATTATAAATAAAGAAGAACAAAAAACAAGATAGGTTAGAAAAATAACCTATTTTTTCTTTACACAAAAATAGACAATATTTTAGAAAAATCAATGAAAAAATACAAAATATATGATATACTTATATAGTAAGATAAAGGGGAGATTATATGAAATACGTATACTCATTTAAAGAAGGAAATAAAGACATGCGTGAATTACTTGGAGGAAAAGGAGCAAACCTAGCAGAAATGACATCCCTTGGACTACCAGTACCACAAGGATTCACAATAACAACAGAAGCATGTAATAACTACTACAATAATAATGAAACTATATCAAATGATATAATTAACGAAATAATGATTAATATATCAAATCTAGAATTCATTACAGGAAAAAGATTTGGAGATCCAAACAAACCACTATTAGTATCAGTAAGAAGTGGTTCACGTGCATCAATGCCAGGAATGATGGATACAATACTAAATCTAGGAATAAATGATAATGTCGCAACAGGACTAATAAAACTAACAAACGACCCAAGATTTGTATGTGATTCATATAGAAGATTTATAGGAATGTATGCTGATGTAGTAGATGGATTAGATAGACAAGAATTCGAAAACTTACTAACAAAAATAAAAACAGAAAAAGGCGTAAAACTAGATACAGAACTAGATGCAAACGCAATGTTTGAAGTAACAATGAGATTCAAAAGTCTATACAAAAAACTAAAAGGACAAGACTTTCCACAAGATCCAAAAATTCAATTATTAGAATCAGTAAAAGCGGTATTCAGATCATGGAATAACGAAAGAGCAGAAGTATATAGAAGAATGAATAATATTCCATATGATTGGGGAACAGCAGTAAACGTACAAGAAATGGTATATGGAAATCGTGGAAATACATCAGGAACAGGAGTAGCATTCACAAGGAACCCAGCAACAGGAGAAAATAGATTATACGGAGAATTCTTAATAAATGCTCAAGGAGAAGATGTAGTAGCAGGAATAAGAACACCACAATCAATAGATTCTCTAAAAGAAATAATGCCTGATGTATATAATGAATTTGAAAAAAATTCAAAAATACTAGAACAACACTATAAAGATATGCAAGATATGGAATTCACAATAGAAAATGGAAAACTTTATATGCTTCAAACAAGAAACGGAAAAAGAACAGCAACCGCAGCACTTCAAATAGCAGTAGACATGGTAAAAGAAGGCCTAATAACAAAAGAAGAAGCACTTTTAAAAGTAGAACCAAGTTCATTAGATCAACTACTACATGATACATTTGATGAAGAAGACTTAAAAAACTCACAACCAGTAGCAACAGGACTAGCAGCTTCACCTGGAAGTGGATGTGGAAGAATTTACTTTAATGCAAAAGACGTAATAGAAGCAAAAAAAAGAGGAGAAGAAACACTACTTGTTAGAACAGAAACATCACCAGAAGACATAACAGGAATGGTTTCAGCAAATGGAGTACTAACAATTCATGGTGGAATGACATCACACGCAGCAGTTGTAGCACGTGGAATGGGAAAATGTTGTGTATCAGGATGTACAGACATAAAAATAGACGAATCAACAAAAACATTAATATTGCCAAACGGAAAAACATTACACGAAAAAGACTACATGTCAATAGATGGAACAACTGGTAATGTATATGATAAAGAAATAAAAACTAAAAAAGCAACAGTATCAGGAAACTTTGAAACATTCATGAATTGGGCAGATGAATTTAGACGTCTAGAAATAAGAACAAATGCAGATACACCAAAAGACGCAAAAACAGCACGTGACTTTGGAGCACAAGGAATAGGACTATGCAGAACAGAACACATGTTCTTTGACGAAACAAGAATATTTAACTTTAGACTAATGATTCTAGCAAACTCACTAGAACAAAGAAAAAAAGCACTTGCAAATATTCTTCCATATCAAAGAAGTGACTTCGAAAAACTATTTGAAACAATGAACGATTGTCCAGTTGTAATAAGGTACTTAGACCCACCACTACACGAATTCCTTCCTAAAACAGAAGAAGAAATAAATAAACTTTCAATTGCATTAAGAGAAGACTACAATCTATTAAAAGCACGAATTGATTCACTAAAAGAATTCAATCCAATGATGGGACATCGTGGATGTAGATTAGCAGTAACATATCCAGAAATAGCAGTAATGCAAACAACAGCAGTAATAACAGCTGCAATAAATACAATTAAAAAAGGAATAAAAGTAAAACCAGAAATAATGATACCATTAATTGGAGATACAAACGAATTAAAATATGTAAAAAATATAGTAGTTCAAACAGCAGATCAATTAATCAAACAAGCAGGAATAGAACTAAAATATATGGTAGGAACAATGATAGAAATACCAAGAGCAACACTAATAGCAGACGAATTAGCAAAGAATACAGACTTCTTCAGTTTTGGTACAAATGACCTAACACAATTAACATATGGTTTTTCAAGAGACGACTCAGGAAAATTCCTAAATGACTACTACGAAAAAAGAATATTCGATAAAGACCCATTTAAATCAATAGATCAAAAAGGAGTAGGACAACTTGTTGGATTAGGGGTTGAATTAGGTAAAAAAGGAAATCCAAATATTGAATTAGGTATATGTGGAGAACACGCAGGAGACCCAGAAAGTATAGAATTCTGTAATAAAATAGGACTTAACTATGTTTCATGTTCACCATATAGAGTTCCAACAGCTAGACTTGCTGCTGCACAAGCTGCAATTAAAGCAAATAAATAATTATTAAAAGATTAAGTGAAAACTTAGTCTTTTTGTGGTATAATATACATAGTTAGGAGTAGATAAATATGAAAATAAAAGGAAAAAATGTAATTATTACAGGAGGAGCAAGTGGAGTTGGTAAAGAACTAACTAAACAAATGCTAAAACATGGCTGTAATGTAGCCGCTATTGATATCAATGGAGAAAACCTAGACAAATTAAAAGAAGAACTAAACTCTAAAAGACTAAAAACATATGTAGTTGATATGGGTGATATTGAATCAATAAAAAAATTTAGAGAAGACTATAAGAAAGATTATAGTGATGTAGATATAATTATTAATAATGCTGGTATTATTCAACCATTTGTAAAAGTTGAAGAGTTAGATGATAAAACAATAAATAAAGTTATGAATGTTAATTTTTTTGGGCCAGTTAACTTAATAAGATTCTTTATGGAAGACTTAATAAAAGATAGAAGCGAACAATATATTGTTAATGTTTCTAGTATGGGAGGATTCTTTCCATTCCCTGGACAAACAATTTATGGAGCATCAAAAGCAGCTTTAAAAATTTTTACAGAAGGATTATATGCAGAACTTGAAAAAACAAATGTTAGAGTTATGATTGTATTACCAGGAGCAATGAATACAAACATCACAACAAATTCAAATGTAAATGTTGAAATGAGTAAAGAAGATAGTAATTTTAAAATGTTAGAACCATCTGTAGCAGCGCAACAAATAATAGAAGGAATTGAAAAAAATAAATTCAAATTATTCTTAGGAAGTGATTCTAAATTTTTAAAAATGCTATATAAAATAAATTCAAAAGCAGCAATCAATTTCATAAATAAAAAAATGTCAGTTAACAAATAAAAAAATACAATAATAAGACTAGAGCAATCTAGTCTTATTATGTTAAAAATATAGTAAAAAAAGTTGATATATGGTATAATAGCTAATAGCTATAGAGGTGATAATAATGCTTGAAAACAAACTAGGAATAACTAACGAATTAGAACTTTTAAAAGAAGAAGAAAGAATAACTAAAATTAAAGCTTTAAAGTTATTTGACACAAATAAAATTAATGAATTCGAAATAGGTACTACAAAAGGATTATGTGAAATACATAAATATTTATTTGAAGATATATACAATTTTGCTGGAAAAATAAGAAAAGTAAATCTAGCAAAAGGAAACTTTAGATTTGCCGCTTCAATGTATTTAAAAGATGTATTATCAAGTATTGATAATATGCCTCAAGATAGTTTTGAAAAAATTATAAAAAAATATATTGAAATGAATATTGCTCATCCTTTTAGAGAAGGCAATGGGCGAAGTACACGTATATGGTTGGATATGATTTTAAAAAAAGAAATAGGAAAAGTAATTGATTGGAGTAAAGTTGATAAAGAAGATTACTTACTTGCTATGGAGAGAAGTCCAATTAAAGATACTGAAATTATGTTGCTTTTAAAAAATGCCTTAACTGATAAGATTGATGATAGAGAAGTATATATGAAAGGTATTGATACAAGCTATAGATACGAAGGATATAGTACTTATACAATGGAGGAATTGGATAAATAATTTGGTTTTATACTTTACTGCCTAAGTCTGACAGTGGTAAAGCATAGATAAACATAATAAGACTAGAGCAATCTAGTCTTATTATGTTATAATTAAACTGGTGATAAAATGAAAACTAAAATAGTTTATTATGTACATGGAACAACTTTTGATAATGCAGAAAAAAAATGTAGTGGATGGAAACAAGTAGAATTAAATGAATTAGGAATAGAACAAGCAAATAATTTAGGGAAAAACACACCATACAAATTTGATGTATTATTTACATCAGACCTAATAAGAGCGCAAAAAACAGCCGCATTAGCATTCCCACAATATAAACCAATAACAGATAAAAGACTAAGAGAATGTAATTATGGGGATTTTGACGGAAAAGAAAAACAATTAGTAGTATATGAAGAACATATAGAAAAACCATTTCCAAATGGGGAATCACTAAAAGATGTAGAAAAAAGAATAAGAGAATTCCTAAAAGACATTAATAAAGAATATAAAGGAAAAACAATAGGAATAATAGCACATAGAGCACCACAACTAGCATTAGAAGTAATAGAAAAAAGCATAACATGGGAAGAAGCACTAAAAAATGACTGGAGAAAAAAAGGAAATTGGAGTCCAGGATGGGTATATGAAATTGATGAATCATTATTTTGACAAAAAATAATAAAAGTGTTAAAATAACACATCAACAAGTGAAAAGGGGGATATATATGATAGATGAAAGATTGTATAAAGTATTTGGAAAAAAAGAATACAAAGAATTACAAAAATACAAAAAAACACTAGCAAAAACAGGATTAGCACTTATACCACCAGCACTTTTAACAACATTCAATCCTCTTTTATCGGCAATACTGTTCAGTTCATCTGCTGTATCATTAGTTTCATCAAAATACATAAGCGATAAAGAAATAGAAAATTATAGTAAAGAAGTATTACAAATAAAAAAACTATATGAAAAAACAATAAGAGATTATGCAAAAATGAATAAAATGTTAAATCTTAACGAACCTGTGGAAATTCATGAACTATTCATTTATATGTTAAAAAATGGATACTTATCAGAAAATAAAACATTTGAAAAAGAAAATATAAAATCATCATTAAGAACAGTATTAGGGGCATATGTTTTATTAGGAAAAGGAGTATGTAGACATATCTCGTGCATTGAAAAAGATATAATGGAACAATCTAATATAGAAAGTACAGTATTAAACTTGTATCAAAAACCAATACAAGACTCTAAAAGAGAAGAAATTCTCGAGCAACAAGTATTAGAAATGCTAAGAAAAGTATATATGCCAGAAAAAGAATCAAAAGAAAATACAACAAGTAAAATAATAATAAATAACTATAGTGATGACTATGAAATGATTAAACAATCAACAGAAAAAAACGGAAATCATGCAATAGTAATAGCAGTAAAAGATGGAAAACTAAATCTACTTGATGGTATGCAAGAAAGAATATATAAAAAAAGTAAAACAAATCCAATGATATTAGTAGACGATGAAAAAGATAATAAAATATGCTTTGGTAAAACAGTATTCTTTGGAACAAAGAAAGATTTTAATAAACAAAAAAAACAAATCCAACTCGAAGAAACTGATAAAGCAGAAGATGAAAGATTAATAAAACAAACAAAACGATTAATAGAAAAAAATAACGATGTATTTGAACACTTTTATAAAGATCACGAAGAAATATATACAGAAGTATCTTCTAAAATTAAAAAACTAGAAAGAAAAAAATGGAATTAAAAGACGTAATTTTTATAGACAATTTTCCAAAATTGGACCTTCACGGATTAGATAGAGAAACTGCAAGAGTAGAAATAAATGACTTTATAAGAGATAATATAAAATTAAAGAATGATATTATAGTAATAATACATGGAATAGGTTCAGGAATAATAAGAAAAACAACACACGAAACATTAAAAAAGAATAAAAACGTAATTGAATTTAAAACATTCTATAATAATAATGGTTCAACAATAGTAAAAATAGGAGGAATAAAATGAAAAAAATACTTGTAACTTTATTAATAATACTAACAATAATACTAATGTATACAATAATTTTTCCTAAAAAAAGCTATGTAGAAACAATATTAGATGAAGAACTTAATCCTGAAATAGAAGAAAACTTTAACAAGAATATTAATACATTAAAACTAGCATCAAATGAATATTTCAAAGAAAATGAAAACAAAAAAGTAACACTACAAGAATTAATAGATAAAAACATAATAACAGAACTAAAAGACACAACAAATTCAACTTGTGATAATAAATCATACGTAGAAAAAAAAGAAAGTATTACTACTATATATTTAAAATGCAATGATAAAGAAGATATAGTAGAAATAGAAGAACAAGATAAAGAAATTAAAGAAAAAAACAAAATGTTTTGTTTATATGAATACAAAAAAGAAACAGAAGAAACAAGTTCTTTCTCCGATTGGAGTACAAATGAAATTAAAGAAGATAAAAATATAATAGTAGAAACAAAACAAGAAAAAATTAAAGATGGAACAACTACAGAAACAAGAACAAGAGAAATAGAAAAAGAAGCATATAAAGGTACAAAATTAGGTTGTCCAAATGAAGAATCAAACGGAAAATGCATAACAAAAACAGAAACAAATAGTATAACCGCATCAGTTGGATACAGCTGTCCAGAAGGATACACTAAAAAAGGAACAATGTGCTACGGAGAAAATACAATATCCGCTACTAAATATTATTATTGTCCTAGTTCAATAGCAAACCTACAATTTGAACTAGATGGCAATATGTGTAAATCATATAATATTAGATATACAAATCCAACAAGTGAAAACACATACTATTACTGTGATGAAGGATATGAACTAGATGGTAATATGTGCTACAAAACAGAATACTATGAAGAAGAAGTAGAAGCATATAAAGATGTAACTTATTATAGATATGCAAAAAAAGAAAAAAAATATGACATAATTTGGAGTACAAAAGATAACAATGATTTAAAAGATAAATCATATAATATAACAAAAGAAATAACATGTGAATTTTAACATTTGACAAATTAAAAATAAAGTGATAAAATTCTAATAGATATTACTTTGTAAGGGGGTAAAATATGAAGGATGTATACGTTTTCGAATATATAAATGAAAATGAATTTCATAAACTTGAACGTTCATTAAAAAAATACAACATGTTAGCGTATAAAAAATTATATTTCGACTATTATCCTTCTCTAAAGGAAGGAAAGTTACTAGGAGAAATAATAGCAACTGACGAAGAAAAAGGAAATGTAACTTATGAACTATCACTTCCAACAGATGCATTATTTAAAAAAGTGCACGGAACAATAAAACTTAGATATCATGTATATGAAAGTGATAAAATAGTAATGCTTGATACATTAATACCAGAAGACATATTAACAGAAGGACATCAATCCGAACTTGTTACATATAAAGGTGTTATGATATCAAAACAACATTCAGAAAAAGACATGTTTAAAATCAATTTATTAAATATGATACAAAAATAGTACTCGAAAGAGTACTTTTTTTAAAACTTGTTTTAGTTTTATTGATTTTTAATCCATAAATTAGTATAATATTTACCAATTAATGGAGGTAAGGACATGATAGATAAATTCATCAAAAACAAAAAGATATTAAAAGTATTACTTTTTTCAATTATTTGTATTTTATTAATAGTATTGATATTTAAAAACTTTAAAATTAAAAAACAAGCAGAAGAAGAAATATTAATTAATATAAATAAAGAATATAGATCAAACTACCCTAAAACAGAAACAGTATGGGCAAAAATAGAAATACCATCACTAAAAATAAATTCAAACGTATATAGAGGAGAAGATAAAAAATTCTTAAACTATGGAGTACTTCATCATAAAGAATCATACTTTCCAACCGAAGGAGGAACTATATTAATAGCCGGCAACAACACTTATTTTAAAGATTTATCAAAAATAAAAATAAATGAAAAAATAAAGCTTAATACAATTTATGGTTCATACAAATATATAGTAGAACAAACAGAAATAAAAAACGCATCAAAACTTGAAAAAGAACTAGAAATAAAAAATACAGAAGAAAAACTTATACTATATACACCATATCCAGACACTCCAGGGTATAAAAGTGATAGATTTGTAGTATATGCAAGCTTGGTAGGTGATAACAAATGAGATATATGGCAAAACCAATAATAAGTAATATATTACTATTTATAGAAGCACTACTATTATTTCTATTAACAATTCTTTTCTCATTAAAAATCACTATATTAAATAAAAACTATATAATTAAAACACTTGAAAAGACAAACTATTATGAATATGTATATGATGAAGCAAAAAATACAATGTCATATATTACAAAAAAAACAGGATTTTCAAGTAAAATATTAGAAAATACATTTGATTTAGAAAATGTAAAAAATGATATTAATTTATTTGTAAAAAGTTTTTATAAAGGTGAAAAAGTAGTATTAAATGTAGAACACTTAAAAGAAAACATAAACAATAATCTAGAAAGATATATTGAAGAAAAAGGCCTAGAAGTTGAAGAAGAAAAAATAACTAACTACACAAATAAAATGGTTTTAACTTATAAAAATGAAATAAGATTATTAAATAATTTTACAGACATATCAAATACAATAAATAAACTTAACAAAATAAGCACTATATTAATACCACTTTTCATATTAGATCTAATAGTATTAATAATAATTAATAAAAAAATATTTAACAAAAAAGAACATAATGTATTATTTTATACATCAGTAATATCATTAATAGGAACAAACATATTTATAAATACTTTAAATATAAATAATCTATTTATATATAACAATAAAATATCAGAACTAATAATAAGAATAATAAAAAATATTCAAATAAAAAACTTTATATTCATAATATTATATATAATACTAGGATTATTACTAACAAAAAGGACTAAAGAAACAGAATAGTTTCTTTTTCTATTGAAAGGAAGAATATGAAAAAACTAAATAAAAGTCAAAAACTAGTACTTTATACATTAGGAGTATTAGGATACTTTGGATTCGCAAAACTAAATATTTCAAAATATGAAATCGAAAATATAAAAGATATAATAGATGGATTAGAACAAGAAAACTTAACTACAGTAGATGAGTATTTAAATAATATAAATATAGAAAACATAGAAAAAGAATATGTAAATGGATACATCAATAACAAAAAAGATATATGTAATAGTACACTAAAAAATATGATTAAAGAAATATTAGAAGCACAAATAATAGAAGAATATAACTTAAATCCAGAAAACATAAATAACTTTGAAATAATAGGAAAAAGACTATATACAAAAGATAAAGAAACATATAGAGATAAATATGGAGTAAAATTTACATATGAAGATAAATACTATGAACTATATGCAGATAATAAAGAAGCACATAAAATATGCTTCGCATATAGAGCACTAGGATATAATGAACTAAACTTAGATGAAATGGATAAATACTATGAAGAACTAAAAAAAATACTAATGTCAAAAATAGAAAAAGAAGAAAAAAAAGGAGAATGGTCATACTATAATCAAGATAACAACAAAGAAACAATAGAATATAATGGACTATTCAAAATAAAAGAAGATAAAGAAAAAGAAAAAGCAGTAAAGAAATATATAAAAACACTAGAACAATAATTATTAGTATAGTATAATATAAGTACATACACATAGTATGTACAAATTAGTTCTTGTTGAGGGTACTATTGACATCATTGAAATACATCTACCCTGAATATGAAATGACAATAGATTTTATACTATTAATAATTGAATTTAAAGGAGAGATTACAACGAATATAAAAAAGACAATAGGTAAATTGGGGGATTATTATGGTAGTGTCTTCAATGGTGCCGTTTATATATAACAAGAAATACCCCAAAAAGAGGGTTCAAATCCCTCAACTACCACCAATAATAAATTAACTAACAAAGCTATTTTTTAAAATAAACTACAACCCATATTAAGTTGTAGTTTTTGTATATTTTACAAAATTTAAATTTTAATAAAATAATTGTTGCAAATTCTAAAAAACTGTAATATAATAAAAACCGATTTCAAAAAACGAGGCAACTATTGATAAATAGTAAGGGGAATATTTATGAATAACGAGGTTGTATTAAAAAGTGAATTAATGAGTAGTGGGACAAGCATTAAAAATTATATCTTTCTAGGAGTAAAAAGATTATTCGATATAATAGTTGCGCTTATAGGATGTATCGCACTATTACCACTAATGCTAATAGTAAAAATATGTAATATAATATCAGGAGATTTAAATCCAATATTCTATAAACAAAAAAGAATTGGAAAAAATGGAAAATTTATCTATATATATAAATTTAGATCAATGGTACCAAATGCAGATGAAATACTAAAAGAACTATTAGAAAAAAGTCCAGAAAGAAAAAAAGAATGGGAAGAAAATCAAAAATTCGAACACGATCCTAGAATTACAAAAATAGGAAACATCCTAAGAAAAACATCACTAGATGAAGTTCCACAAATGATTAATGTACTAAAAGGAGATATGTCATTAATAGGACCAAGACCTTTAATTGAAGGAGAACTTGATTCACACAATGGCAATCATGAACTATATGAAAGCGTACGTCCTGGAATTACAGGATGGTGGGCATGTAATGGTAGATCAGCAACTACTTATGAAGAAAGACTTAAATTAGAATACTACTATGTACAAAATATGAGCTTAACACTTGATATCAAATGCATAATTAAAACAGTATTAGCTGTCATAAAAAAAGACGGAGCTAAGTAAGAATAAAAGGGTTTAAAACAATTAATAGATACACATAAATACAATCCCAATCGTATTCTGTGTATCTTTTTTAGTAGGTGAGATATTATGAGAAAAATAGAATCATTTCAATTTCTTAGAGCATTATGTGCTATATGTGTTTTTTTGAATCATGTTCCATTTTTGCATAATACAGTAAATGGTCAAGCAGGTGTTGCATTGTTCATGATGATAGGCGGCTTCTTCGCAATGAAATCATCAGAAACAAGAAAAGACAATATTTTTATAAAAAAAATCATAAAAATTGTCCCATTGTATTGGAGTTTAACTTTATTACTTTTTATAGCAGCAAAATTCGTTCCACAGTTGTTAAATCACACAGACCCGACAATAACAAATTTAATAAAATCATTATTCTTTATACCATTTGAAGTCCCTGGCGCAGGGCACAAACCAATAATTAATGTTGGATGGTATTTAAATATTGATATAATGTTTACATTAATTTTTTCAATAGCAACAAAGATTTCACATAAAAAGAGAGGAACAATTACAGCAATAATAATTCTCTTACTTTTTATAATAGGACAGAACTTACAAATTGAAAATTACATTATAAACGTATATACAAAATTTTATATAATATATTATTTTTTAGGAATTATAATGTATTACATATTCAAAAAATATTTTTTAAATATAAAGGAATTAAGTAAAATTCATCAATTATGCATAGCAATATTATTCACAATATATATGTTTGTCTTTAAATACAACTATATTTCATTAATATATGCATGTATAATATTTATATACATATTAATGATAAATAAAACCACAATAAACAAATTCGTGATAAGCATAGGAAATAATAGTTTTTCGATATATTTACTTCACTATTTTATTTTAGCAATGTCAAGTAGATTAATTTATTCATTAGAAAGTATAAATATATTATCCGTTACGTTTACAATATTGTGTTTTATAATAACATATTTTATTTCATTAATAGTTACAAAATATACAAATATAACTACAAAAAAATTATATAGATTATTAAAGATAACGAACTAAAAAATGAAAGGAGAATTTTATGAAAAAGTATAAAACAGAATTTCATATACATACAAGATATTCAAAAGACAGCATTCTTGCATATTGGCTATTATTACTAATTGCAAAAAGAAAAAAAATAGATACATTAGTTATAACTGATCATAATGAAATAGATGGAGCATTAAAATATAAAGAAAAGTTTAAAAAACACAACATAGAAATAATAGTTGGTGAAGAAATATTTACAAAAAAAGGTGAAATAATTGGTTTAAATTTAAAGAAAAAAATTGAACCAAATTTAACACCAAAACAAACCATAAAAGAAATAAGAAAACAAGGTGGATTGGTATATGTTCCACATCCATATGATGAAAAAAGATATAAAACAGTATTAGAATTATCAGAAATAGAAAAGAATAAAGATGAAATAGATTTTATTGAAGTGCACAATGGTAGAAACATAGATAGACAATTTAGTATAGAACAAAATGAAATAGCAGAAACATACAAACTAAGAAAAGTAATTGGAAGCGATGCACATACATTCTTTGAATTAGGAAGAAACTATGTAACAACAACAAAGAAAATTAAAGCTGACTCAATACTTGAAAGTTACAAAAATCCAGAATTTATAAAAGAAGACTGTATTAATTTTGCCCATACTTGGACAAGATTTGCACGAATAATTACAATGATAGGTAAGGGTGATTTTGGTGAATTATTTAGAGTTATCAATAGAAAATGTAAAAGAAAATAGTAAAAAACTATACAAAAAAATAATTAAAAACTATGATTATGATTTAGTTATTTTTATAGCAAAAGGATCTTATTTAATAGGGCAAGAATTAGCAACATTAAATAATGCAGATTTATTAGAAATATTCGCAACAAGAGAAGGTGGAAAATTAAAAAAATTAATTAAGCCACTATTTAAATTTATACCTAAAAAAATATTAATAAAATTAAGAGAAAAAGAAATGAAGTCAGACTTTCATGAACAAAAAAGTGATAGAAAGGTATCATTTGATAAAGAAATATATAGTAAATATAAAAATAAAAAAAATATTCTACTAGTAGACGATTCAATTGATTCAGGAAATTCAATCATCTTAACCAAAGAAGAAATACAAAATTTCTTCCCAAAAGCAAATATAAAAGTAGCAGTATTTAATGTAATGAAAAAAGCAACAATTAAAGCAGATTATACACTTTATAAAGATATGATGATTTGCGGGCCATGGTCAAACGATTCAAAAGAAAATAATAAACATACTAAAATGTACATTGAATGGAAAGGAAGTATGTAATATGGATAATAATTTAAGAAAAATACAAAAAATTCAAATAGAAATATTGAATCAATGTGTTAATATATGCAACAAACATAATATTACATACTACATAATTGGCGGAACATTAATTGGAGCAGTAAGACATAAAGGTTTTATTCCTTGGGATGATGATATTGATATTGCAATAAAGCGAGAAGAATATGACGAATTTATAAAATATGCAAAAAAGGAATTAAAAAAACCGTACAGAATTGATCATTATACTACAAATGATGAATACAAATTGTACCTAGCAAATGTAGTTAATACTGATATCACTGTAGAAATAAAAAGAGAAACAAATATTAAATCAAATGTCGGTATAGATATACTTCCAATTGACGGAATACCTTCAAATAAATTAAAAGTATTATTATATAAATATAGAATACTTTATTATAGATGTCTTGCAGGTTTTGTAAATATAAAAATAATAAGAAATATGAAGAGAAATTTTATAGAAAGAGTTTTAATAGCAATTGGAAAAATAATACCTTTTGAAAAATTTATAGAATTGAAGAAAGTAAGAAGAAAAAATGATGACTTTGTAAAAAAATATAATTATGATAAATGTAAATATGTAGGAACAATTTTTGGAAATTACGGGTTTCATGAAATAGTACCAAAAGATTATTTTGGCCAAGGAAAAAAGATATTATTTGAAGGAAAAGAATATAATGCGCCAGAAAAAGTACATGAATATTTAACGCATATGTATGGAGATTATATGCAATTACCTCCAAAAGAAAAACAAGTGGGTCATCATATAATAAACATATATATCAAAAATAAGGAGAAGAAATAATATGAGAAGAATTTTAACATATGGAACATTTGACCTATTGCATTATGGTCATATCAGAATATTGCAAAGAGCAAAAGCACAAGGAGACTATCTTGTAGTAGCAGTATCAACAGATGAGTTTAACGCTATAAAAGGAAAAAAAGCATATCACAATTATGAAACAAGAAAAAAAATGCTAGAAGCAATTAGATACGTAGATTTAGTAATTCCAGAAAACGACTGGAATCAAAAAAGAAATGATGTAATTGAATATAAAATAGATGAAGTCGTTATGGGATCTGATTGGGAAGGAAATGAAAAATTTGAAATCTTAAAAGATTTATGTCAAGTAACATATCTTCCTAGAACAGAAGGAATATCAACAACTAAAATTAAAAAAGATTTAGGACTACAAGAGCCTATTGTAGGAGTAAACCAAGTACCAAATACCTAGGATGTGATTATATGAAAAAGAGTAATGAAAAAATCGATTTTGTAATTATATGGGTTGACGGAAATGATCCAAAATGGCAAAAAGAAAAAGCAAAGTATTCTCCAAATAAAGATACTGATTCAAGAAATATAAGATATAGAGATTGGGAAAATTTAAAATATTGGTTCAGAGGTGTTGAAAAATTTGCGCCATGGGTAAATAAAATATATTTTGTTACATGCGGACATTATCCTGAATGGTTAAATAAAGATAATCCAAAACTCGTATGTATTAAACATAGTGATTATATGCCTAAGGAATATTTACCAACTTTTTCATCCATCCCTATAGAACTAAATCTTCATAGAATAAAAGGATTATCGGAACAATTTGTTTATTTTAATGATGATATGTTTATAACAGACTATGTAAAAAAAACAGATTTTTTCAAAGATGGAAAACCTGTAGACATAGCTGCATTTAATCCAATAACATATGACGATAAAACATATATTAGCAATATATATAATGATATATTTATAATAAATAAGTACTTCTCAAAAAACGATATATTAAAAAAATATACAAATAAATTTTTAAATATTAAATATGGAAAATTAAATTTAAGAACATTATTATGCATGCCGTGGTCTAAAATATTAGGCTTCTACGAACCGCACCATTCAAATGCATTACTAAAAAGTACATTTGAAACAGTTTGGAAAAAAGAATACAGTATTTTAAATGAATCATCTATGCATAAATTCAGAACGCAAAATGATGTAAATCAATATATATTTAAATATTGGCAGTTTTGTACAGGAAATTTTATTCCAGGAAAAAATATAAAAAAAGTATACAAAATAGACAGAGATTTTGAAATAATCTGTGATTCATTAAAAAAGAAAAAACACAAATTACTATGTATAAACGATGGAGAAACAAAAGAAAATTTTGAAACACAAAAGAAAAAATTGAATGAATGTTTTGAAATAATATTACCAGAAAAAAGTTCATTTGAAAAATAAAAAGAAGGTGAAGATATTGAAAAAAGAAAATATTAAAGTATCGATAGTTGTGCCGGTTTATAATGTTGAAAAATATATTGAAAAATGTATAAATTCAATTTTAAAACAAAAATATAAAGATTTAGAAATAATAATCGTAAATGATGGTTCAACAGATAATTCAGAAAATATAATCCTTAGAAAAGTAAAAAAAGATAATAGAATAAAATACATAAAAAAAGAAAACGGTGGTTTAAGTTCTGCAAGAAACACTGGAATCAAAGAAGCGACAGGAGAATATATTTGTTTTGTTGATAGTGATGATTGGATAGCAGAAAATTATATAGAATGCCTTCTTTCTAGAATTGAACAAGATAAAAGCGATATGGTAATATGTAATATAAGACATGTATTCGATGATGGGGCAATAAAGAAAAATACAGCACATATAGAAGAAAATGCAGTAATAAACAATCGCGAAGGAATTATCCAATTATTCTTAGGAAAAAAATACAGATGTCATGCAGTAAATAAATTCTGTAAAACGTCGCTATACAAAGATAATAATATATTTTTTCCAGAAGGTAAAATATATGAAGATGTCTTCACAACATATAAATTAATTTTAAAATCGAAAAAAATTAGTTTATGTAAAGAATATTTATATTTTTATTTGAGAAATAGAAGTGGAAGTATACTAAGCACTTCATTTAATAAAAAAAGATTAGATATTTTCGATGCGTTAAATTCAATAGCAACAGATGAAGAAATAAAAAAATTAAATCTAAAACAAGAACTACAGTTTTTTTACATTCAAGAAATAATAAGTTTATTTGTATATATATACCCAATTTATAATAAAAAAGAATTCAATAATTATTTTAAAGAAATAAAGAAGAAAAAAAACAAAAAAATAACAAACAAATGTTATGCAAATAAATATCTTACGCTAACGTCAAAAATTAAAATATTAATGATAAATATATGTCCAAATATATATTGCAAAATTCGAAAAAAAATAAAAAAATAAAGGAGGTGAGGCCTAATGAATTTAACAATTCTAATCATTTCAATATTAATTACATTTTTCTTTCCAATATTATCATTTCCAATAAATATTGCAAATTATATTCTAATAAAAAAAGAAAGAAAAATATATGCATTGCTAACAGCCTTTTCATTAGGCCTAGTTGCATATACATGGAAACCAGCAATGGCATACGATTTGTATAGATGGCAACAAGAAATTAGAATATTTTCATATTCTGACTTTTCAGCAGTAATTCAAAGAGTAATCACAGATTTAGAACCTTTAAACTATATCATTAAATATATAATAAGTAAAACAGGCAATTTTAATTTAGTTCAATTTTTCATCTCATTTATAGGATATTATGAGATTCTATGGATAATAGCTGATTATTCACAAAATAAAAAAATAAATATTCTTCCATTTACAATAGGAACAATATTTATAATACTATCGCTAAAATACATATCATTTATAAGTGGGTTATGGTTTAATTTTGCAATAATTAATTTTGCATTAGGAATATATCTTGATTACACTAAAAAAACAAAAAGAATTCATTGGATGTTCTACCTTATTTCGGTATTAACACATATAAGCACAATATATATTTTAATAATGCTTATTATAAGCAAAACAATAAAAACAGAGAACTATAAAAAAATAATAGTAATCACATTTATAATTTCACTACTATTTGGACCTATCTTATTATTTTTAGATACACATATTAACATGTACATAATTCATTATATATCAAAATTATATAATTCATATTTTATAAATGGAGATAAATATGATTATTTGCACGCAGGAACAAATTTATTATTTTCAGTCGTAAGATTACTTATAACATTAGCCATATTTTATAATGAAAGAAAGAACTTAAAAGAATATAATCCAAAACTAATTATATTTATTTTAATAACAAGTGCATCAACATCTGCAATATTATTTCACGCAAAAGTTTATATAAGATTCATATTTTTTATACAATTAGTAGCAATACCTTTATTTTTTAGTTTTTTATCTAAAAAAAACACTCATTTCAAAACATTAATCTTATCATTAATAATACTTTTTTCTACATTATTAATTAAGGCACAATATAATCAAATGAAATCCTCAGAATTATTAAAATGTATAAATTATAATTTAAATAAAAATGTATTTAATTTAAAGAATGGATGGTCAGAATGAATAAATTAGTATCAATAATAATTCCAATATATAATGCAGAAAAAAATATATCAAAATGTATAGAAAGCATTTTAAACCAAACTTATTCAAACATAGAAGTTTTATGCATTAATGATGGATCAAAGGACAAATCAAAAGAAATTCTAGAAGAATATCAAAAAGAAGATGAAAGAATAATTATAATCAATAAAAATAATTCAGGAGTATCAGATACAAGAAATTTAGGAATCGATAAAGCAAAAGGTGACTATATAATGTTTATAGACGCAGATGACTATATTGAAAAAAACTATATAAAAGAAATGATCAATGTAGCAAACAAATATGAATGTGATCATGTCATATCAGGATATACAGAAGTTAATAATAATCAAAAAAAAGAAAAAACAATATATAGAGACAAAGAAGAGACTTTTGACATTACTTATCCTAAAGAATTTAATAATGCATTAAAAACATTTGAATTTAATCCATGTTGGAAACAATTAGTTTCAAGAAAATTACTTTTAAAAAATAAAATTAAATTTAACAAAGAAATAAAATATGGAGAAGATATGTTATTTAGTCTAGAATGCTATGTAAAATCAAAAAGAACAATGTATTTGAAAAACTTCGGATATTATTATACAATTAATGAAACAAGTGTAATGAGAAAAAAGGATATCGAAGCACATAAAAAATATTATAGTGATAATAAACTAACAACAGAATTAATAATAGAAAACTATAATCTGACACAAGAAAATATTCAAAGCTTATATTTTAAGACGCTAGTAATTTTTAATAATATTTGTACAAGAGTTGTAAAAAATCAAAATAACTATAAATCAGTAAAAAAAATAATATCAGAAGAAAGAAAAACATATAACAAAATATTTAAAAAGTACAAAATATCAAAATATGGAACAAAAAAACAGAAAATACTATTAATATTATTAAAAAATAAATTGTTTTTCTCGTACTATTTGATAAAAAAATATAAAACAAATAATTAACGTAAGGAATTCTGCTTTAAGAAAGTATAACTAAAAAAACTGTTTTAGAATTAGAAAGGAAATTAGTATGAAAAAAATAGGAGTAGTAACAATAACAGACAATAATAACTATGGTAATAGATTACAATGTTATGCAGTACAACGATTTATAACTAAAAGTTTAAATATATACACTGAAAGTATAAATAATTACAAGGGTAATCAAACTAAAAAAAATATAAAGAAATTAATTAAAACATTATTGAATTATAAGAATCAGAAACAAAAAAACAAAAGATATAAAATGTTTAAAGAATTTAACAAAAATATAAAAATAAGTAGATATATAATTAAGAATGGAAAAGTAAACAAAAAAATAGAAGATGAATACAATTATTTCATAACAGGAAGTGATCAAGTATGGAATCCAACCTTTGCAGGTCAACAGTTTTATTATTTAGACTTTTCAAAGAACACACCTAAAATTTCATTTTCTGCAAGTATAGGAACAACAGATTTAACAACAAAAGACAAAGAAAAAATTAAAAATAATTTAAATGACTTTAAATTCATATCAGTCAGAGAGCAAAGTGCGAAAGAAATAATAGAAAAACTAACAAAAAGAAATGATGTAGAAGTATTAATAGATCCTACAATGTTACTAACTTCAGAAGAATGGGATAAAGTATCAAAAAAGCCAAGTCAATTAAAAAATATAAAAGAGGACAAATACATTTTAAATTATTTCTTAGGAGAATTATCACAATCAAGAAAACAAGAAATAGAAAAAATCGCGAAAAAAAATAATTGTCATATAATAAATATATTAGATAAAGAAGACCCGTTTTATACATGTGGCCCTTCAGAATTCTTATATCTAGAAAAAAATGCATTCTTAATATGTACAGACTCATTTCATTCAAGTGTATTCGCAATTCTTTATAATAGACCTTTTATTATTTTTGAAAGAGAAGATAAAGCTGTTAACATGAATACAAGAATTGACACATTACTTTCAAAATTTAAATTAGAAAATAGAAGATTCAATGGTAAAGAAATAACAAATGAAAACTTAAATCACGATTATACAGAAGCATATAAAATACTAGAAAAAGAAAGAAAGAAAAGTGAAGAATTCTTAAAAAAAGCATTAGACATAGAATAGAGGAGATGTAAATGTCAGATAGTAAACAAAGAAAACTAGGTGCAATACTTTCATATGTATCAATAATAGCTAGTACACTAGTACAATTACTATATACACCATTTTTAATTTCAAAATTAGGTCAAAGTGAATTTGGATTATATTCTCTTATCGCATCAGTAATAGGATACTTAACTGTACTTGATCTTGGATTTGGAAATGCAATAGTAGTATATACTGCTAAGTATAGAGCTCAAAAAAAATACGAAGAAGAAAAAAAACTTCATGGAATGTTCAGAATAATATTCTTTATAATAGGTATTATTGCCGCACTAATAGGAATAATATTATTTCTTAATGTAAATAATTTATTCGGACAAACTATGACATCAACAGAACTATCAGAAGCTAAAATAATGATGTTAATATTATCTTTTAATCTATTTATATCATTTCAATTTAGTATATATTCTTCAATAATAAGTGCATATGAAAAATTTACATTCCAAAAAATAATGTCAATAATAAATACATTATTGAAGCCATTATTAATGATTCCACTATTATTTTTAGGATATAAAGCTATTGCCATGACAGTAGTAATTACTATAGTAAATATAATAGTACTATTATCTAACTATACATTCTGTAAAAGAAAACTAAACATAAATATTAAATTTATGGGATTTGATAAAAACTTATTCAAAACAATATTAGGATATTCAATATGGATATTCTTAGGAGTAATAGTAGATAAAATAAATTGGAGTGTAGACCAATTTGTATTAGGATCAGTAGCTGGAACAGTCGCAGTATCTATTTATTCAGCAGCAAGCACAATAAATACATTATTCGTAAATCTATCATCTGCTATAAATAGCATTTTACTTCCGAAAATATCTAAAATGGTAGCAAAAAATGCATCAAATGAAGACTTAACAAAAGAATTTATAAAAGTTGGAAGAATTCAATATATAATAATATTTTTAATGTGTAGTGGATTAATAATGTTTGGAAAAGAATTCTTTATAGCATGGGTAGGGCAAGACTTCATAAACTCATACTATATAGCAATCATCCTAATTGTTCCACTATGTATTCCACTAATTCAAAATTTAGGAATAAGTATTATGCAAGCAAAAAATATGCATAAATTTAGAAGTATATTACTGTTCTTTATAGCAATCGCAAACATTGCAATTAGTATTCCTCTAGCAAAAGCATATCAAGGAATAGGAAGCGCAATAGGAACATCACTATCATTAATAATTGGAAACATAATAATAATAAATATATATTATTATAAAAAAGTAGGAATAAACGTAATTAAATTTTGGAAAGAAATATTTAAAATGACAATTCCATTTGTAATACCAGTAACATTAATATTAATAATAATGAACTTTATAACACTACATGGATATAAACATCTAATCATCTTTGGTGGAATATATACAATCTTTTATCTAATAACAGTATATTGTTTAGTAATGAACAATTATGAAAAAGACATAATAAATAAATTATTAAAAAAGATAAATAAAAAGAGGTTTTAAAAATGGAACAAGTATTAGAAAAAAATAAATGTACAGGCTGTACAGCATGCCAAAATATATGTCCTAAAAAAGCAATCACAATGAAAGAAGATAAAGATGGATTCAAATATCCAGTAATAGATAAAGAAAAATGTATTAATTGCGGATTATGTATTAAAATATGTCCTGTAATTAATACAACAGAAAACAAATCAATAAACAAATGTTATGTAGGTTATAACAAAAATGAAGAGATAAGATTAAAATCTTCATCAGGAGGAATATTTACATTAATCGCAAATTACATTTTAGAACAAAACGGAATAGTAATAGGAGCTGCTTTCGATAAAGAAAATAAATTAAAACATATCGCAATAGAAAATAAACGTAGCTTAGAAAAACTAAGAGGTTCAAAATATCTTCAAAGTGATTTAAATGATATATTTTCATATATAAAAGAAAAAATAAAAGATAATAAAATATTATTCGTAGGAACGCCATGTCAAGTAGCCGGAATAAAATCATTTATAAAAAAAGACTACAATAATTTAATATGTGTTGATTTAGTTTGTCATGGAGTCCCATCACCAAAATTATTTCAAAAATATATAGATGAATTAGAAAAAGAAAATGGAAAACTAATTAATTATAATTTTAGAGATAATAAAACAGGATGGGATACATATTCAAATACAGCAACATTCAAAAATAAAACAATAACAGAAGACAGAAAAGAAAATAACTACATGAAATTATTTCTATCAGATATCGCACTAAGACAAAGTTGCTTTAACTGTAACTTTAAATTAGGAAATAAATATTCAGATATAACACTAGGAGATTTTTGGGGAATAAAAAACCATTATCCAGAAATGTATAATAAAAGTGGAGTCTCAGCCATTATTATTAACACAGAAAAAGGAATTGAATTATTTAACAGTATAAATAAAGAAATAGAATATAAAGAATGTAAATTAGAAGAAATAGTTTCAGGAAACCCATCATTAAAAATATCAGGTAAAGAACCTAAAAACAGAGATAACTTTATAAACGAACTAGATACTTTATCAATAAAACAATTAACAAAAAAATATCAAAAGAAAGTATCATTAAAACAAAAAATTAAAAGAAAAATAAAAACTCTACTAAAAAAACTTCACTTATCTAAATAGGAAACAATCGCCCTCGTTTCCTATTTTATTTGTAAAAATAAACAAATAATGATATAATAAAACCCATTAAAGAGGAGGAATATACATGAAAAAATATATATTGCCTATAATCACACTAATAATATCTATATTAACTATAATATATATATTAAAACTAAATGTAATACCAAATAAATACCTAATAATAATACTTTTAACAGAACTAATACTATTCATATTAAGTCTATTACAAATAAAAAAAAATAAAGTATTAAAAGTAATAGGTATAATACTATCTATATTATTAATAATTATAAATATATTAGGAATACATTATATAAATAAAACAAATAAATTTATAGATAAAAACTTTACAGGAGATATAGTATATAACTCAGATTACTATATAATAACATCACCTTCAACAAATAAAGAAATAGATAAACTATTGTATTATAAATATAGTTATAATATAAAAGAAGCAAAAGAACATTTAAACTACAATCTAGAAGAAATAGATAATCTAGAAAATATAAAAGATCTAAAAAACAAATTCCTATTAATAGATGAATATAATCTAAAACTACTAAAACTAGAATATAAAGTATTAGAACAATTTAATATAAAAAAAATAGAACAAAGAAAAACAGAAAAACTAGACTCATATAATATATATATAGGTGGTAGAGACTTCACAAGAACACTAATGGACTTCAATATGATACTAACAATAAACAACAACACTAAAACAATACTAATAACAAATATCCCAAGAGATTACTATATAAACATACCAGAATATAATACAAGTGACTCACTAGAATTCATGGGACTATTAGGAGAACAAACAATAGCAAGCTCACTAGAACAACTACTAGATACAAAAATAGACTATTACGCAAGTATATATACAGAAGGACTAGTACAAATAACAGACCTACTTGGAGGAATAGACTACTGTAGTGATATGGCATTCACAACAACACATGCATTAGTACAAGACACATACGAAGACTACGGAGAAAAACTAACAATAAAAGAAGGATGTCAACACCTAAACGGTATACAAACACTAACACTAGCTAGAGAAAGAAAAAACGTAGGAAGCGATAGACAAAGACAAAAAAACTGTACAAAAATAATAAGAAGTCTATTAGATAAAGCACTCACAACAACAACACTTTCAAACTACGAAGAACTACTATCAGAAATAAGCAATCTATATCAAACAAATATAAACAAAGAAACAATAAAATCATTAATAAAAAACTTAATTAATGAAAAATACACAATAATAGAACAATCACTAGATGGATACGATGGAAATGACTACATTAGACTAAACTCAGTAAAAAGTTATGTAATGTATCCAAACTATGACACAGTAAATGAAGCAAAACAAAAAATAAACCAAACACTAAAAGGTGAATAACATGATAAAAAAACTAATAAAACTAATAATAATATTACTATCAGTATATCTAATAATAGAACTAAAACACTTAAATATATTACCAAATAAATATATAATACCACTAACAATACTAATAGTAATACTAAATACATTAATAATAAAAAAAATAAAAATAATAAATACAATATCCTATATAATACTAATACCTTTAATACTACTAGGACTAAAATATACACTAGAAACAAAACAATTTCTAAAAACAGGATTCAACAACAACAACATAGAAGTTAAAACCTATAACGTATTAGTACTAAAAGAAAACAACAAAACAATAGAACAAATAAATAAAACAGGATATCTAAAAAACGAATTAGATGAAAACTATATAGAAAACCTAGACATAAAAGAAAAAAAAGAATACAAAAACATATACGATTTATACGAAGATTTAATAAATAAAAAAATTGAATCAATCACACTACACGAATCATACATAAACCTTTTAGAAGATGACTATAAAGACATACTTGAAAAAACCAAAATAATATACTCATTCAATATAAAAAAACAAACAGAAAAACAAAAAGAAATAACAAAACTAGAACCAATAAACATATATATATCAGGAAGCGACTCAAGAAGTGGAATAATAGAAGAAAACACAAGAACAGATGTAAACATGATAATGACTATTAATCCAAAAACAAAAACAATATTATTAACATCAATACCAAGAGACTACTACGTAAAACTACACAATACAGAAGGTTTAAAAGACAAACTAACACATAGTGGAATATATGGAATAGAAATGTCAAAAAAAACAATAGAAGACCTATTCGATATAAAAATAGACTACGTAGTAAAAGTAGGATTTAACTCAGTAATAAACATAGTAGACCTAATAGGTGGAATAGACATCTATAGTGATAAAACATTTGAAACATACTGTGGGAATCCTAAAACATACATAAAAGAAGGAATAAACCATCTAACAGGTCCACAAGCACTTAGTTATGCAAGAGAAAGATATGCATACAATGAAGGAGATAATCACAGAATACAAAACCAACAACAAGTATTAGAAGCAATAATAACAAAAACACTAAAAGATAAAAATCTAATACTAAAATATAATGAATACCTAGAAAACATAAAAAGCCTATATAGAACAGATATACCAGAATCACTAATAAAACTATATATAAAAGAGCAACTAAATAAAAACACAACATGGAAAATAGAAAAACAAACAGTAAAAGGATATGGAGATTCAAACGAAACATACTCAATGCCAGGAAGAAACTTATACGTAATGAATCCAGATATGGAATCAGTAAAACAAGCAAAAAACAAAATAAACGAAATAATGAATAAATATTAACATAAAAAAATTTGTAAGAACAAACACTTACAAATTTTTATTAATATAAAAGATTATTTTAATTTTTCAATTTCTTCAACACTCAAACCAGTTGATTTAGATATTATACTTATATCAACATTTTCCTTTAATAAGTTTTTAGCTATTTCAATATTTCTTTCATTAATTCCAAGTTCTTTACCTCGTTCTTCCGCATCTTCTAAAGCTATTTTATGACAATACTCTTCTATTTGTTCTTTTTCAAGACTTGTAATAAATGGTGTATCATTACTCATGATTTTTAATTTCTCAACTGTATCCATAAGAATCTTATCTCCTTTACATAATTTTCTTAATTCAGATTCTAGATCA
>Ga0129307_1001051_pt1 | contig 33723 bp, 26 predicted proteins | sample P1105metagenome_FD_94437 | JGI IMG/M metagenome (GOLD analysis project Ga0129307, IMG submission 94437) | Capybara group fecal microbial communities from Wisconsin, USA - P1105 metagenome | ecosystem: Host-associated > Mammals > Digestive system > Large intestine > Fecal | place: USA: Wisconsin...
AGAAACAGCAGAAATAATATCTGCAATTTCCTCAATTTCTGCGTGAAAAAATAACATTATGAAAATAGAAAAAGGATTTATTGAGGGCTTATATGAGGCTTTGCCGGAAGAGACAAGGCATTACCTCGATATTGCAATCGAAAAGATAGTCGAAGCCAAGCGTAGAGGCGGCAAAGTGGTCGTCGTAACAGGCTCTGGCCCTAACATCCACGAAGGTGTTACCACTTTGATTGCAGAGTTCATCAGCAAAGGCTTAATCGACGGAGTTACAACCAGTTCAGCTGTCGTCTCGCACGAGATGGGCGGCGTGCTCGACAAGGTGAAACGTATCAACATCCACGACGTCGGCGAGGAGTTCCTCGACTTCGAGAAGATGCCTCGTGGCGACATCTTCGAGCTTACCGAACTCACTGACGCCCAGTGGGCTGACCTCAAAAAAGAGATGATTATCGACGATGCTTTGGTGCAGCGTTGCAACGAAAAAGAAGGCACTGTCATCATTAAGGCGGCTGCTAACATGGCATACCCGATGGGTTTGCGTAATGAGACATTTGCAGCGAGCATCATGGAGATTGCACATACCAAGCATGTTCCGTTTGAGGAAGTCGTCGGCTGGGGTTGCGATGAGCGTACCATGCTCGGAGCAGGTGTCCGCAACAACGTCCCTGTGCTCGTCAGCGTACCACAGCTTATCGGTGGCGGCCAGGTCGGTATCAGCATCGCCGACAGTATCCCGGTGAGTGACCGTACATTCCGCATCTCAAAGATGTTAGGTAGCGCTGACGTCATCATTGAATCAGCTGTTGCATTGACACAGGAAATCCACGACGGTCCGTTTGAGACTTACACCGGTCACGGCATCTGGGCAAGCTGGAACGGCTATCCTACATACAGCCTCAAAGACAAGACTTTGATTCGTTTCGATCTCGACGAAAACCTTAAGAAAGCCTGGGATCTCGACAAGAAATCAGGCGATGTGCAGGCTGCTATCGACAAAGGTTTGCCGAAGACAAAAATGTCGAAAATCCCGTTCCGTATGGAGATGTCGGCATTCTCACGTCTTGAGAAGTCGATCCCAGTCGTTGGCGACATAGGCGTGCTCTGGTCGGTGATGGCACTTAAGGTGTCGCAGGCTCTCAATATCGAGCTCGACTACATCAGCTATCCTCAGCAAACCGAGCCTGGTAAGGCGATGCGCGAGTGGATTGTCGATAACATCGATTACATGAAAATGGATAAAATTAAAGAATGGCTTCAGCGATAGCCGTCATTAAAAAATAAAAATTGCAAATTATGGAAAATACATCATCAGTAAGACTCTATAATCTTGGTTTTGACCAGGTTAAAACTTACATCTTCGCTACATTGTTCGTGGCCGGCAACATTGTTTTGCCTCAGCTTTGCCACCTCATCCCTAACGGCGGTCACATCTTCCTGCCTATCTATTTCTTCACTTTGATTGCCTCATACAAATATGGCATGAAGGTGGGTTTGATGACAGCTGTTTTGTCGCCAGTCATCAACAGTCTGCTTTTCGGAATGCCAATGCCGGCAGTTCTTCCAAGCATACTCATCAAGTCGATTTTCCTGGCAGTGTCAGCAGCTTGGATAGCTGAAAAGTCGAAGAAAGTGTCGCTTTGGACCATCCTTTTGGTTGTTTTGGCATACCAAATCTTTGGCTGCCTCGTGGAATGGCTCATCGAAGGCTCATTCATCGCAGGATTCAACGATTTCCGCCTTGGTATCCCAGGAATGCTTATCCAGTGGATTGGCGGTTATTTCTTTGTGAAATACATTAAATAGTTTTGCACGCAGAAATAGCGAAAACAGCGGAAATATTTCTGCTATATCTGCTGTTTCTGCGTGAGATTTTAATATGTCGTTAGAAAAAGCGAAATCAATATTGCTATCCTCTGCGAGCACCATTGCGGTGGTTTCAGACGGAGAGGTTTTCACTTCGCAGGAGCGGGGTGTTAAGCCGCTTTTGTTTCTTCTTAAAGAGAAAAAAGGCTTCCTGAAAAGTGCCTCCGTTGCCGACAAGGTCATCGGCAAGGCAGCGGCACTCCTCATGGCCCTTGGAGAAATCAAAGAGGTTCACACTTTGATAATCTCAGAACCGGCAATCAAAGTTTTTGAAAAATATAATATCCCTTGTTTTTACGATAAAAAAGTCGATCGCATCGTCAACCGCACTGGCGACGGATTATGTCCGATGGAAACGCTCTGTTTGGATGTTGAAAATCCGCAAGAGGCGTTTGACCGCATCACTTCACTTTGATGTCATATCCCGACCAGTCGTCGCTCTCCGACAGCAAATCGTAGTAATGACAGATGTTCTCCTCGGTGATTTTCTCGCCATTTACTGAGACTATCCTATCTCCAACCTTAAACGTTTCACTGCCGTCGATGAGACGTGTCAAAATCTTCAATTTGCCATTATCGACAATGAGTTTGTAGCGGACAGCGTGATATGGATTAACCTCGTTGTTGACATGAGGCTTGGCATATAATTTAGGTGGATCTGACACCATAGAAATTATCCAGTCGAACTGCGAGATTGCCTTGAGCCCCATGTTGTTATGCGGAAGGTTTTTCACATAGATAATATCAGTCTCTTTGTCAGCTTCAGCGATACTGAATCTTTCTTTCGGGGCATCGACAAATCGCTGCTTGTTAGTCTGACCATTAATACCAGTTCCGTACGAGCCCTCATATACATAATCATTCGTTTTGGGGTTTTCAACCATTTGCTCACCTTTTAAAACAAAACCGGCGCGTCCGTTTCCAGTGTCAAAGATGCATTTGTATTCCACCCCGTTGATTTGAGGATAAACCCACAGCACTCTTTGTTCATACGTGCACTTAACAGGAACAAATCCAGTGGTGTCAATGGGCTCTTTATAATTGACAAATCGTATCTCACTATTAGTGAAATCTAAAAATTCATGACCAATGTTTAGGCTTTCTAAACCTAATAAGTGATGGTCGGAAATTGTATAATTCTCACAAAGAGGCCGTTCTGGAAACAAGACAGCCTGACCAATATCTGTGTTATAAATCTTCTCAGTCCCGACTTTCGCATACAGCGTCGTGATTTTGACACTTGATTTTTTTTCGACACCAGTCACCCGAACACGATAAAACTTCATCTCTTCGGGGCGTGTGCTCGGCGTATACATCAGCGTAATAATCGAATTGTCACCCGTATCGTAAATCAACGAATCCGGCTTGCCATTCAACTCAGCCTTGAAAACAATATGCTGCCCGTTGTTTTTGAAATGTATGGTGTCGTCAAATAGAACTTCTGCCTCGACAATTTCATCAGTACGCACCTTTAATGAATGAACATACAATCCCACAGGGAAAAAATAGGCAAAAACGGCACACGACACCACTATTATTGCCAAAATCACAACCAAAATAATGCGTAAAACCCTCTTCGTTTTCTTTTTCATAGTATTAAAATATCAGGTTAATTATTTGACTGCAAAATTACAAAAATTAGGTACAAAACCATTGTTTTGTGGGTAAAATATCCTCAAAATAAGGAAAAATATAAAAAAAATTGGTTTTTCCCCCGTTGCCGACTGGAAAGTTTTGTATATTTTTGCATGGTGAATTGATGGTTAAACTAAAATCATAGCGCTATGAAAAAACTATTACTTATAACGTTGAATTTGCTGGCATTTTTGTCACTTTCTGCACAGAGTTATGTGATGATTGACAACAAAGGTAACCGCAATCAGACATATCCTGTGGTTACAGAAACAAATCCTGAAATCGAAGCGATGATGGCGCAAGTCGATACCATGAATTTATATCATAGCATCGCCTGGATGCAGCAGTTTGTCCGTAATGCCTATTCGCCCGAAGCTATGATTACCCAAAACTGGCTTTTGGAGCAGTATGAGGCAATCGGATTGGAGCCGTCGGTGTTTTATTTCTCTACAGAATGGACGCCCAACGACACTCTTGATGCCGGTAATGTGCTTGCAATTCAACGGGGTACGCTTTATCCCGACGAATATGTCATGGTTTCATCTCATTACGATCATCCTGACGGTCCGGGTGCTGACGACAATGCTTCTGGAACTGCCGGAGTGCTTGAAATAGCTCGTATCTTGAGTCAATATTCATTCGACAGGTCAATAATTTACATCAACTTCAATGCAGAGGAGGATGGTCTTTTAGGAAGTCTTGAATTTGCTAAGGAATATGCCCGACAGAATAAAAATATCCTCGGTGTTTTCAACCTCGACATGATTGGCTGGTATCCTCCCGAGCTTGATACCATAAAAATGTACACCGCATGTTACCATATGACGCAGAATCTGTACGATTATTATACATCTGTCGCGAATCTTTATCTGCCTGAAACACCAACACTTTGGCTTACAAGGGGTGAGCGTGGGGGAGGCGACCATGAGAGGCTTTTTATTTATGATTACCCTGCATTATATCTTGGCGATATTGAATATATTAGCCAACATCCGTGTTATCATCGTCCTTGCGACACAATCGGCAGCGGCGTGAATAGTTTCGCTCTTGCTGAAGCCTTTGTTAAGGCTGCTATTGCAGCGACAGCCGAACTCGCCAGCGGGAAACTGCCTCCTCAAAACTTTGCAGCCACTTGCGATGAGTCAAAAATACATCTGAGATGGGATGAGATGAATTATGCCCAAAGTTATAAATTATTTAGAGACAACGAGTTAATTGCTGAAATAAGCGATAATTATTTTGAAGATAATGATGCCAACGATGGTATGATTCACGATTATTTTGTGAAAGCTGTTGGCGCAGACGGCTTTGAAAGCAACGAGTCGTATCATGAAAAAACGATGGTTTCGTCGCCGTTGTCGCTTCCATATTTTAATGATTTCAATGAAAACACCGATGGATTAAGGTTCTTCGATAACTCATGGATTCATGGCAGTAACATTAAAATTACCACAATGCCGGAATGCACCATTCTAGAAACTGATTGGTTTTCAATTCCTTCCGATGCGCCTCATGCAACATTTTATTTCGATTATACAGCAGATATCGCTTTTAATTTTATACCAATGCATACATCTCGTATTCTTGTTGAAGCTACAACCGACCGCATTTATTGGCATAAACTGGATTGGTTGAAAAAATCAAACAGCTGGAAGCATAGGGAGATTTCTCTTAATGATTTTATCGGTGAGCCATTTGTGCAGATTCGCTTTATTGTCGAGGATACAGAGCGTTTGACTACAGGTGCAACAAAGGAAGCATCAAAAGATTGGGTGGCGTTGGACAACTTCACCATCGATTTCTCAGGCTTGGATGTCCCAGAGATTCATAATGAATCATTCAGTTCGCTTGAAATATGCCCTAATCCTGCTTCTTCAACACTGGAAATCAAAACCGATTTAGATGATAAATATAATGTTGCGATTTATAATATAATGGGAATCAAAGTGTTGGAAAGGCAAGAATTCATCAACGGCACTCTTGATATCTCAGCATTGCCTTCAGGTATTTATTTCATAAAAGCCACAAAAGACGGTAAGGGGATAGCGAAAAGGATCGTGAAGGAATAAAGGTAGGGACGCAAAACTTTGCGTCCCTACTTCTATAACCAACAACCTATTTCTTCCCTCTCTTCTTCGACGCATTATCCGGATTGTTCACGATATCCAAGCAATCCTGATATGTCAAATTGTTTGCGTCGTAGCTGCGCGGAATCTTGTAGTTGGCTTTCTTGTACGAAATATAAATTCCGAAGCGGCCGCGAAGAACCATCATGTCTTTGTCTTCAGGGAATGTGGCGACGACATTGTCGGCATCCGATTTGCGCTTGCTCTCGATGATTTCGACGGCGCGCTGGAATGTCACCAACGACGGGTCGTCGAGCTTCGAAAGGCTGTAGAAAGCGCTCTTGTGCTTGATGTACGGACCGAAACGACCGATTGCCACCTGAATCTCAGCGTCTTCATATTCGCCAAGTGAACGTGGGAATGCGAACAAATCCAAAACCTCGTCGAGTGTGATAGTCTCGATGCTCTGGTCTTTGTGCAAGCCTGCAAATCTAGGTTTCTCCTCCGATTCAGTGTCGCCAATCTGTGCCACAGGGCCGAAGCGACCGATCTTCACATATACGTTCTTGCCTGAGACCGGATCAACACCAAGGAGCTTTTCGCCGCTGAATTTGCCTGAATTATCTGATGTTTCGGTGATTGTCTTGTGGAAATCTTTGTAGAAATCCTTAATCATCTTGTTCCACTCGCAGCGGCCTTCGGCAATCTTATCGAACTCCTTCTCAACATTAGCTGTGAAATTGTAGTCGACGATAGTCTCGAAGTAGCTGATTAAGAACTTGTTAACCAAAATACCTATGTCAGTCGGGACGAGTTTTGCCTTCTCATATCCGATGTTTTCCTTGCCGGTCTTCTCGGTGATTTTGTTCTTTTTCAGAGTGTAAATCTTGTATGTGCGGGTCTCGCCAGCGATGTCCTTCTTCTCGACATATTCTCTCTTCTGAATGGTTGAGATTGTCGGGGCATATGTTGAAGGACGGCCGATTCCGAGCTCTTCCATTTTCTTAACGAGAGAAGCCTCGGTGTATCTGAAAGGCTTGCGTGCGAAGCGCTGCTGTGCCTCCATCTTGTCCAAATCGAGTACCTGCCCGACTTTCATTGGCGGCAGCATGCTGTTGACGTTTTCGCCATTCTCGTCGTCGACACTCTCAATGTAAACCTTAAGGAATCCGTCGAACAAAACCACCTCACCTGATGCCACGAAGTCTTTGTCAGAGTTCGAAACATCAATGTTGACCAGGGTCTTTTCTATCTGAGCATCAGCCATTTGCGATGCGATGGTACGTTTCCAGATGAGCTCGTAAAGCTTGCGTTCGTCGGATGTACCTTTGATGGTCTGCTGGTCGAGATATGTCGGGCGGATAGCCTCGTGAGCTTCCTGAGCGCCCTTCGATTTTGTTGTAAATTGGCGTGTCTTTACATATTGTGCGCCGAACAGGTTCTCAATCTCTTTCTTGGCTTGGCCAAGTGCAAATGTCGAGAGGTTCACGCTATCGGTACGCATATATGTGATCTTTCCTGATTCGTAGAGCTGCTGGGCAATACGCATGGTGTTGCTCACTGAGAAACCGAGCTTGCGGCCGGCTTCCTGCTGCAGCGTTGAAGTGGTGAATGGAGGTGCAGGGCATTTCGAGACAGGCTTCTTCTCAACCGCCTTGATGGTGTATCCTGCGCTCTTGCAGTCCTCGAGGAACTTATAGGCATCTTCTTCTTTCTCGAAACGATTAGGAAGTTCGGCAAAGAGCTGATATTCATGGTTTTCGATAGTAAACGAGAAGTTGGCTGTTATGCGGTAGGCGCTGCTGTTCTGGAAGTTTTTGATTTCTTCCTCGCGTTCAACTATAAGACGCACCGCCACGCTTTGCACACGACCGGCCGACAATGCGGGTTTTACCTTCTTCCAAAGAAGAGGTGAAAGCTCGTAACCAACCAAACGGTCAAGCACGCGGCGTGCCTGCTGAGCGGCTACAAGGTCCATGTCGATCTTACGCGGGTTGTCGATAGCATGCAAAATGGCCGGTTTTGTGATCTCGTGGAACACAATGCGACGATATTTATCCTCGTTCAATCCCAATGTCTCATAAAGATGCCATGAAATAGACTCTCCCTCGCGGTCTTCATCGGAAGCCAGCCACACCATCTCGGCGCCTGCCGACAATTTCTTAAGTTCGGCTACCAGACGTTTTTTATCGTCAGGAATCTCATATTCCGGCTGAAAACCGTGTTCCATATCCAAACTGAGGTTAGATTTATTCAAATCCCTCACGTGACCGTAGCTTGATTTAACTGTAAAATCCTTCCCTAAAAAGCCTTCAATTGTCTTTGCTTTCGCTGGAGACTCAACTATCACTAAATTCTTTACCATAATTCAATTTTTTCGCGCTGCAAAATTACTACATTATTATTTTAAAAATGAAGTAAAAAATGTAAAAAATTTTAATTTCAATGATTTTCAGTACGTTATGATCAAGACACCTGCTATTACCGACTTGATTTAGTATGGCATAGGAAGTCATTGAGAAAATAAGTTTTAAAAACCATTGATATTCAAAAAATTATTTATAGCTTTGCATTGGATAATAATACAGTTATTACTACTGTCTGCCGGTGTTTATACGGTCGTTATTCAAAACAATAGTGAAACGATACATACCGAGAAAGTGGTGAAATTATAATGTTTACAAAAATTATAATAGATCATGAAATATTATATAACGGTTACCCTGCGTGATTTACCGGCTGGAGTCTACGGATATTCCGTCAGAAGTGGAGATTATCAAAAAACAGGTAGAATGATTATTACGAAATAAAGGCACTAAATTTTTGATATTTATCAACATGAGCTGAGTTAAACAGGAAATATTATGATTATCATCGACAACGTAATAGTAACCGACGAGTTTCTGAACGCCCGTTTCTGCTGCCAATTGGCACGCTGCAAGGGCGAGTGCTGCGTGGCTGGCGACGCCGGGGCGCCTTTGGAGCCTGATGAAGTCGGCATCATAGAGGAGAACATAGAGAAAATTAAACCTTACATGCGCCCCGAAGGCATTGAAGCCATTGAGAAAAACGATGTATATGACTACGACGACTTCGGCGAGATGACCACTCAACTTGTGAATGGAGCTGAATGCGCATTTGTCTATTTTCACGAAAACGGAACCGCTCTCTGTGCCATCGAAAAGGCTTACAAAGAAGGTAAAATCGACTTTTGGAAACCTATCAGCTGCCACCTCTATCCCATCCGCCTGATGGAGAAAGACGGCTTTACACACATAATGTATCACGAGTGGAGTGTGTGCGTGCCCGCGAAGAAATTTGGCGAAAAGGAAGGTATTCCGCTGTATAAATTCTTGAAAGAGCCTTTAATAAGAAAATTCGGTGAGAATTGGTATCAAAGGTTGGAAAAGCAAATTTTTTCAAAAAAAGTATGAATTATTCAAAAAAAATTGCTTAATTTTGTAAGTTAATTTTCGACTTAAAAAAATGAAGGTATTATTTATCCACCAAGAAATCACACCCTATCTTAAAGAGACTCCGATGTCCTTGATTGGCAGATACTTACCGCAGGGAATTCAGGAAAAGGGCAAAGAAATTCGCATCTTCATGCCAAGGTTCGGCAACATCAACGAGCGCCGCAATCAGTTGCATGAGGTGATACGTCTTTCGGGCATGAACATGATCATCAACGACACCGACCATCCCCTGATTATCAAAGTGGCTTCCATTCAAAAGGCGAGAATACAAATATATTTCATCGATAACGACGACTTTTTCACAAAGAGAAAATTCACCGTTGCCGAGAAAAACGAAGTATTTTACGAAGACAACGACGACCGTACGGTGTTTTTCTCGCGCGGCGTGATTGAGACCGTCCGCAAGCTCAACTGGCCGCCTGATGTTATCCACTGCCACGGCTGGATGTCGTCGCTGGTGCCTCTTTACATCAAGAGAGCCTTCAAAGACAACCCTCTGTTCAGCGACTCAAAGGTGATATATTCATTATACGACGACGATTTCAAAGAGTCGTTCCGCGACGGCTACGACAAAAAACTCAAGATGCCGGGCATCAACGCCAAGGAGATAAAATGGCTCAAGACACCGGTGTATGCCAACATTCAAAAGTCGGCTCTCGATTTCTCAGACGGCATAGTGATAGCCAGCCCTAACGTCAATCCTGAGGTGGAAAAATACGCCAGATCGTTAAATAAACCTATTCTCGAATACCAAGGAGAAGAAAATTACGTTGATGCTTACAACGAATTTTATGACAAGATAGTTAAGTTATGACAAAGACACGTGTTTTAACACTGATATTGTTATTGGGTCTGCTTAGTCTGGCGTCGTGCAGAAAGACACCTGAAAAGATAGGAAACAACCTGCAGCCAACCACCACTCTTATCACAGTGGCGTTCGACGATGCGCAGGATATCATGGCGGCCACCTACGAAATTCCGAAAGTTGCCACCACCAATCTCAACTATGCGTTGCTTGGCAATATGAACGATCCGGTTTTCGGAATCACCAACTGCGATTTCTACACGCAGATATCATTGAGCACCGAGAGTCAGACATGGGGCGATGGTGCCGTGACAGATTCGGTGGTCTTGTGCCTCACTTACAACGGTTATTACGGCGACACCACAGAATATTTGAACGTGCGCATCTACGAGGTGACTGAAGAAATGATTGATGCCGACTCAGTTACATACTACTCCAACACCACTTTGGAATACGATCCTACGGTGTTGGCCGACCTCTCGTTCCGTCCAAGGCCGCATACCGCTCCCGACACTGTTTTGGACCGCGGAGTGCTGCGCATACCGCTCAATCCGTCGCTTGGTGACTATTATATCGAGAACGAGGACAGGATGACATCCAATACTGAATTCAAGGAGTTTTTCAAGGGTTTGTATGTTGACTGCGAGCAGACCAATGCCGAAGGCTCGGTATGCTATTTCAATCTCACTCACAGCTACACATATCTGAGAGTCTACTATCATAACAATACCGACACTCTCTATTACGATTTCGATATCAACTCTTCGGATGTGAGGTTTAATCATTACGAGCATGATTATTCAGGTTCGGAGATTGACTTTTACGATACTGTCAACAATCAGAAGCTTTATGTGCAGGGTGTTGGCGGTACCAGAGCAAGAATCAAATTCCCGGCATTGATAGAATGGGCCGACTCGCTGAATACCAATGTGGTGATCAATGAGGCAAAGCTCATACTCACCGGCGCTGTCACCGACACTGCTGAATATCTGCCACCTGTTTCGTTGGTTGTGGCCGGTGCCAAGATGGCCGACACCACGGCTGTAATACTTCCCGATCAGATGGTCAGTTCGGATTATTACGGCGGCGTTTACAATGCTGAAACAGGCACTGTTTGGTTTAGAATATCGCTGTATGTGCAACAACTGGTGTCGCATGGCGGATATAACGACACAGACGGGCTTTTCATCTATGTCAACAATGGTTCTCTTATGCCCAACCGTTGGGCTTTCTACGGTCCTGAGGGCGAGACTCCGGTTAAATTGGAAATTGTTTACTCAACGTTAAATGATTAGAATTATGAGAAAATTATTATTAATACTTTGCATTTTTTTAGGCATGGCAACACAAGCACAAGAAGAGACCAAGGTCTTGATCAAGACTAATTACGGTGACATCACAGTGATGCTTTACGACGACACCCCGCTGCACCGTGACAATTTTATCAAACTTGTAAATGAAGGATGGTATAACGGCTCGCCATTTCACCGTATCATTAAGAATTTCATGATACAGGGCGGTCAGAACGCCGACGGACGTCAGGATCCCGGCTACCGTGTTCCGGCTGAGTTCAAATCCAATCATTTCCACAAGAAAGGAGCACTTGCCGCCGCGCGTATGGCCGACCAGGTGAACCCCAAGAAAGAGTCGAGCGGCTCACAGTTTTACATTGTGCAGGGTAAGGTTTGGAACGAGACAGAACTTAATATGTTCGAGTCACGCTACGGCAAAGTATTCAACGCCAAGCAGCGTCAGACTTATCAGGCCATTGGCGGCTCACCTCACCTTGACGGTGACTATACTGTGTTCGGCGAAGTGACCGAAGGACTTGATGTCGTGGATAAGATAGCAGCTGTAAAGACGGGCTATATGGACGTTCCGGTTGAACCGGTTACAATAATTTCAATGGAAATTGTGAAATGAAAGAGAAAATAGAAAAAATACTCGAGGAAGTAAAATCGTTCCACGCCGACAGCAAAGAGGCTCTGGAACAGTTCCGCATTCAATATCTCAGCAAAAAAGGCACCATAACAGAGCTTTTCACTGAATTCAAGCAGGTGGCTCCTGAGATGCGTAAGGAAATGGGAATGCGCCTGAATGAACTGAAAAACACCATTCAGGATATAATTGACGAACAGTATAAGCAGTTTGAGACAAAGAGCGATGGCAAAACAGATATCGACCTCAGTCTTCCTGTAGAGGCCATGAAGGGCGCCCGTCATCCTTTGTCGATAGTGCGCGAGGAGATTAACGACATTTTCCGCCGTTTAGGTTTTGTGGTGGCAGAAGGCCCTGAAGTGGAAGACGATTTCCATGTGTTCGCGGCCCTCAATTTCCCTCCCGATCATCCGGCACGCGATATGCAGGACACTTTCTTCATCAGCAAGTCGCCTAACGAGAACAAGCCAACTGATGTATTGCTGCGCACCCACACGTCAAGCGTTCAGGTCAGAGCCATGGAAAGCAACAAAATGCCTATCCGTATCATAGCTCCAGGCCGCGTGTTCCGCAACGAGGCAATCTCAGCCAGAGCACACTGCATATTCCATCAGATAGAAGGCCTTTATATCGACAAAAACGTGTCGTTTGCCGATTTGAAACAGGTGCTTTATCACTTTGTTCAGGAATACTTCGGCGAGGGCACAAAAGTGCGTTTCCGCCCATCATATTTCCCGTTTACCGAGACATCGGCCGAGATGGATATTTCATGCAATATCTGCGGCGGCGAGGGTTGTAACATTTGTAAACATACCGGATGGGTTGAGATTATGGGCTGCGGTATTTGCGACCCAAACATCCTCAAGGCTTGCAACATCGACCCTGAGCAGTACACAGGTTTCGCATTCGGAATGGGAATAGAGCGTATCGCAATGCTGAAATATCAGATCAACGATTTGAGATTGTTCTTCGAGAACGACTTAAGATTCTTAAAGCAGTTTGAAAAAGCCTAACAGCTAATGGCTAATGGCTATTAATGATATCAATTTCATGCATTTCTATGTCTTCCAGAAGTGCATCAATCTTTGTGTTCATATCCAAATCGACAAGGTAGGCATGGGCTACGCCTTCTATGCTTTTTAGTTTGGTTACAAGGCTGTCCAAACCTTCGTCGTTGATGAAGTTGCGTATGATAAACAGATAGTCGGTAGGCGGGAAAAAGTTAACCCAGCGACCTTCGGCATTGGCTATCTCCACAAGGTTATAGGTGTTGCAGTTTTCACCTCCGTCATAGAGGTAATAAGAAAAAGCCATCTCCTCTTCGTTGATGATATCGTCATATTTTATGAGATTGATATTCAACAACTTATTGATGTGCCAGGCGAGTTTATAATCGGCCAAATGGGTACAGATGCCTATGATTTTAATATCATCGAAGGGTTCGACGACAAGTTTTTTCTTTTTTACCATAATCTTTTGATTTTTAATTATTTTCAGCTTCTTTTTCCTGCAAGAGATGCCACGATTTTTCAGCTGCCAGCTGTTCGGCGCCCTTGATTGAATAATCGCAGGCTTCGGCATATTCCTCGTCGTCGATAAACACTTTGACAACATAGAGTTTGTCGAAATTCGAGCCTTTGGTGCCGACAATCCTAAACTCGATGTTGTGCTTGTTTTTTTGCGACCATTCAAGAATCTTGCTCTTGAAATTGATATCGTTTTTCTCGATATCGTCAATGTCGAGATGCAGTTTTATGATGCGTTCGACAACGATATTGTAGGTGAATTTATAGCCTCTGTCAAGAAAAATGGCGCCGGTGAATGCCTCGAAGGCGTTACCTCCAAGCGAGCGGAACTTTGAGTGCTTGTCGTTGGAATGGACGTAAACCACCATTTTCTCAAAACCGAACTTCATCGAGAGTTTGTTGAGCGATGCACGGCTCACTATCCGCGAGCGCATCTCGGTGAGAAATCCTTCTTGTTTGGTCGGGTATTTTTTGAAAAGATATTCACCCACAATGGCACTCAACACCGCATCGCCCAAGTATTCCAGGCGCTCGTTGCTTACTGTGATGCCATTCATCTTTTGGCTCAACGACTTATGTGTGAATGCAAGCTGATACAGCGCTATATTGCGGGGGTAGAATCCAAATACATTATTGATATATTTGGCCAATTCTCTCTCGGCCCGATCGTGATAGCGCAAGAGCCTGAGCATTATCAATACTTCTTGAAAATGATACTGACGTTGTGTCCTCCGAATCCGAAAGCATTGCTGATAGCGTAGTTGACGGTTCTTTGCTTTGCTTTCCAGAATGTGAAGTCGATTTTCGGGTCGATGTTAGGATCGTCAGTGAAATGGTTGATTGTAGGCGGCACTATGTCGTTTTTGCAGGCCAAAACGGTGGAGATGGCTTCTATTGCGCCCGCACCGCCCAGCAAGTGACCTGTCATCGACTTGCCTGAATTGAAGGAGATATTGTAAATGTGTTCTCCCAATGCAGCCGTGATGCCGCGAATTTCGGCCACATCGCCTGTCGGTGTAGATGTACCATGGGTGTTGATGTGGTCGATTTTATCGCCGGAAATGCCAGCGTCTTTCAGAGCTCTGTTGATGCTCAATACTGCGCCGAATCCTTCAGGATGAGGCGCTGTAATATGGTTGGCGTCGGCTGATACGCCGCAACCTACCACCTCGCCGTAAATCTTGGCTCCACGGCGAAGCGCGTGTTCCAGTTCCTCAAGCACCAGGCAGCCACCGCCCTCACCCATCACAAAGCCTTCACGGTCGGCGTCGAACGGGCGCGAAGCCGTGGTCGGATCGTCGTTGCGTGTTGAAAGCGCGCGCATGGCTTCAAAACCGGCAACGCTGATAGGACAGATAGGAGCTTCAGCACCGCCCACTATCATGACTTCATTCTTGCCGTAATGGATATAATTGAAGCCGTCGACAATTGAGTGTGCCGATGATGCACAGGCCGAAACGGTGCAATAGTTGGGGCCTTGAAAACCGTATTTTATTGAAATATGTCCGGCAGCAAGGTCGGGCAAAAGTTTCGGAATGGTGAAAGGATTCACACGTGGAGTACCGTCTCCGCGTGCATAGTCGACATTTTCAAGATAGAGACTTTCAATGCCGCCAATACCAGACGCAAAGATAACTCCGACTTCAACGAAATCGGTGTTATCTCTGCTTATACCTGAATCTTTGATTGCTTCGTCAGCAGCCACAAGGGCGTACTGTTCGTACAAATCAAGTTTGCGGGCTTCTTTTCTATCGAAGTAGTTTTCCGCGTTGAAATTCTTAACCTCACATGCGATGCGGGATCTGAATTTCGACGCATCGAAACGTGTTATCATTCCCGCTCCGCCAACGCCTTTGCAAAGGCTGTCCCAATATTCCGGTACAGTGTTGCCAATTGGCGTGATAGCACCTAAACCGGTGATGACTACACGCTTCAACTCCATATGTTATGCTTTATGTTCTTCGATATATTTGATAGCGTCGCCAACTGTCTGGATGTTCTCTGTCTGATCGTCCGGGATAGATACACCAAATTCTTTTTCAAAGTCAAGAATCAATTCGACTGTGTCAAGTGAATCAGCGCCTAAATCCTGTGTAAAGTTAGCAGTTTCAACAACTTCTGATGGATCCACACCTAATTTGTCAACGATGATAGATACAACTTTCTCTTTAATTTCTGACATTTTCAATAATTTTTAATTAATAAATCTTTTTTCTGCTCTAAAGAAAATCTGTTGCAAAAGTAAGGTATTTTTTTGATGTAGCAACAAAAATTTTGTCTATTTTGGGGTTTAAAAACGTAAAGTGTTGATTTATAATGTATTGCAAAACAACAATTTTTGACTTTATTGAATTATTTTTTGTCGTTTATGTAATCTGAATAAACTTTGAAGAAATCGTAGTCGAGCAAGTCGCAGATTTTTAGGAGAAGGTCGGTATAAATCCAGTTACGGTTGAGGATTTTGTAGACATTTTGGCGCGAGAAATTGAGTTTGTTGGCAAGCCAGGTGATGCTGCGACCCTGGTTGCGGAGCTCTAGTTTAATAAGGTGTCCTATGTGCGGTTCTTTTGCCATGCGATTGCTTGTTGAGCTTTGGCTTTGGCAAACAAAAAGGGCGTGATCGTTTTTGTTGCTTATTCTTACATCGTGGCTCTGGTAAACCATTGGAGTTAATAAGTACAAAATTGTTCACGCCTAAATTGGCATGAACTTTTGCTATCTTATTCTTACTCCTAAAATTTACCAGATTTTCGATGTAAAAGAATAAGAGCTAAAGCTCGATAATTTATTTAATATGTCGTTTTTACATTTGTTATTATAACAGGTTACAAAGATATAAAAAAACCATATATCCAAATAACTTTAAAAAAAATAAAAGACTGGTTAAAAAGCCAGTCTTTTATTTAATCTTAAAATTTTTTAAAATGTAACCATTTTATAAGTAGTGAAATCGCTATATTCATAAGAACCATTAGCGACCCAATAAGCACGCATTTTAAAATACATTTTTGTTCCAGAAGATGCTGGGTAATAACTGTAATGGCTGGTATAATTACCTCCTTCGACTGAATCAAAAATGTAATATGTACCTGATGCCGTTGAACATGAAAAAATCTGATATCCAGAAGCCATGTCAACTTTTGACCATGTAAAATACACATCGCTTCCTGATTTAGATGCGTTGAAAGACGATGGTTTGGGTAATGTAATAGATGAACTAGTGCCATAACCAATAGCACTACCATAATCATTTATTGCTTTAATAGCATATCTATTAATACCAGGGTGGACATCATAATCTTTATAAGATTTTGAAGTGGTTTCTGTACAGTATTCATATGATGAAGTATTAGGATTTCTTTTGTATACTTCATATTTTGTTGGTGTACCACAGCCGCTGCTTGTTGAAGTAGTCCATGATACTGTAATATAAGATGTGCTTCCGCTTGCTGAAACACTTGGAGGACATGGACTTACCGCGCCAGCATTATAATTGTATACAGCGTAATCACTATATGAACTGCCACCAGCACTATTAAAAGCTTTTACTTTATAATAATTGTTTCCATTCATTGGATTACTGTCATATAAATATGTTGAGTAGGTCTCTGAACCAATTTGTGAAAATGTTCCATATGATGATGAGCTTCTATAAACTTTATAAGAAGTGGCATTTGAAACAGAGTTCCAAGATATATAAATATTGGGAACCATGGTAGTGCCACTATTTGTAGCAGAAACGCCTGTTGGAGCATCCGGTGCTGTGGTTCCACCACCGCCACCACCACCGCCACTTGAATAGTAGCAATAAGCATATGAACTTTTTTCACTTTCACCATAATCATTAACCGCTGTAATTTTATAATAATTATCAGTTAAAGGACTATAATCAGTGTATGAAGTTCCATAGCTTGTACTCAAAGAAGTGTATGAACCATATTGTGATGAAGCCCTATAGATCTTGTATGAATTAGCGCCTGAAACACTGCTCCATGTCACTTGAACACCTGAACCATTTACACTTGCTGATACATTTGATGGAGCTGATGGTGCTTGGCCGCCGCCGCCACCACCGCCGCCACCACTTGAGTAGTAGCAGTAAACATATGAACTTTTTTCACTTTCACCATAATCATTAACCGCTGTGACTTTATAATAATTATTAGTTAAAGGATTGTAATCATTATAATAAGAACTAGAAGTCCCATCTAATAGATAATAGATTCCATCGCTTGACGATGCTCTATATACTTTATAATAAGATGCATCATTGACATCATTCCATTGTACTTGAATACCCGAATCAGAACTGTTTAGAAGTGCTTTTAATCCTGTAGGTGCTGACGGAGCTGAATTACCACCACCCCCTCCTCCACTTGTATTGCTTGAGGAGTCATCTTTTTTGCATCCGACAACAATTAGCAATGACAATGCAAACAAAGTCATTGTACTGAATAATACTTTTTTCATAAAAAATCACCAAGTTATATCCCATTTGGACCGTCGGTTTTATTTAAGAATTAATATTAAGTTGTTTGAGACAAAGGTAGGAATAATAATTGTAACTTGTTTAAAATCAGTATCATCAATATTGAGCGAAATGTTGTTAAAAATAGTTGTCGTAAATGTAAACTAATAGGTGATAAAATGGAAAAAAGTCCGACAACCTCGGACTTTTTAATAAATTGTTTTAAAACTATTCTTCAACGATTTCCCAGTGGCCGCCTTTGTCTGGACCGACACGACGGATAATGTTGTTGGCTTTAAGTGATTTTATGCTTTCTTCAATGCCTCTTCTTGACAAATGTAATTGTTCTGAGAGTTTGGCAACAGTTATTTTGGGATTATCTTTCATTAATAAAAGTATTTTCTCCACAGTTTTCTCCACAGTTTTCTCCACAGTTTTCTGGGTAGACAAACCTGTTTCGTTGACATTCTGATTATTGTCATAAACATAAAGTGTCAACCAAACCTCATCAACTTCAAATTTGTTTTCCAAAACGGGTTCTTTCCAATGTATTTGTTTCCAGGCGTTTAGAATCATTGGGAAACCCGAGCCTAGGTTTTCGCCATAGCCAATCATACGAAGCATATTCTGCATTCTGGGATTTCTGGCTTTGGAAAGACCGCCACCATAAATCTGCTCAATCGGAATCTTCAGTGTACCTGGATTTCTGAGACAGAGACGGTCGTCATATTTGTCAATCCGAAGAACGCTTCCTGAGAGAAAGACGTCGGCGTGAATGATGGCATTGGTGAAAGCTTCACGAACAGCTTTATGTTGCGGAGTATCATCAACACGACGGATGCCTTCCATACGGAACGGACGTGGCAAATCCATCGTCAGTTTCGGTATAACACGATGGAAAAATTGATAAAGGTTGTTTTCCCAACGGCCGTCGTAAGTCAGGCGGTCGTGATAGCGCTCGTCACCAACCAGATGGCTCATATCAACATAATCCATTCTAAAATTAGAAAACTTTTCGCGAATAGGCAAACCTTTGCCAAACATAAGCAATCCGGCAACGGTAAGGCATTCTTTTCCTGATATTGAATCGATATAATAGCCTCCAAGATTTTTCAGAAAAGTTTTGTCATCATCGTCATTCCAAATATGGTTTTCATTAAGAAATTTGAATTCCGAACGGTATTGTCGCAAAGAATTGCCGTCAATCTCATTCATTCCATAGTTTTCCACCAAAATTCCATCATTGCCGTCTTCAAATTCATCGCGAATCATGCTTTTAATTGAATCTTTTGAGCAATGATAATCGCCTTCGTGGTTTCGACGGAAAGTCCCTTTATAGACATTGTCGTTGATATAGACTGGTTTAGATTGGAAATCGGCTTGCGGCACATGTATGCAAATGATCTGAGTGTTATCAATATCAATAACTTCAACATCCTTTTCTGTCAAGATGTTTTCACTTACTTTGTTACTATTAATGGTGTTCCAAAAGTCTGTAAGTATTTTGGTGGCATCATCAACGCCTGTAATTGTGAATTTCTTTTTTGGGTATTTTTCTTTTGTATTTTCTTCGATACCGAGAAAAATGGTTCCACCAAGGGTATTCGCAAAAGCCGAATAAGTCTCCCAAATGGATTTCGGAACCTCGTTTTTAGCTCGTTTTACCTCCAAAGTGAGTCGTTCGCCTTTTTGTAAAGTCTTGTAAATAGTATTAGCATCCATAGTTTTATATTATATTGTTAATAAAAGTAATTTGTGCGTTGTCTGGGCGCATTAAAAACAAAACAATCTCTTTGGAAGGAAAAGAGTTTTCAGTTCTTATTTACTTCGCAAAGATAAAAAGATATTTTGAAAAAAGATTGTGGTTTTTGAAAAAGTTATCAACAATTGTTATGAAATTTTTATCTTTGCAAAAAATATGAAATTATGATCACTAAAGATACAAAAAAAGTCTTTCTTTTGGATGCTTATGCGTTGATTTACAGGGCGTTTTTTGCGTTGAACAAGAATCCGAGGATGACGTCGAAGGGACTGAATACGTCGGCGATAATCGGTTTTTTGAATACGCTCTATGAGGTGATTAGGAACGAGAAACCGTCACATCTGGGAATAGCTTTCGATTTGGGTGCCCCTACCCTGCGCACTGACAGTTTCTGTGACTACAAGGCAAACCGCGAGGAGATGCCGCCAGATTTGAGGGCATCGATACCTTATATAATAAAGATTATCAAGGGATTCAACATCCCGATTTATGCTGTGGAGGGCTTCGAGGCCGACGATGTGATTGGAACATTGGCGAAAAAGGCAGAAAAAGCAGGCTTTCTCACTTATATGATGACTCCCGATAAGGACTTCGGGCAGTTGGTGAGCGACAATATTTTCATTTACAAACCTGCCAAATTCGGCGACCCAGCCATGGTGATGGGACCGAAAGAGGTGTGCGAGAAATACGGCATCAACACTCCAACGCAACTTATTGACATACTTGGACTTTGGGGTGATGCAGCAGATAATATTCCTGGAATTCCTGGCGTCGGCGAGAAGACTGCCGCCAAATTTATCCAGCAATACGGCTCGATGGAAGGTCTGTTTGAGCACGTCGATGAACTGACAGGCAAGATGAAGGAAAACGTTATCAATTTCGCCGATCAGGGAAGATTGTCGAAGATGTTGGCAACCATCAATACTGATGCGCCTGTTGAATTTAATGCCGAGCAGCTGAAGGTGAAACAGCCTAATTTGCCTGAACTGCTTAAGATTTTTGAGGAATTGGAGTTTAGGACGATGGCAAAGAGGCTGGTGGCTGATTATGGAAAGAACGAGATAAAAGTTAAAATCGAGGCGGAAAATGTTAAAAAAGCAGTGACAACTGAAACTGCACCGCAGGAACCGGATTTGTTTTCACAGCTGGCAGAAAGCGCAGATAATTCAGAGTTATCTCTATTTTCTTCAAAGGATTCCGCATCATCGGTGAAGCATGATTATAAAACAGTTTCCACTGACAAGGAACTTGAAGATTTACTGCAAAAGCTTGAAAAAGCTGAGGTTTACGCGGTTGATATTGAGACAAAAGGAGGAGATTTTTTCGCCTCTGGCGAAAGCTCTCGCTTCGCTCGGGTCTCGACTTCGCTCGAAATGACGGGAATATCGTTTGTGATAAAGTCACACGAGGCATACTATCGTCATTTCGAGTGGAGCGAAGCGGAATCGAGAAATCTCATGCAAAATCAGACGGAGATTTTTTCACCAAAGGTGAAAGCTCTCGCTCCGCTCGGGTCTCCGCTCCCTGCGGTCGGTCGAAATGACGAAATAATTCAGCGTTTTAGGTCAATTTTTTCAGACCCTTTAAAAACCATCATCGGTCACAACCTGAAATCTGTCATTGCAATTTTGCGGAAGTACGGTATTGAGTTGAAAAACAAGCTTTTCGACACCATGATTGCGCATTATCTCATTGAGCCGGAGCAGCGTCATACTATGGATTATCTTGCAGATGTGTATCTTAACTATACCATCACGAATAATTCAGCCGAAAATGCCGATATCGCTTATCAGCTTTATGAAAAATTTAAGCCGATTCTTGTTGAAAATCAATTGGAAAAGCTGTTTAACGAGATAGAAATGCCGCTTGTTCCGGTGCTTGCAACAATGGAGGCCAACGGCGTGAAAATCGATAGCGACAACCTCAAGCAAATCAGCGAGCAGCAGGCATTGGAGATTAAAGGTATTGAAAATCAGATATTTGAGGCAGCAGGAACGACATTCAACATCGCTTCTCCACGACAACTTGGTGAGGTTTTGTTTGAGAAAATGAAGATTAAAGCGCCTGCCAAGAAGACAAAAACCGGTCAGTATCCGACGGGCGAAGAGGTGCTTCAGAAGATTATCAATGTGCATCCAATAATTCAGCAAATCCTTGATTATCGTGGACTTACAAAACTGAAATCGACTTACGTGGATGCGCTGCCTGCTTTGATAAGCAAAGAAGATGGTTTGGTGCATACCTCATATAATCAGGCGGTTACGGCGACCGGACGTTTGAGCTCAACGAATCCGAATCTGCAGAATATTCCGGTAAGAACTGACAAAGGTCGTGAAATCCGTAAAGCATTCGTGCCACGTGATAAAAACCATATCCTTTTGGCAGCTGATTATTCGCAAATTGAGCTACGAATCATCACTCATCTGAGCGGCGACCCGGCCATGAGCGAGGCTTTCCGTGAGGGATTGGACATACATGCGGCGACAGCGGCTCGTGTTTACAAGGTGCCGATTGAAGAAGTGACAAAAGACATGCGCCGTCATGCGAAAGCGGTTAACTTCGGTATCATTTACGGAATGTCGGCTTTCGGATTGGCTGAGCGTCTGGGCATTTCACGCACCGAAGCGGCTTCGATAATTGAGAATTATTTCAAGGAATACGTCGGTATTCAACAATATATAAAGAATAACGTGGAGTTTGCACGTCAGCATGGGTATGTGGAGACCATGCTCGGGAGACGCCGCTATTTACGAGATATCAACGCATCGAACAGCGTGGTGCGCAACTTCGCCGAGCGTAACGCTGTGAACGCTCCTATTCAAGGAAGCAGTGCCGACATGATAAAAATTGCTATGTCGAACATCTATAAAGCGATGAACGACAAGCAGTTACAATCTAAGATGATACTTCAAGTGCATGATGAACTTGTTTTTGATGCTTGTCTGGACGAATTGGAAATTTTAAAAGAATTAGTTAACGATAAAATGGTAAACGCGCTGCCGCTGAATATCCCGGTGGTTGTTGAGCTCAACACAGGAACGAACTGGCTGGAAGCGCATTAAAAGACCTTAGACTTTAGACCTTAGACTTTAGACCTTAGACATTAGTTTTGAGAGGACTTTTGCTAAGGTCTAAGGTCTAACGTCTAAGGTCTAAAAACTAAAGACTAAAATGGCTGAACACAATGATTTAGGAAGATTAGGCGAACAGCTCGCCCGTGACTTTTTGATTGCCAAGGGTTATCAGATTTTGGAACAGAATTGGAGCTGCGGTCATAAGGAGATTGATATCATCGCACTTGATGGCAAAGAGCTTGTGATTGTGGAGGTGAAAACACGTCGTGTGACATTTCTTGTAGAACCCGAAGAGACTGTCGACAAAATGAAGCAACGTTTTTTGATTTGGGCTGCGGAGTCGTATGTTGAGCGCAACAACCTTGATGTTGACGTGCGCTTCGATATTGTGGCTATCGTGGTCGATAAAAATAACGAACATCGGATAGACCACATTGAAAATGCGTTCTACCCGATGTTAAGTCGTCGCAGATAATCAACAGATTATCCCACGTTGCAGCCGGGAGCTACCATCTGGCTAGGAGTGACCACGACTAAACGGCCGTCTTTATCCTCCGCCGAGAGTATCATACCTTGACTTTCAACGCCTTTGAGCTTGCGTGGCTCGAAGTTGGCAATGAAGCAGACCTGTTTTCCGACCAGGACCTGCGGATCTGGGTAATACTTGGCTATTCCGCTCACGATGGTGCGTTTTTCCATGCCGTCGTCGATGAGGAACTGCAGCAGCTTGTCAGCTTTCGGCACTTTGGTGCATTCCAAAACGGTACCCACGCGGATATCGACCTTCATGAAGTCGTCGAAACTCACATTCGGCTTGACCTCATTAGGTTTCCAAGCGTTGAGCTCGTTCTGTTTTTTGGTGTCTTCCAGCTTCTTGATCTGTGCTTCAACCACACTGTCTTCAATCTTTTCGAACAACAATTCCGGTTGACCGATAACGTGACCTGCGTTAAGCAAAATCGTGGCATCTGCCTGGTTCCAGCTTGTCACCTCGAGACCAATCATCTTCTGAAGTTTCTTTGCGCTGAATGGCAGGAACGGCTCGCTCAAAATAGCAAGTTTTGCTACTATTTGCAGTGATAATGCCATAACTGTCTTGGTGCGCTCAGGGTCGGTCTTGAACTGCTTCCAAGGCTCGTTTTCGGTGAGATAACGGTTGCCTAAACGAGCGAGGTTCATCAGTTCGCTCACTCCTTCGCGGAACTTGTAGTTTTCGATGAGTTTGCCAATCTTTTCAGGATATTGGTTCATCTCGGCGATGACTTCCTTATCGCGATCGTTAAGGTTTTCCAATGCCGGCACTGCGCCTTCGTAATATTTATGCGTCAAAACCAAGATACGGTTGACGAAGTTTCCGAAGATAGCTAACAGCTCGTTGTTATTTCTATCCTGATAGTCCTTCCAAGTGAAGTTGTTATCCTTGGTCTCAGGTGCGTTTGCTGTCAGCACGTAGCGCAAAATATCTTGTTTTCCTGGGAATTCCTGCAGATATTCATGCAACCACACTGCCCAGTTGCGCGAGGTCGAGATTTTGTCGTTTTCGAGGTTCAGGAACTCGTTGGCCGGTACGTTTTCAGGCACGATGAAGCCGTCGCCGTAAGCTTTGAGCATGCATGGGAAGATGATGCAATGGAACACGATGTTGTCTTTTCCGATGAAATGCACCATCTTGGTGTCGTCCGACTTCCACCATTTCTCCCAGTTGTCGCCGCGTTTCTCGCAGATTTCCTTGGTGTTTGAGATATATCCGATAGGAGCGTCGAACCAAACGTAGAGCACCTTGCCTTCGGCACCCTCAACAGGCACCGGCACGCCCCAGTCGAGGTCGCGGGTGACGGCACGAGGCTGCAGTCCGCCGTCGAGCCAGCTCTTCACCTGACCGTAAACGTTGGTCTTCCACTCTTTATGTCCTTCAAGAATCCACTGGCGGAGCCATGTCTCATACTGTTCGAGTGGCAGATACCAGTGTTTCGTCATCTTTTTCACCAGCTTGGCGCCGCTGATAGCTGAATGCGGGTCGATGAGCTCCTCGGGGCTGAGTGTGCTGCCGCATTTCTCGCACTGGTCGCCGTAAGCGCGGTCGTTGCCGCATTTCGGGCAGGTGCCGATGATGTAACGGTCACTCAAGAATTTGTTGCGCTCAGGATCGAAAAACTGCTCAGTCTCGCGCTCGATGAACTTGCCTTCTTTGTAAAGCTTCTCGAAGAACTCAGCCGCTGTTGCGTGATGAATCTTCGAAGTCGTTCTCGAGTAGATATCGTAGCTCATGCCGAAATCCTCGAACGATTTCTTAATCATCTCGTGGTAACGGTCGACGATATCCTGAGGTGTGACGCCTTCTTTCTCAGCTTTGATGGTGACAGGCACTCCGTGTTCGTCGGAACCGCCGATAAACAGTACGTCTTCGCCTTTCATGCGGAGGTAGCGGACGTAGGTGTCGGCAGGGACGTAGACGCCGGCGAGGTGGCCGATGTGCACCGGGCCATTGGCGTAAGGAAGCGCTGTAGTTATCAGATAACGTTTGAAATTCTTTTCCATTTTCGCAAAATTTTCAAACTGCAAAGATAAAAAATCTCTCGCAGATACCGCAGAAATCGCAGAAATTTTTTGGATATCCGACAAAAACTGATTAGTTATTCTTTCAAGAATTTTATTGTTGAACCGTCAACGGTGATGAAATACATCCCTTCTGGCAATGATGATACGTCAATTTGATGGTTTTCAGATGTGATTTCGCCAATCATAATGGTTTGTCCCATCAGGTTGGTGATGCGGTATTCTGAATAGATATTTTCCGATAGGACAAAGAATACATCATTGGTCGGATTTGGGTAAATTGTAAATCCGTTTTCAGCATAGATTTCATCAATACCTATATGATGATTGTTGTAGATGCGGTCGCAGTCGGGTTCGCCTTCCTTATATAAAAGATTGCCTTCTTTCCAATAGCAGCGGAGTCCGTTGACCTCGTAATTGCCTTTGTTTTCAAGCAATTTCTCGGGGAAGAAACTGGTGAGATGACCGACGCCACAGACGATGATGCCACTGAAGATGTCGTTTTCATCTCTTACGGTCAGTGTTTTGAAGGTGCGACCGTTGTATTCGGTTTCCCCTACCTCATCGACGTGCATCACTATGCTGTCGTTGCCATATGTGATGGTCCACTCATCGCCTTCGACGGCTGCGAAATTGTACAAAACAGTGAAATCCTTGCGTTGATTGTCCCACCAATAAACACATTCGTTGACTTCGCATATGTATTCTTCAGTCACCACATCGGTAAGACTATTTTTATCATATAAGGTGTTGGTTTTCACGATGATTTTCACCTTTTTATGGCTCAAAGTCGAGTCGGAGGCATACTCAAGATGCTGATAGGTGACATCGCCAGTCTCACCTGTTATTTCATAATACCATTCATCGCCAAGAAGCGGATATTGTTTGTTTTTGAACGGTGTGAATATCGGATAGCCGCCATTTGTCTCGTTAACGTCGGCAAGCCACAGGCATTCGTCCATCGCGCCGGCGTTCAGAGCTTCAATGAAATCGTAGGTTTCGTGCTGTGGTTCTTCAAGAAGCCAAACCCTATGATCTGGATCCCATTCGAAATGGCATGAGCCCTGCAGAGTCATGTTCGGATTGCCGTTGGCCGGAAGGGTATCGTTGTAATAATACCAATGGTAAAGCCAATAACAGTTATAATCGAGGGTGTCGTTATACTCATAAGCGACAATTTTGCCATAGCCTATGTCAGCACTGGGATACTCTGACAAATCAGGAGGAGTTATGACACAATAGTTATATACGTTACGGATTTCGGTACCCATATAGCCACATATTCCGCCGATATAACAGGAAGTGTAGCTATAAGGTTGTTCAATTGTCGCCGACAAATTGCCTCGATTGTAGCAATTTGTTATTGATTTTGCTCCGATACCGCATATTCCGCCGACGTAGGCGTCTTCAACTCCATTGCATGTTATAACTCCTTTGTTGTAACACAGTTTGATTTTAGACGAGCCGAATCCAATGATGCCGCCTGCGGCCCAGGCACTCGTAACCTGACCGAGGTTGTAGCAGTCGAATATAGTGGATGAATAAGCTGATCCCACTATGCCTCCGCAACTGCCTTCGTCGTGGGTTGATACCACAGCCATACTGTTAATACACCCATCAACGATGCATTTAGCCATCATTCCCACGATGCCGCCGGTGTGCAGCTGTGAGGTAATTCCGGTATCGTACTTCAATTCTGTCGAACAATTCGAAATCAGGTAGTTGGCGTATGCTCCCGTCACTTCGTTGACTTGTCCGACGATGCCTCCGGCGGCTATTGCGCCTTCAATACTCATCTCATTTGATGAATGATCCAATGTGCAGTTGGAGATTTTATAAGTTTTGTCACTGTAAAGGTCTTCGCCGAAAGGCTTTCCGGCAAAACCTGCCACACCGCCAGCCACTCCGTCGGTAGTCTCAATTTGGACAATGTCAATCAGGCAATTATCGATATCGGTCCAACCTGCATAGCCCACCAAAGTGCCGACATATCTGGCATTTCCATAGACGTGGCAGTTAAACATAGTCGTGTTTTTTATCTCAGCGCCTTTAGTGAAGCCGAACAATCCGCCAGCCGAACTCTCGCTATCGTCGTCGATATTCTGATACATCTTGCTCACCCAAAAATCACCTCCATCGAAATGACCTGTGAAAGGATGTTCGGAAGTACCTATTGAAGTCCAAGACAAAGCATGCCCAACAGCCCTACCTAGATTTATATGGTCGGTAAGTTTGTAATAAGCGTCGCCGCCAGTGCCGTCGTTGGTCTGTTGTGCGAGAAGCGCGAGCTGGTCAGAGCGTTTTATCTGATAGGGATCGGTTTTTGTGCCGCTTCCACCGTCGTATGAGTCGGCGATATCGCCTTCCCAGCTGTATTCAGTATAAGTACATTCATACTCACCGCCATGATAAAACAGCTCGTCATTTTTCAAATAACATCTTAAAAAACTAGGACTCCGGTCCTTAAAAAACGGGAAAAGCTCTTTGTCACCGCCTATGCCTTCAATAAAAACATCGTTCCAGTTTTCATTATAATCACGACCTGAGATATACTGAATGCGATAGGTGTGGTCTTCCCATTGAAGCGTGCTCACCGAATCGACGGTGATATATTTAATAAAGAGCTGGGATCCGCAAGTCCAGGTGTCGCCGGCTTGAGCGTTGAAATCGTACAATGTCGTGAAATTGTCATAGTATATGTCATACCAATAAACTTTGTTGTCGGCCTCATACACATACTGATTGCCCAACATGTCCATCATGAAGTCGGACGGTGTTATCACACTGCAGGTTTGACCTTGAATAACAGTGTCTCCAGTGACTTCCCATTTCAGATAGGTCAAAGGGTCGCCTACGACCGATGTGACTGGCCAATTGTAATACCATTCCGCTCCGGGCGTGGTGAAGTTTCCGGTTTGGGAGATGCCGTTGAAGAAGGCGGCAATGAAAAGAGTAAGGATAAGATATTTTTTCATATTTTAAGATTTATTTTTCAATGATAAATTTCATGGTTTTATCGTCAATTTGAAGCAAATACAGGCCATTGGGCAAGGTTGAAACGTCGATTTGTTGATTTTCAGAGGTGATTTTGCCGATCAGCATGGTTTGTCCCATCAGGTTGGTGATGCGGTATTCCGATTGTAGAGACACGCCATGGCACGTCTTTACAAACAGGACATCATTGGTCGGATTTGGGTAAATTGTAAATTCGTTTTCAGCAATTTCATCTATTCCGACATGCCATTCATTGTAAATCGCATCGCAATCAACATCACCTTCTTTGTAGATAAGGTCGGTGCCGTTCCAGAAGCAGCGGATTCCATTAACATCAAAATCAGATTTGTTTTTAAGCAGTTTTTCGGGGAAGAAGCTAGTAAGATGCCCAATAGAACAAAGGATTGTTCCGCTGAAATCATTATTTTCGTCACTGACAATCAACGACTTGAAGATATTGCCATTATATTCGGCCTCTCCCACTGCATCAACATGCATTATGATGCTGCTCTCCCATACTTTTATTTCCCATTCGTCGCCGGCTTCGGCAGTAAAATCGTACAAAACGGTGAATTCCTCAAGAGTTTTGTTCCACCAGAACACCTTGCCGTCTTCATCATAAATATATTCGTAAGAAATCTCTAAATCTTTGTCGTAAAGAGTGTTGGTTTTCACTATCACCTTGATTTTCCTATGATTTATAGTGGTGTCGGACTGATTCGCCAGATGCTGGTAAGAGACATTGCCAAAACCGTTTATTATCTCATAATACCATTCTCCGCCTAAAAGAGGGAAAATATCAGCGATAATCGGAAACTCTTCATGATAGATGCCATTTTCCCACAGGCATTCGTTATCAGAGCCGATGTTCAGTGCCTCCACAAGGTTACCGGTGCCGTACTGAGGTTCATTAAGGCTCCACACATACGTGGTATCGACACGATGAAACGGTGAAGAAGCTTGAATATTCGGAAATTCAGGGTTTCCGCAAGCCGGGAACTCGTCATCGTCGAGCCAATAGCAATTAAGTGAAATATCGTCGTCCGTCTCATACCCGACGATATTGCCGGCAAACAGAGTCACATCGGGGATTTGTGACATTTCGGGGATATTGAGTACGCCGGAGTTGTAGACGTTTCGGATTATCGCGCCCTGTCCACCTGAAATGCCGCCGACATAAATGGTCATGCTGTCTTCTGGCTGCTCTTCTGCCGTAGTGAGATTGCCAATATTATAACAGTTTTTAATCAATCCGGTGCCGCCGCCGCTTATTCCGCCTATAGCTGCCGTGCCTGACACAGCGCCGAAGTTGCCGCATCTTCTTACAACACCATTTTCCATCTCGCCGACGATGCCACCGCAAACGCCGTTTTCGCCAGTTGCATAAACGCAATTCTCGTTATTACATTTGTCAACAATGCCATCGACCAGAAAGCCGACTATTCCGCCAGCTTTCGACTGTCCCGTGATATCATTAGAATAAAAGCCATCATTAATTACACATTCTGAGATACGGTACATGGCTGTTGGGCCTAGACCGTTCACTTGTCCGACCACGCCGCCTGCTGTCATGCCAGTTACGGTTGTATAAGTGAATTTGCAACCTGAAATACAATACGTTTCGTCGTTAGGATAGTTCATTCCGTAAGGTTGTCCGGCGTAACCTACCAGTCCGCCTGCAATGCCATCGGCAGTTGAGATATTGCTGTTGGTATCGGAGCAGTCAAAAATATCGGTCAGACCTGCGTAACCAACCAAGGTGCCGACAAACGCGCCGTTCCCTTCGACAGTGCAATATGTCGTTCTGATGTTTTTTATTTCAGCTCCATATGTGCAGCCGAACAAACCCCCGACCATGTTTTCGATGCCGTCAACATTCTGATACATATTGCGGACAATTTGGTCTTGCCCATCGAAATGTCCTGTGAAAGGATGATCAGGCGTGCCGATAGAAACCCAAGGGATACGTCCGGCAGTCACGCTTTGAAGGTTTATTTCCCATCCGGACAAAACATAATATGCGTCGCCGCCTGTGCCGTCGTTGGTCTGCTGAGCCAGCAACGCCAGCTGTTCCTCGGTGGCAATCCGATAAGGGTTTTCAGGAGTACCGTCGCCACCATCGTAAGCATCGGCAGCGGTACCATCCCAATAGTCGATGGTGATTGCGTCGCAATCAATAAAGCCCTCATGGTACAGCTTCTCGCCATCGATGAGATAACAACGTAAATATGATATAGGGTCGGTGTCATTAACCAGTCCCTGATTGGGAAACAGGCCTTGTTCAAATCCTATCCCGTCAATGATTTGTCCTGAAAAGACGTTGATATATCCGTTATTGTTACTTAGAGCCGACACTGTTTGGGTGCGATAAGTGTGCCCCTCCCAAGTGACATCGCCCACATTAGTGACAGTGACAAGATATGAACAAGAATCGATATCATAAGTCCATGTATCGCCGACTTGAGCATTAAAATCGTACAAAACCGTAAAATCGTCATTATATTGGTTGTACCAATAAACCATGCCGTTATCCTCATAAATATAATTGCCGTCGACGACTTTGCAAGTATGGCCAAGCACTTCCGCCTCGCCGCTGACACTCATAACGATATGATAATCAGGATAATTCATCGGCCATGAAGACCTCACGTGGTAATACCACTCGGCGCTTTCTGCAGCGAAATAGTCGCAATCGGTCTCGATTGAGGAAAAGCCGCCATCGCCAAACCAATAATCGGCAGTCTCGTATACTTTTTTATAGCCGCAAAGCACAGTAAGTGTAGGGCAGCCGAAATTATCAAAACAGGAGCCTGACAACTGTGGAGCATTTCGCGCATAAGACATTGCTGAAGTAAAGCCGGAGCAGTCGCGAAAAGCGTCGTTTTCGATAAGATAGACACGTCCGCCAATCTCCAATGTGCCGTCAAATCCGCTACAGCCTCGAAAAGCATCGTTATGTATTCTTCTTATTGAGTTCGGAATCACCAAAGAGCCGGTTAAGCCGCTACAATTCTGGAACGCCCCTGCCCCGATGTCGGTAACCTCAAAAAAGTTTTCTTTATACTCTATTGAAGATGGGATGACAAGCTCGCCTGTAGCGTTTTGTCCGTCAACATGACCTGTAACTGTCACATAAATCGCACCAAAGTTGACAGAATAATTCAAATCGCCAACGGTGAAAGTCTGAGCTTTGAGATTTGTCGAACCTATTAGAACCAGAATTATTGTCAACAAAAAGGGGTGTTTCATATTCAAATTGTATTTATTATCTCTTCAAAAGTCCTTGTATCCTCTGAGAGTTCCATTTTTTGCTGTTTGATCCGCATTTTGCGTTTGTAGTACGAGTCGAGCTGTGTTTCCAAGATGACTGCGATAACTTGGTTTGAAAAGCCGTTTTTCGCGAGGCAGCAGATGCGAACATCGTTTTTCGTTAGCTTTGGGAATCTTGCAAGCAGACGTTTTGAGAAGCCGTCGTAAACGAGGTCGGTCATGCTGATAAAGTCGTCCCAGTCGGCGTTGCTGAGGTCGAAGTTGAGCGCGTCGGCTGTTAGATGTTCGCCTAGGCTCTTTGCGGTGGTAAACACACGGCTGCTCAGCATCACCTTATCGCGCATTTGAAGTTCTTTTTCGAGTGATTTTATCCTGTCTTGTGCTATCTTTCTTCTGATAATCAGTAAGATAACCAATGCGACAATAAAAATTGCAGCGATTATCAGATATAGTTTCAGGCTCTTGGTGCGATGTATGGCATCGAGTTCGTTTTTTTGCGCTGTCAGTTCCGATTCGGCTTTAACTCGCTGTATGTTTTCGTTGTTGTGTTCTTTTTCAGCAAGTGTCATGTTTTCAAGGAAAAGCTGTTCGTATTCCATCGCCGTTTCAAGGTTTTCCTCGTTGAGTGCTATGCCGTAGAGTGTCTGATAAACCGACATCTTAACCCCTGCCCTGTCGCTTTGCAACGCCTTTTCGAGATAAGGTTTCGCCTTGTCGTTTTCATCGATGTAATAATAAAGGATTCCTAAAGTCATGTTGGCAATGTCGATATCGTTACCGGTCAAACCACAGTCGATGGCGTTTTGTACATATTCAATTGCTGTTTCATAATCCTCAATTTCCATATAATAATCGCGTCCCATTTCGAGATAAAGGGTGGTAATCATCGCGTCATCGCGTAATAATTTCGCGATTTGGAAAGCGTTGTCGTAATATTCTTTGGTTTGTGGAAACCATCTGAGCGATTTGGCTGCGCGACCGCAGTTGCGCCATGCTGTCATCATCCCGACGGAATCGTTCATCTTTTTGAAATCGTCATTGGCTGAAAGGTGCATCAACAAAGCATCCTCGAACATCTGGTGTTTATTGTACATGGCACCGAGGTTATCTTTGATATTTGCACGTAATATGATGTCATCATCAACCAACGATAACGCTTCCAAAAAGCATTTTGTCGCTTTTTCTGAAAGCCGTTCGGAACGAAGCCTCACACCTTCTTCATAAAGGTGTTGCGCCTTTTGTTGTCGTTTGTATTGGCTGTCGCACGACATCATAATGCATAACACGGCTAAAAACAGGATTAAGTATGTTAATTTAGCTTTCATCATTGCAAAATTATAAAAAATTTTGCTTTGTCAATATTGATAAAAGCCAAATTGAGCCGATGTCCATGCGGTTTTATGGCGATGGTTTGTAAAATTATGATTTATAAAGAGTTATAAATGTCAAAGATGCACAATGTCCATGTGAAAATGTGAAGAAAACACTACATCGCCACCATCCCACAAATGGTCGGCCACATCGGCATGCTCATAGTTGACACCCGAATCAACGACAGCGACGATGACACCTGCACCGGTATAACCCTGCGCCCAAACCTGGTCAGCGTTGACCTGTAACACGTTAGGGGTGATTTCGCGGAGTTTTCAGAATATGCAAAAACTGAAAAAAAGTTTTGTTTAATTTTTCAAAAATTTCGTTGTTCGACCGCCAATGGTGATGAAATAAATGCCATTGGGCAGGTTGGAATAATCAATTTGTTGCGATTCTGATTCAATTGTGCCTTTCATCAGGATATGACCAGTTAGGTCGATGATGTGATATTCTGATGGATATTGACAATCGCCAAAAACATAGTTTTCGTCCAATCCATAGGTTTTTGTAACCAGTTGGACATCATGAAACAGAGTCTCGCGGTCGGCCACTGTCAGCGTGAAGGTTTTTGGAAGATATCCCTCGCAAGAGAATGTCACATTGTAGGTGCCGCCTTTGATAGGGCGATGGTAGTCGCCTGCAGGCATGTGACTGCTGACCTCAGAGCCATGATGGTCGTGACCTTCAATGAATACTGTCGCTTCCAAAGCTTCGCCGGTAATAGAGTCGGTGACGGTGCCGTGAATTCCGAAAAGGCTTTGCTCCATGTAACACAGCATACTCTCGTGGTTATAAGTCCAGTACATCGGCATCTGCGACGGGTCGGGCGTGTGGGAGAACGAACACTCGATTGTCACCTCACGGCACTGGGCGTAATAGTTCATGTAATCCTGCCTGCTACCATAGATAGGGAACC
>Ga0129307_1001053_pt1 | contig 33666 bp, 28 predicted proteins | sample P1105metagenome_FD_94437 | JGI IMG/M metagenome (GOLD analysis project Ga0129307, IMG submission 94437) | Capybara group fecal microbial communities from Wisconsin, USA - P1105 metagenome | ecosystem: Host-associated > Mammals > Digestive system > Large intestine > Fecal | place: USA: Wisconsin...
CCTTTTTTCCAACAATTAAATCTATATCCTCTTTTACTCGGATCTGTTTCTGGCGCTGTTGTTTTATTTCCTTCCTCTACTTCCTCAGTTTTTATAACTTCGTTTTTATCTATATATCTTACTTGATATTTTGGTTTCTCTTCATTTGTTCTTGCATAAAGTATTAAATCTTTATTTACTCTATTACTAAATTTATATTTATTTGTATAATTTGAATCTGTATACCATCCATCTAATTCTTCTATCTCAAAATCTGGTCTTTCTATTACTGTTCCTTCTGTTACTTCTTTTTCTCTTTTTATTTCTCCATCTATTATGAATACTACTTTCTCTTTTATTTCTCCTTTTGTTGTTAATTTGTTTATATATGTCTTTATTTCATTTGTATCATTTATCGAAAGTACTAGTTTTACTTCTCTTTTTTCTCCTGCCTTTAATTTTGCTCCTTCCATTACTTCATATACTATTTTTCCATCTTTTTTCTTCCATCCAGTATTCTCGCTTTCTTTAAATTCTAGTCCTTCTCCTGGTATGTCTTCTACTTCTTCTATTTCTGTTAATTTTTCTCCTTTATTTCTTACTACTATTTTATATTCTATATTCCCTCTTATTCTTTTTGCGTTTTTGATTGATTGAATTACTTTCTCACTATCTTTATATGTGTAGTGTTCTTCTTTTCCATTTACTTCTAAATCTAATTTCTCTATATATTTTCTTGTCTCTATATTATACTTATCTACTTCTTTTACTTTTATTATATTCTTTGGATTTCTTTCACTTGTTTCTGATCCACTTTCTATTTCATATATCTCTTCTTCTACTTTGATTATATATGTTCCTATCTCTAAATCACTAAATACATATTTCCCTTCTTCATCTGTATATGTTCTTTTTATTTCTTTTCCGTTTTTATTTATTGATAACTCTATATTTGATACCGCTATGTTGTTTTTATCATATACTATTCCTTCTACACTGTTTGTTTCTACTTTTATTGGACTTCCTGATACTCTTGTTTCTTACCCTGTCGCTTCTTTTATTGATATCTCTGGTATTATATTTTCATTATTTGGGGCGTTTAATACTTGTATTTTTAATTCTAAATTTTGTTCCTCTCCTAAATTTACTTCTTCTATTGTTATTTCTATTTCTTCTCCATTATTTATTAGGGTGCTTCTTACATTTGATTTATTTATTTCTTTAAATCTTGCATAAGGGCTATTTAATTTTCCTTTTATTACTACATCTCTTTTCTCTATTCCTTCTACTCTATCTAGTGTATATGTTAAATTATAAATTACTTCTTCTGTCCCTTTGCTTGTTACCATTCCTGTCTCTACTACACTACTTAGTAATTTTACTTTTTTCACTTTTACTAGACCTTTATATTTATCTACTTTTCCATACGAAAATAATCCTATTATTCCTAATACGATTACTATTATTATTATTCCTACTATATATTTATTTTTCTTTAATTTAGACATACACTTCACACCCTTATTGTCTAGTATATTATTTACATTAATTTTACCATAAATATCAATTTTTTTCTATATTTTTTAACAATTTATTTAAATTTGTGGTACATTTAAATTAAATGGAGAAATCTTTATATTTTTCCACAAGAAAACAATAAAAAAATACACAAAAAATGTGTATTTTTTATTCATCAAAGAAATCATCAAAAAAATCATCATAATTGTTATCTTCTGTACTATTATTAACTTCAGGAACTGATTCTTTGCTCATTATATTTTGATCTTTCAATTTAAAATTTTCTAAATCTACCATATTACTGTGGACAACTTCAGATACCTTTGGAGCATTTTCGCCCTCTAATTCAACAGGTTTCAAATCTAAAGGGGTTCCTTCAGCTGTAGAATTATCACTTTCAGAAGCATTTTCTATATTAATATCCGATTCAGAAGCAAACATATTAGAAACACTAGGTTCTGTTGAAACAGCTGGCGTTTCAGTAACTGGCTTTTGAACAGGTAATTCATCAGATCTAGATACAGTTTCCAAACCAGAAATTGGTGTCTCAGACTTACTCTCAGCCTCTTTTTCCTTGTTAGCTTTTTCTTCAGCTTCTAAAGCTGCAATTTGTCTATCTATACTCTTAATTAATTCGTCAATATCTTGTTCACTATTAAACATATTTGGTGGAGGAGTAGGTCTTCCATATGGATTATTATTTCCTATTCCACCTGGCATACCACCAGGCATTCCTCCAGGCATGCCATTAACCACTCCAGTAGTTCTACCTTGTTCTTTTTTAGTTTTAACAAAATCTTTAACACTAAAAACTTTTACTTCTCCTAATTCTCTTTGTGGATAAACAACATCTTTACCATATAAATCTTTTCCGACACCAAAACCAAAGTCAGTTGACCAGTCCATCTTTAATGTACCTTTATAAGGTGGACATCTATGACGAACTAAAACATATTCATCAGGTTTCATACGTTGTAACTCTGAAATAGTAACAAGAGGTCTTGTTTCTTCTTTTTTATCTTTACCTACTCTAACTATCTTATCACCACATAATTTACTTATTTCTTCTAAGGCAGAAAGTTCTCCTGTTAATAAATATATAGTATTTATACAGTTACCTCTAATAGTTTGAGCATCTTCTTTACCATACACTTTATCCAATTGCGCAAAGTTTTGGATGATAAAAGTAAATCTGATATGTCTTGAACGAGCTGCTGTAACCATTGTCGCAATATCCTTTATTTTAGGCATATTTGCAAACTCATCTAGTAAGAAATTAGTTCTAACTGGAAGTGCTCCTCCATGCTTATACGCAGTTGATATTAAACACTCATAACATTGCTTAATAAAGATTGTAGCTAAGCTATGATATGTAGTCTTTTCATCTTGAATTATCATAAATAACGCAGTTGGTTTTTCACCTATACTAGCCATATCAAAATCATTTTTTGAAAGCATTTCTGATAAGTTTCTAGTAACTGCTAACGTCTTTACTTTTTGTTGTAATACTGTCATAATACCTGCTTTTGTTTCATCAGCAGTAGTAACAGTACCTGCTAAGTTAATTGCGATTGAAGAAGTTGGATCTTGCATCTTGAAATATTCTTTCATGTAAGTAGATGCACCAAATCTTTCTTCACCTTGATTTATCATTAAATTAATACTATTAATATTTATTTCTTCTAATGGAGCGTCTTGGAATAATGCTAAACCTAATCCAGTTAGATAATCTGCCGCTGCATTTTGCCAGAAAGGGTCTTGCCCCTGACCATCAACTACTATATTCGTAGATAAGTCATTTAATAACTCGTTAGCCTTATCAAAATTCCCTTCTTGTTGAAATTTATATGGTAAATCATAAGGATTCCAACAGCTACCTTTTTGTGGTTCACGGAAATTTAATACAATTATTTGATAGCCTAAATCTTTTAATATCTTATAATTATCTTCATATATTTCACCCTTAGGATCAGTTATAACTATTGATTCTTTTGCTTTCATAAGCATTTTCATAGTTGGATTAATAACTCCTTGAGTCTTACCTGAACCAGTCGCACCTATAACCAAACTATGCATATTAGAATCATCTATATAAGCACTATCTTTATCATATATAATTGGAACTCCACCTGCTTTAGATGTTTTATCAATAAATGGAACTTTTAACACATCTTTAGCTTCCATTATTTCTTTATCTTTTGCCCATCTTGAATAGCCATTCTCTTTTGGCATATCAGTAAATCCAAATCCTTTTTCTCTTTCAAAGAAAAATGAAGAATTTGCTCCAAAAGCAACTCCTATTAAAGCTACCCAAATTATTAAAGTAGTACCTATATTGTTAGGAGCAAAAGCTAAGAAAATATTTAATCCTGCAGGAACTCCATCATTAATAATAGATGATACATTCGCAACACATAATGCTACTACTAATAATACAAAAATTCCTACTACAACAAAAGAAGCTATATCCTTCTTTTCGGCTCTAAATTTTAATTTCAATTAAACCATCTCCAATAGTTTTATACTGAGAATATTATAACAAAAAAAAAGTATTTTTTAAATACTTTTTTATTGATTAATATCCAAAGAATGAGAAGTGCATATAGTCTTTAGAAGTTGTAAACTCTCCTCCCCATCCCCATCCATTAGATGTGAATGATTTATAAATTGCACCAGTAGTTTTTATTGTTACATCACTATAATTAGGATCATCTGGAAAATAATGCCAATTTCCAGTAGCCCCACCATTTTTAAATTGTCCATTATCTGTTGGATTAATATCAACTGCTACTCCAAAATTATGTTGACTTGAATTAAAGCACATTGTTCCACTACTGTTACAAAAATGACCAACACTCCAATCTTCACCAGAAGGTTCCCAATATCCACCTATACTATATATATCAAAACCTTCAGCTTTTGCAGCTTCACATGCTGCTTCAACATCTTTTATAAGTAATTTATGAACAGATACTGAAATTGAACCATGATTCAATGTATTACATGTTGCAGTACCTAAATATGATTCTTTTTCTGCTGTAGTAGTAGGCATTCCACCAGGAAATAAATAATTAAATTTTTCATCCTTAGACATTCCACTTGCACCAGTTTGACCAGAAACATTTATACCATTTCCTGTATCTGCATTAGTATTAACTATATAATCACCAAATATATCATTAACAAAAACCATAGTTTTGTCACAACTATATAAGTGATATGCCTCTTGCTCTGCATCTGTGACAGCAACACCACTTGCTCCTGACGCACAAGCAGAATTTGCATGAGCTTGATCTGATTCAGATAAATATTCAAGTATATAATCTTTATATACACAGCCTCCATCAGACCAGTTTCCTGGATTTAACCATACAGAGCCTAAACTGTTATAACCATTATTAAATACATCGTATAAATAAGTAGATGATTGAACAATATCTAAATTAGCTAAAGCCGAAACACCTTCAGAAAAACTACTATATGATATACAACAATCTCTATTACCATTATAACAACCAATACCCCAATAATTATAGTTATGGCAATCATCAGCTGGTGAAAATCCTTCACGGAAAGCATTAGCTACTACATACATCTGATTAATATTATTTGACTTTGCTATATTATATGTTTCATCTAAATCCCAATCTCTTTCTAAAATACTACAAGTATGAGATGAACAATAATTTGTAATTGCAGTCTTAAAATTAGTTAGTGAAATACCATTAGTATCGTGAAGCATAAATGTTTCACAAGAATTTCCTGATCCAGTACATGGTACAAATATATTAGTTGGATTCATATACATATTATCTTTATGGTCATAGAAACCAAAGTGTAATGATGGCATAGAACCATCTTCTGATTCATCTTTAGAACCAACTACACCTATAGTGTCTCCCTTATTAACGGTATCACCTTTTTTCAAAGTCAAACTATCTTTCTTTAATCCACCATAAATAATATCAAATTCATAATTATCAGTATCATAAACATACTTGATTCTAACCCAACCACCTTTTACATTTTTATCCGAATAGGTTTCATCAGCCGTGGATTCTATTACTTCACCATTATATACTGAATAGACAGAATCTCCTTCTTTAACACCTGCGGTAGTTTCATTTAAATCAACTCCTTGGTGATTAGATCCTCCACTAGTTCCATATGCATATGAACCAGATAAACTAACAGAAGAAGATAATGAAACCGGATCTCCTAAATCACCTATAATAGAATCTTTAATATTACCTTCACATCTAGTATAGTTTTCAGTAGTCTCTAGACTTGTTTTACCAAATATATCTTCATAATTTTCTGCGATTTCTTTTATATCATTAATAATTCTTTCTATTTCCTCAGCTTTCTTTTCTTCTGTAGAAGCATTTATATATTTCTTAAACTCAGGCATATTTTTTATATAATATGATCTTAAATATTCATAATATGTATCTTCACTATATGCGTACTCATTATATTTAACACAAATTATACCATTACATGTACTTTCGCTTGTTCCATAATTCCAATTTATAGAAACACCTTCTACATCTTTAAACGGAGCTAATAAAGCTTTTAAAATATCGACTAAATCTGTTCCTACTGCTTCAAGCTTAGAACCAGTATCAGTTGTTGTGAATACTTCATTTCCCAAAAGTAAATTTGTTAAATCTTCTGCTTGAGCACCAGGATTTAATGAGTTTATTGAAAATGAAGACAAACTTTTTAATGCATCATATAAATCTGATCCAATTCTATTAGATAAGTCGTTTATATATTCAGAAAGTGCGACTGTTTTTTCTACTTTGTTTGACCCACTACCAAAAAGTGGATTATCAAACTGATTTCTAACTAGTTTTCTTAATCTGTATATTTTATTACTTGAATATATTAATCCATCTTGCCCAAGAGTTTCATTACTTTCTTTATACCATTTATAAATCATGGCATAAGTAAATTCTACTGGACCCATACCATCACTTAAATCAGATGTTTCTATTCCTAAAATAGATGTATTATTATGAGTATCATCATAGAATAATGTTGCCATTAATATAGGAATATTTATTTGATAATCATGATCTTTTTCTAATTGATTTAACTCTTCATAAAAAGCATCCTCACTATTTTGAAATCCCATACCATTTAAGAAATTATCCAGTTTCTCATGGGTATTAGCAATAGATGTCATCGGTCCATCTAACGCTGATAATGCTTGTTCAATAAATGCATAAAAACATAATACTAGTATTGCTATTAAACATACAACCAAAAATGCAATTATTACATATTTTTTTATTTTATTCCAAATTAATCTTTTAACAGCCTCTCCAGCAGCCATTTTAGCAGCTTCTAAAGGATGAGTATATTTAAATGCTTTTGATCTAAGAGAATCGGCTTTTAAATCTTTTGCTTCTTTTTTAGCATCTCTTTCTTCTTTTTTTGCTTTTTGTAACTCTTTTTTATTATCTTTTGCTTCTTGTTCTGGTGTTTTTTCTTTATCACCATTTCTACTAGATTTTGGAATTAAATTTCTTTTTTTACCACTATCTATTTTGTTTTTTAGATCTTGATCACTATTATTTGGATTATTAGTTCTAGCAGCTCTTAGTGATTGAGCTCTTTCCTTATCCTCATTTACTTTTTTTTCTAATTCTTCCCTTTTTTGTTTAGCAGATTCTTGTCTATTTTTATTCTTATCCAATGCATCTTTATAATAATTTTTATTTCCTAAAGTTCTTTTATATGCTTCTCTTCCTGTTTCAGCTCTTTTATAATTTTTATGACCAGATGCCTCTTTCGTTTTACCTTCAGTTTCTTCATTTACTAATTCATTATTAGTATTTTCAATACGTTCTTCTGGTGATGGAGTACTTATTTCTTCATCAGAATTAGCGCTTAATTTTTCGATATCTTCATCTTTATTTTCTGGAATAATAACATCGTTATTTTCTTCGTTCATTATCCATCACCACCTACTTCTTACAATACTTTTATTATAACAAAAAAAAGGTATTTTTTAAATACCTTTTATTTATTTTATAAACCACCTTTTGTACCAAATGAATCAAGTTCTTGTTCTGTTACAATAACAGATATTTGTAATCTCTTATTTCCACAAACAAATAATCCTTCACCTTGATTATACTTCTTTATTCCCTCTTGTTCATTTTCATTTAAGTCTATCAATTTACTTAAATCTTCTACTGCTTGTTTCTTTAAGTTCATAACTAAATAATATGAAGAATTATCAAAAATAGCTTTACCTTGTTGTAATACAGCTGGCGCTGAGAAATCACTTGGTTCTTGTGTAATTATAATTGAACCAGAATTATATTTTCTTGCTCTTCTTTGAACATTTGCAAGGAAATCTGCACCCAATGTATTATTATTACCTAATAACATGTGTGCTTCATCAACCATAAGTACACTATTAACATTTGGATCCAAACATAAACTCCAAGCATGTTTTAATATGTTGAAGAATAATGCATTCTTAACATTTGCTTCTGCATTCATTAATTCTCTAATGTTAAATACTATAAAGTTAGATTTTGGTGTAATTGTAGTTTTTCCATCAAAATAGTGTTCTAGTCCTCCAAAAGTTAATGGTCTTACTTTTAATTCAAGTCTTTCCATTATGTCTCGTTCATGAGTTGCTTCACCATATGATAAAATTCTACCTCTAATTGTTTTATAAACATCAGTAAATGTAGGATAATCTGCTGATGTCAACTTACTAAAATCTGTATTAACATTAATATTAAATCTTTGATATGTTTCAACAACTACTTCATTAAATAAAGTAAGTACATCTTCTTCTATAGATGGATCATAATACTTCATAAATGCTTTTAATGTTTGTAATGTATTTGTCAAAATTGAATATCCTAATCCCTTACTTCCTGCTTCTGATGAATCAATATCCGCAACTATTTCAAGAGGATTTATCATACCGTATTCGCCACCAAGACCAAGGTTGATAAAATCTCCATCAAACATTCTAGTCATATCTTCTAATTCACCTTCAGGGTCAATTGCAATAATCTTATATTGGTTTCTAATATGAGTTCTAAGCATTAGTTTAGCTGCTGTAGATTTACCTGAACCAGAAGTTCCTAGTATTATCATATTAGCATTATTTCTATTATGTTCTTTCTTTATTTGGAATAAGAATTGGTTGAATAATATAATTCCTCCAGAGAAATCTATTCCAAGTAAACAAGATAATCCTGGATCCTTTATACTATCAAATATAAATGGGTACATAGCAGCAAGTGTTGGAGATGGGATTGGTGTTCCAATTCTATCTTCTATATCTTGTTTTTCAAATATAGGAACACAAGATTTCAATACTTTTTCTTGTTCAAATCTTAATGGTATTGCTCTCATTTCCATTGCTTCTAAAACATTCTTTATTTGTAATTTTTTATGATCTATTTCTTCTTTAGTATCAGCAGTAATCATAATATGCAATTGGAAATCAAATACTTTTGATTGACTATTAGTAACTGCTGTTACAAATTGATTTAAAGAATCATAATCTTGTCTTAATCTTTCTTGTACAGTAACATCGTGTTCTCTTTGATATTTATCTTGTATATCAGCAAGTTGTTTGTTAAGCATCTTAGCTAAAACAGCAAACGCTATTGGTATATGCTTAGCTACTATTCTAACTCCTGAAACACCTGACACAAGTGATGCTAAATATCCTGGTTCAATAACTTGAGGATATGAAACTACTGTTAAAATTGTCGCATACTTATCGCTTATAAAGAAATCATTTACATTAAATGTCATTCCTTTTGGCGCTATCTCTTTTCTTAGACTCATGATGCCACCGTCCTATTCTTATATGTAGTTCCCCCATTTAAGAAATTATCTAAAATCATTCTTAGATCATCATTTGAAGTTTGTGAAGCAATAAGTCCACAACTTGCAAAATTATTGATTAAATTTCTAATTTTCTTATTCATTGAATCAGTATTATTATCTTTAAATAAGATAAAATACTCTGTATCAACAACATCGTTATGAACAAATGAATCTGCTTTTTGAATATCATTTACTATCAATTTTCTAATAGCAGGATCTTGTACATTATTTAAATGCAATTCTAGTTGAGAAATATATAAATTAATATCAACAGGTCTATCTGCTACTATTAACCAGAATTCAAAATCAATCAAGTTATATAATGTTCTTAACTTATCTATAACTAAGAATTGACTTTGTTGATCCATAATAAATATATTCTTAGGTTGAATTTTTACACCAGTTACCATATCTTTATTATCTAAAAAGATAATATTATTATTGATATCTTTAACTGTAATCCAATTTTCTGTAGAAATATCACTTGAATTCATCTTTCGAACACCATCCTTCCCACTTATAATTTCTTCTATGGTAGAAGAAATTTATTAATTCTTTTATTACTGTATAAATATTATGATAATTTGGTACAGGTACAACTAATGCTGCACAAACAAGTCCAGGTACCAAACATGTTATTAACCCCTGAAAACTATTAGGAGTGATTACTAGTAATGCTAGTATAGATACAACTAATCCACTCACTAATAAAATTAAATCAAACTTAGTAAACAAACTAAATATCAATTTACCATTCTTAGTATTTGCAGGTATCAAATACATATTAAAATTCATTTAGTATCACACTCCCTATTATCCATTCCATTTTTTCTGAGTATCAGCAACTGTTTTGTGAGTTAAATCAGCAAGTTCAACTGTCTTATTAATAATAGTTTTTTGTATATCTGTAACATGTGCTTTATCCATTGCATCAGTAAGATCAGATTTTCTAGAATTATAAACTGTTTCAATGGCATTTGCTTCATTAGAAATATCACTAATGGAGAATCTATGAGTCCCTTTTGCTTTTGTTCCTAAAGCAACATCTAATCTCATTTCATTGCCCGCATCATCATATATTTTAGATTCTAATAAATGATTAAAGTTCTGCATTTCAACCATAATACCACCAACTTCTGATTGTTTAAATCCTGCTCCGCCATCAGATGTTTTTTTGGTTAATTCTTGTAAAACCCTAGTGGCACTATAATCTCCTTTTCTATACTTTCCTTGAATTTCAGCAATTTTTCTTTGTAAATCAGCATCATTTGTATTAGCTGCAAGATTAGACAGTTGTTCATCAATTTTCATATAAGAACCCTTCGCAGCAGAAGCCAACTGTTGAGTCCTACTAGCATTTGATAATTTTATAACATCATCTACCAAAGCTGAAGCACCTGCTCTATTCAATTGATTAGTTATGTTTCCATTTAATTGTGCTTCTGCATCTCTAGCTCTTTTTGTTCTTAACTCGTTAGCCTGTTTGTCATCGACAACTCCACCTTCACCAACTTTTATTGAAGAAACAGCAGATATTCTTCCATCTTCACCTACTCCAAAATCTTTCTTCATATTTCCTATCAAAGTATTAATTTTATCAGTTTCTCTTCTACCAGCTGCAGCTTTAAATACCTCTGTGTCAGTATATGCTTTAACACCCTCAGATAAACTACCAACAACTCCTTTTTTTGATGATGCTGCAGTCCATAATCCTTTTCCGACACCACCAACATGTCTCAAAACAACTCCGCCTTTTCTATCTTTCCAAGCACGCGTATTTCCCCAACCTTTATTCCATTGGTGTTTTAGGGCAGCTCCACCAAGAATACCTGCGCCTGCGCCTATCCAACCTGCAGGACCAAGTGCTGCCATTGCACCAATTCCAATTGCTTTATTTCTTACTCTGTCCCAACCTTGTTGAGCAAGTTGTCCAACTGCGGCCATTTCACCAAGTCTACCTCTAATTCCACCTCTTGATTGAATATTTGTACCAAATATTGTATTTATTAAATTTGGTATTTGTTTTATTAGTTGTAATAAACCAATTATAACAAATACTCTAATGAGACCCTTCATCCAAAAATCTGCTTCCACGCTTTCATCAAATTCAAATTTTGTCAAAAAATTGTTTAATTTTGATAATCCAAATACCATAAAAGACATTGCTGCAACCTTTAAGAATATATTTATATATGTTTTAAATACTTCTGAAAACCATCTTTTTAAAATATCTGTTCCTGAAACTATATAACCACAAAGTATTATTGCTGTAATAAGTTCTAATAATCCTAATTTAATGGATCTTAAAGCTATATCTATACAATTTAAAATCATTTCATATGCTAAGAATACACCTACAGCTGGAGATAAAATCCACTGATATTCAAGATCGTACTCTCCATCTGTTTTTGTATTGATTAAGTCATCCATTTCTTTTATTTTATTAATATCTTCAGTAATAGCCAAATTGTAAACATTTCCACCGTCACTAGCTAATACCTCTGAACTTACCTTTTCATTTGGTCTACAGAATGATGCAAAAGAATATGCTGCTAAAATTTGTCCTGGTTTTGAATCTTCTGATGTATCAACTCCTAGTACGATTTTTTGTATTACTTGTCTTTCAATTATATCTTCTTGTATTGCATATAAGAATTTAAAAGCAATAGGAATTATTATTATTAGGAAAACAGAAAAAACTATACTAAAGAAAACATTTTTTGCTGTTCTTTTTGTTGATTTACCATCACCTGAACTAGAACCGGCTAAAGCATCTGGATTTACAATAGCAGATAATAGTTTTAACCCTAAAGTAAATAGCATACATACGCTTATTATTATATAAATATTACCAGATAAAGCTTCAATATCTTCACTTGAAAAGTACTTATTTTTTGAGATTAGCTCAAAAATCGTATACAAATAAGATATTAATGGATAAGCAAATTGTGTTATATTAAAACTTAAACTTCTAAGTATATTTGTCATTTTTTACCTCCATATTTATTATTGTTCTTCTTCCGTTTTTGTTTCTTCCTCTTCTTCTATTTCATCTTCCCCATAATCGTTATTAACAACGCATCTAATATATTTTGTACTATTTGCATGATTTGTTCCAAATTTTGTTACAAAAGCTCTTAAAATAGCAGGGAATACTAATAATAATATTAGTGCTATTAGTCTTTTTGGAACCTTTTTCTTTGCCACTTTCATCTTTTCTTCATCACCAGCCATGACTACTTTGAAATAGTCAAATGAACTGTATATTATTAATAAAAAAGGTGCTGCAATAATCATAACATTCCATATAATAGTTAAAAATTTAACATCTCTGCATTTTGGCGTATATGGTTTAAAACCAAAATCCAAATCCGGAAGACCTACAGAATCATAGGTATGAGTATCTGTTACTGTAGCTCTTTCTACTGCATTATTATATGCATTTGTTGCATCTTCTATTGCAGTTTCACTATCAGTACTCCAATTAGATACTTTTCCATTTACACAATTTTTAAATTCAATTCCTTTAATAATGGTATCATAACCACTCTCACATGCACTCTTTGCTGATCCGTTTGTATTTTTACAATAATCACTTTTTTTATGTGGCGTAAGACCACATTCATTCATGGCTTTGGTGCACTTAGAATATTCATTTCCGCTTATGGAGCTACATGAATTATATTGATTTTTTAGTGCGCTTTCAGTTTTGTTTTGTTCTAACCATTCAACTGTATTAGCAAAACACTTATATGCGCATCTATCATCACTATATAGACCTTTTAGATAAGAAGTTTTAACAACACTTTTTACATCTTCCTGTTTCTTTTTAGTTAGTTCACTATTTGTACTACATTTATCCCATTCTTTATCAAACCCATATCTAACAAATTTAAAAGAACATAATAAATCATCGTATTTAAAAACAATATTATCATTTGTAAAATTCTTGTTTTCTGTTTTGAATGAAGATAAATATTTATTATTTTGCAACAAAGAATCATTATCGTCAGAATTTGTATTAATACCAATACTATAAAACAATATTTTTAACGTTTTATAATAATTTAAAAAATCTTTTCTACTATTCCAACAAGTTTTACCAATTGACTTGTCATATGTTAACAAATCGCTTTCTTTATAATCTCCAGTTGCATAATTAACAAATTTTTCACTTTTAGAACCTCCATCGGAGAAGAAACTTTTATAATTTTTAAGATTGATATAATTATACCACGATTTTTCACTACAACTAGATTTCATTTTATTTAAATATTTTTCATCTATATCAATCCATTTTGTCATAACATTATCTCTAAACAAACCCATTACATTTTCTATTTTTGAATCTTCTGCATCTTTATCAGTAATATCTCCATCAGATGCATAAAGAGGTAATATCATTTTATCATGATAAGCTAAATCCCAAAAATAAATTCCATCCTTCAAACGAAATTGATCAGTTCCAATATTTTTGGTAGGCTGATTATAAAAGTTTTTTAAATAATTAATGTATTGATTATCATCATTCGAAGTTTGATAAGCTTTAAAATAATCATTACTTAAATCCGATAATTTTCCATCTCCACCAGGATTATAGTATGTATAATTCTTGTACCAAGAATCATCGCATCTCATACTTATTTCATTATCTAAATCTGAACAATTTTTATTAAAATTATGTAAAATAGTTTGTCTAAAATACTTAATAGAATCGTCATTAGGTTTTCTAATAATTAAATATTTAGGACATGTTCCAGCATTTGGTTTTAAATACATATTTTCACTAGAACTAGCACTATCAATTAACGCAGTAGATGGATTATTTTTATTACACCATATATTTTCAGTATAACCAAGAGTATAATCATAAACTCGATTAGAACCATAAGTACACGATAATCCATCTTCATTTGCACCATATAAAAATCTAGGTGTAGTATGGTAATCATTTCCAAGACTATAAACATAACTATAAAAATTAGCAATAACTGAATCAAAGCTAACACCACCTCCTGAATCATTTGCAGATATATGAACAGGATTAGAAGATATTTGACCTTCCATCTTACAATTTTGTGAATCTATATCGGTTTTAGAACAATAAGTAGTTCCAGAAAAACTATAATAGCGATCTCCTTTTACTCCAATAAAAGGTAATTCATAATAACATTTTATCTCTGCTTTTACTTTATTTAAACCACCAAAAAAAGTGATTGTTAATACTACTAATAAAATACTAATTTTTTTTAATTGTTTCACTATGAAACACCACCTTATTCTACACTTAAAATTATATCATAAAGTGCTATTTTAAACAATAAAAAAACTAAATTATCATAAAATAATTTAGTCTTCTTATTAATAATCTACTTCGCCTGAATTTTCAGGTAATGTAATACCACCTGAATTTGATGGATTAGCAGCGTTCCAACATTCAATAAATTTAGATTGCTTATCACTAGCTAATGTTTTCATAATAGCATTTAAGATAATTGGCAATATTAAAATAATAATTGCTGCAATTAATCTTTGAATAAATGGTTTTCTCTTTTGTTTCATTTCTTTTTCGTCTCCAGCAATAACAGCTTTAAAGAAATCTAATGAACCCCAAATAATTAATGCAAATGGAACCGCAATTTGTAAAATTCTAATAACTAATCTTGCTATTTGGAATGCAAATAAAGTAGATTCACCACATTCTTCAATAGTTATAGTATTAGTTGTTGAGCCATTATTTAAAAACAATAGTAAATTTTGCATATACTTTCTCCTCCCTTTACTTACTTATATGATACATTTCTTTTAATAAAAAGTCAATACTATCAACAATTAATTAAACCACTTTACACTTAGTCTTCTTCAATATAATTTTCGCTTTTATGTGGTTCAGTTAATAACAAATCATTATAGTTTTGCTGTCTTAAAACTTCATAAACCATAATTGCTACTGTATTTGATAAATTTAAAGCTCTAACATCTTTTGTCATAGGCATTCTCATGCATCTATCTAGATCATCTCTTAGTATCTCTTTTGGAATACCAGAGCTCTCTTTTCCAAATACTAAATATATATTCTCGTTTGAATCAGAATAATCAAACGATGTATGTGGTTTCTTACCATATCTTGTTAAATAATAATAAGTCCCCTTATTTTTTGATTTAAAATCTTCCCAATTTGGATATACTTCATAATTTAATTTATCCATATAATTAGCAGAACTTCTTTTTAAATATTTTTCATCTAACGAAAAACCTAATGGTTCTATTAAATGTAATTTAGAATTAGTAGCAACAGCTGTTCTCATAATATTACCAGTATTTCCTGGTATTTCTGGTTCATATAAAACAATATTAATCATTTATTATTTCACCTTCTGTATTCTCGTCTATCATAAATGCATTAGCATCATCTGTATCCAATTGTAATTCTAATTTAAATCCTTCTCCTAATTTTATATGTACATTATCCATTATTCCACCTTTTATGGTATTTATTCTTACTTTTACAATTTGATCATCTACATATCCATATTTTTTTGCATCTTCATATGACATATGTATATGTCTATTTTGAATAATTACACAGTTTCTTTTTATGGATTTATCACCATTAAATATCTCTATTTCTGCAGCATTTGATAGATCTCCAGAATTATGTAATGGAGCTTCAATTCTAAAGAATCTACAATCAGTTTTAGATAACTCTATTTGTGTTTCATTTCTTAATGGTCCCACTACTCTCACATTTTCTATTATTCTATCTCCGTTTCTTAAAGAAACTTTTTTGTCAGACGCAAAATTAGGATATTGAGATATTTCTTTATAAACATTTAATTCTTCATTTGGAAATAAAATTTCAAAATCTTCTTTACTCAAATGAATATGTCTTGCACTTATTCCAATTTTGACTTTCATTTTCATCACCAATAATATTATATATTATTAAATAAAAAAAGGAAAGAACTATCTTGTCTTTCCTGCTTTCGCTTCTTCTTCTGCTATTCTCTCTAATTCGCTCCAATCCAAATCTTTTTCAATTTCCCCTGCTTCTTGTAACCATATTTTTTCTTCTTCTGTAACACTGTAATTCTTTTTTTGATTCTTATTACCTGGTGTTTTTCTTTCTATTTCATCTAATGCTAATTCCTGCCATAATCTTTTATTTATTTTACCATTTATAGTTGCTTTTTTCGTTTTTAATTGTATTTTTAATTCTTCCTTCATTAAAATAGTTGAAGCCGAAGATAATCTTATTGGTCTAGAAGCTACTTTAGAAAGAATTGAGTATGCTATAGCTCTTTTTTTATTTCCTAAATCCTTATGTTCTTGTGACATTTCCTTAAAGTTTGTAGATGGAATATCAGATAACCAATTAGCGTTAACTTCATTAATTTTTGCTCTTAATTTGTGCCCTTGTTTTCTATGTCTTTCTGCCCTCTCTTCAGAGCGAGAAATTGCATCATTTCTTTTTTTAATCGCTTTATCTCTAGTTATCATCAATATTTTTTGATTAGCTTCTATTACAACTTTTTGTTCTTTAAATATTTTTAACTGAAATTCTAAGTTCTTTTTTTCTCTTTTAATAGATTTTTTCGCAAAAAATCCCAAAGTATCTTCTGCTATTTCTTCTTTCACAGTTAATTCTTTCATCTTTGATTCTAATTGTTCAATTCTATTTTTATACATATTATAACTATCAGATGACTCTAATATATAATCAAAAATACTTTTTCCATTTGTTACCCTAATACTATTGTCTTCGCCAAAAGTTTTTATTTCTTTTTCTTCAAACAAAGGTCCAACAGTTGATTGCATTTCTTTGAAATTTTCTTTCATGCTCTTACAATCTTCATCATAATATATAATATCTAATTCGGATTTTTTTGAAAATGCATCATCTATTTCAGTTTGTCTATCAGAGTCAGATAATTCTTTAAGATTTTCTACATTATTAATTCTACTATGTAAATCACTCTCTTTTCTTTCAAGCTCTTCCTTCAATAACTGTTGAGTATTTTGGTTCTTAGTTTTTTGTATCATTCTTTCATAATTTTGTTTTGTTATTTCTAATTCTTTATTTAATTTTTCAACTAATAATTCAGAACCTCTATCAGTTCTTGTTAATTCTAAATCAGATATTTTTTGATTTAATATTTCTTCTTTTTCAGATTTTTCTATAGGATCAATAAATTTTAATGCTTCATTATCCATGTAATCAGATAATGTTTTTATAAATTCATAATCATTTTTTGTTTTTTCAAACATCTTTTTTAATTGATCTAATTGAGGTTTGAGTTTGTTATTAATTAGTTTTTTATCAGTTAATTTATTAATACTAGCTTCTATTTTTTTTATTTGAATATTTAATTCATTCATTTTCTTTTCTGTTAATGATAAGGCGATTCGTATACTTTTATTATATAATTCTATTCTATTCTTATATTTTTTTGAATTATATTTTTCTAGTACTCTTTCCTTTTCTAGCTTATCATAAAATGACTTAAGTTTTCTTTCTAATTCAGAAATAGCCGCTGAAATGTCATCTACTGTTAATCCATTTATAAATTCAATATTGGTTAATGACTTAAAACCATTTGATAAATATCTATTATAAGTAGTACCAGTTGCCATTTCATCAAAAAATCTTTTTATGATTTCATCATATTCAGTTCTATATGGATTTTCTTCGCCAAAATAAAAAGTATCAAAAATAGGCAATATTGGTTTTATTTCGTCATCTAGAGAAATTACCTTATCAATGTCAGCATTATATTGTTCTTCTAATTCTAATCTTTCTTCTTCTGTCATATTATTCACCTTCTTCTATACTTGAATTTATGTATGCTTGAACAGCGGCAAATTCTGTTTCATCTTCAATAGCAGTTAAAATAACTTCTTCATCTGTTTGATTAATAATAGATGCGTAAGTTTTAACATATTCACCTTCTGTTTCATTTTTTGTATAAAGTATATACTTTTTTCCTGGATAATTATCAAGTTCAAAAATATCAAGAACTTCTACCTTGACTTCATTATTATCCTCATCAAATACAGTAAGTGTAGAATCAAAATTTTCTTCCATAAAAAACACCTCTTTATAATATTATTTCATTTTTTACTATAAATATCAAGAAAAAAAAGAATAGTTTACATATATAAGAATATGATTTATTGAAAGGAGATTATTATGAATAATAATTTTTATCCAAATTATCAAACAGGAGGAGGTTATCCTAATCAAGAATATGCCCCTACCGCAGGTAATACTTTATTTAATGAGCAATCTTATGTAGAAAATATACTTAGATTAAACAAAGGAAAACTTGGTAAATTTTATTGTACTTTTCCCGATTCTAATGAATGGAGAGATACAGTTTTTACTGGTATAATTGAACAGGCCGCTAGAGATCATCTTATAATAAGCAACCCTAGTACAGGTAAATGGTATTTAATACTTATGGTTTATTTAAATTATGCTGAATTCGATGAAAAGATAAATTATATTACTTTTTAGACTAGAAATAGTCTTTTTTAAATGTTATAATTTATATGAATAGAAGGTGTATATATGAAACTATGGATAGTTATACTAATTATAATAGTTGTATTATTTACAATTTTTATTATAGCAAATATCATTTATAATAAATTTCAAAACTTAATAATAAAAGTAAATGAAGTTGAAGGAAAAATTGATGATACTTTAAGAAATAAATATGATAATATTTTAAAAATAAATAATATTATTAAAGAAAGAATAAAAACAGATAAAGAATTAGTTGATAATTTAGAAGAATTAAAAAATGAAGATAGAAGTAGTTTTGAAATTTATAGAATACTAACAGATAGCTATAATAAAATTGATTTTGTTAGAAAACAATATAAAGAAGTTAGTACATCAGATGAAGTTAATAAATTATTTTATGATATAGATGAAATGGATGAATCATTAAAAGCATATATTAAGTATTATAATGAAAATATAGTTGAATATAATAAACTAATTAGAAAATTCCCATATAATATTATTGGAATTATACTTAAATATGATGAAAAAATGTTCTTTGATGGAAAAGATTTAAATGATGATAATATAAAAGACTTTAAGTTATAAGCTTAAAGTCTTTTTTACCATTTAATCGGATTTATATTATTTTTTATTAAAAAGTTATTTGTTTTAGAAAAAGGTTTACTTCCAAAGAATCCATTTCTAGCAGAAAATGGAGATGGATGAGCAGATTCTATTACTAAGTGTCTTGAATTTGTTATTAAAGATTTCTTTGCTCTAGCATTATTTCCCCACAGTATAAATACTACTGGCTTTTCTCTTTCATTTAGTTTTCTAATTACCTCATCAGTAAAAATATGCCAATCTAAATCTTTATGTGAATTTGGTTTATCTTTTTCCACAGTTAAACCTGCGTTAAGTAGCATTACTCCTTGTTTTACCCACGGAAATAAATTACCATCTAACATATCTTTTTCTATTCCTAAATCATCATATAATTCCTTATAAATATTTTTTAAAGAAGGTGGAATCGGTGTTTTTAAACATGAAAAAGCAAAACCATGTGCTTCACCTACTCCATGATATGGATCTTGTCCTAATATAACTACTTTTACGTCTTTATAAGATAATCTAAAAGCATTAAACACATCTTTCTTTGGAGGATATATAGTCTTTTCTTTATATAAATCATTAACTATATTTAATAAGTTTTTAAAATATTCTTTATGAAGTTCATCTTTTAATACTTCATCCCAGTCATTATGAAACATATCTTAATCCTTTCACATTTTTATTATAATAAAATATATGTTATAATACAAGTAAAAAGAAAGGTTTGTATAATGAATAAATATGAAAAAGCATTAAGATATGCATCAGAAAAACATTATGGAAAAGTAAGAAAAGGTTCTAAACCTATTCCATATATTGTTCATCCTATTAACGTACGTCATAGTATTAGTAAATACATGAAAAATGATGAAGAAGTAGAAATATATGAAATTGCTGCTTTATTACATGACACTTTAGAAAATAGCGATGCGACTTATGAAGAAGAAGTTGAATTATTTGGAAAAGAAGTAGCAGATATAGTTTTATCAGTTACTAGTGATAAAAAGAAACAAAAAGAACTTGGTAAAGATATATATCTATCAAATAAAATGGTAGAAATGAACGATAAATCACTAATACTTAAACTATGTGATAGATTAGATAATGTAACTGATCTTGATAAAGTAGATGAAGAATTCAATGAAAAATATGTAAAAGAAACTAGTTATATAATTAATTACTTATTATTAAATAGAGAATTAAATAGTACTCATTTAGAAATAATTAATGATATTATGAAAAAAATAAAAGAAGTATCGTATGAAGATCCAATGTTAATTGAACCTAAAAAAAGAACCTATCATTTATGATAGGTTTCATTATTTATTATTTTATATGATCTATATATTTGTTCTAATAACATTATTCTAAATAATTGATGTGGAAAAGTCATTTTTGAGAAAGATAAGGCATAGTTACTTATCTTTTTTATATCTTCATGTAATCCGTAAGAACCACCTATTATAAAAGTAATATCACTATTTTGTACTAATGTATCATTTATTTTTTTAGATAGTTCAATAGATGATAATTCTTTTCCTTCTATTTCTAATGTTATTATATAATCTTTATCAGAAATATACTTTAAAATACTTTCTTTTTCTTTTAATAGAGTTTTCTTAATATCATAATCTTCATCAGGTACCTCTATTAAATCAATTTTAGTATATTTAGATAATCTTTTTAAATATTCATCTACTGCTTCTTTAAAATACTTTTCTTTTAGTTTTCCCACAGTAATAATCTTTATCATATTTCTATCACCTCTGTAGGTTCATTTTGTTTTGCGATAATTACATTATTAAACTTCATATTATTATCTTCCAGTGTTTCTTTAAAAGTTTCTAAAACTTTTTCTTCTGTATTGTTTTTTTCACTTAAATGCGCAAAAACAACCTTTTTAGTATCTTTACCTATAAACTTACATAAATAATTGCTTGCTTGTTTATTTGATAAGTGACCTTTATCTCCAATTACTCTTTGTTGTAAAAAGTATGGATAAGGACCATTTTTAAGCATTAATACATCATGATTACTTTCTAAAATATATAGATTTCTATTTGATAATTCTTCATAATATCTACTATTTATATATCCTGTATCTGTGATATATACCATTGATTTACTATTATTTTTAATAATAAATCCCATTTGTTCTCCTGCATCATGGCTAGTTTTTACAACATTTATTCTTATATCTTTAATTATAGCATCTCTATCCTGGTATAACTCATAATCAAATTTACCAACTTGTTCTTCTAATATGCCTAATAGTTTTTCTGTCACATAAATAACTGGTTTATATTTTTTTATAAAAGTTTTAAGCCCATGTATATGATCTACATGGGCATGTGTTATTAATACTGCATCTATCATAGATGGTTTAACACCTAACTTTTCTAATTCATTTTCTATATAAGCAGTAGTAGTACCTACATCAATAAGTATTTTAGCTTCTTTTGTTTCTACATAACAAGAATTACCCTTACTACCACTTGATAATACACATACCTTCATTAGTATAAACTTAACGGATTAAATACCGTTCCTCCACCATAGGCACCATATTTTGTTCCACCATAGAATGCACCAAAGTGTAAGTGAGTACCAGTTGATGAACCACTATTACCCATATAACCGATTACTTGTCCCTTTGATACTTGCTGGCCTGGGCTTACTGTAACAGCACTAATTAAATGGGCATAAACTATATAAACATTATTAGGGTGTTGGATCCAAACATAGTTACCAAAACCATCTCCGCACATATCATATGCTCCATAACCAGAATCTGGACATCCTGAATTTGTTTGAAGAACTGTACCATTCTCTATTGCAAATATTGGAGAACCCATACCACAACCAGAAATATCTATACCTTCATGTAAACGTCCCCAACGCCATTCAAAGTAACTTGTTATGATATAAGGTGATACTGTAGGCCATCCCCAAGAACCTGATGAAACTGCAGGATCTATAGAACCTGTATATGTATTTGCTCCACCTGAATATGATCTTTTAGTACCCTTTCTAACAACCTTATTAATTGGTTCTTTTAATACTTCTACATTAGAAATATATGCTGGTTGAGCTTCACCATTAATATATTGGATTTTTTCTGTAACTCTTTGTCTACCATTAATACCTTCAACTTCAGTTTCAGTTGTACCTAAATCCATTGAACTATCTTCTTTTTCAACTGTTTCATATGGTTTATCTTGATCTTCTACAACGTGTTTTTCAACTACTATATCTAGTATTGGTGAAATTAAAGCTATACTAACTTTTTGACCTACACTTAATAAATTATTCTTATTTGTAAATTCAGGATTAACTATTAAAAATTCATCTGTAGAAAGCTTATTATTAAAAGCAACTGTTTCAATAGTATCTCCTAATTTAACAGTGTATTCTTCTCCAGAATTCAAATTACCAAATAAAAGATATTTAGTTAAGTCAGTTACATTAGTAAATATCATTTCATCTGTTGATATAAATGCTTCTTTTATGGATACATCTTGATTAATATATATATTCTCAATTCTACTACCAGTAGTTTTTATTTCAGGCTGTGTATCTTTTTTATAATTTGTAACATCATTTTTATTTACAAATGCATATAATACTTTTTTAACTGATTTATCAAACAATTTTTTATCTAATAAATATATCTTTTTATCTTTTTCTTTATCTTTAGAAATTGTTACTACATAACCTTTAATAGTAAAACTCTTTTTTGCTTTTATCTTTTTATATATAGTCTTTTCACTAAGTATCTTACCATTATAAGTAATAACCTTCTCTACATCTATACCATTAGGAATATATACTTTATCAACATTATATTCTTTTTTTAGATTACTTTGTTCATTATTGATATAATCCTCTAACGATTTCTTAGATTTAATCGCTCCAATAAATTTACCATCAATATATACTTTATATACTTCATTAGGATTACTCTTCATTTTATTAAAACCTAATATAACTACAATAACAAAAGATAATATTAACGAAATAATTACTAGAACATATGCCTTATACTTCCCCATATATCCTCCTTTATTCACTTGAATCTTTTTGGAAATTAAAGAATGTTACTGTATTACCTTTAAATAATAAAGGTATTGATTTAGCAGGACCATTTCTGTTCTTTCCAATTATTAATTCACATTCAGTCACTTCATTAGCTATAGCAATTTCATGATTATAATAATCATCTCTATGTACAAAAGCAACCATATCTGCATCTTGTTCTATAGAACCTGATTCTCTTAAATCACTCATCATTGGTTTTTTATCAGGTCTTGCTTCTACAGAACGAGATAATTGAGCAAGCGCTATAACTGGAACGTGTAATTCCATAGCCATCATCTTTAATCCTCTTGATATTTCAGCAACTTCTTGTTGACGATTAGAAGCATTTTTACCAGATCCATTAACTAACTGTAAGTAGTCGATTACTACTAAAGCAAGTCCCTCATCTGATGCAGCTAGTTTTCTACATTTACTTCTAATATCAGAAATCGTACTTCCTGTTGTATCATCAATTTTTATATTTGTATCAGCTAAAACTGATATACTTTCATTTAATTTTTTCCAGTCTTCATTATCAAAATTACCACTTCTAAATTTACCAAAGTTAATTTGACCTATTGAAGAAAACATACGATTAACTAATTGTTCTGCGCTCATTTCATAGTTAAATATTGCAACATTTTTATTGGTGTTTCTAGCAACAAAACTAGCAATATTTAAAGCAAATGCTGTTTTACCCATACCAGGACGAGCAGCTAGAATCATTAATTCATTTTCGTGTAATCCACTAGTTAATTTATCAAAATCATAAAATCCTGTTGATAAACCAGTTATTTCATGTTTTGATTCACTTAGTTTTTCTAAATCATTTTGTGCTTTAAACACTACTTCTTTTATATCTCTAAATTCATTAGTTCTTCTTTCTTGAACTATATTAAATATTTTCTTTTCTGCTTCATCTATAATATCATTAACTTCTCCATCTGAAGTATAAGATACATTACTTATTTCATTAGAAGCATCTATTAATCTTCTTCTTAATGATTTATCATGAACTATTTTTATATAGTATTCTACATTTGATGCACTTGGAACAAAATTAGCTAGTTCTACTAAATACTCTAGATTACCTACACTAGCTAATTCTTTAGCATTTTCTAATCTATCAGTTAATATAGTTATATCAACTGGCATCCCTTCACTATTTAAATCTTTTAATACTTCAAATATTTTTTGATGAGATTCTAAATAAAAATCTTCTACTGATAATTCATCACATATCTTTTGAAGTGCTCCTTTAGATAGAAAAGCAGCACCTAAAACTGATTGTTCAGCTTCTAAACTATAAGGAATATTTCTGTTATTCATATTCTCACCTACTTTTCTAATCTAATTTTTAAATCTAATATTACTTTTGGATGTAATTCAACTTTAACAATATGAGTACCTAAACTAGATATTGATCCATCTATTGTTATTTTCTTTTTATCTACTTTGAATCCATCTTTAGCAAGCTCATCAGATATTTGCTTACTAGATATCGATCCAAAAACTTTATCTTCTTTTCCTGTTTTTACTTTAAAAACATATTCTTTCTTCTCTAATTTTTTTTTAATTTCTTCACAATTTTTTATTAGTTCTTTTTCTTTTTCATTTCTATCTTCAATTTGACTATTTAATATTTCTTTACTTTTATTGGTATACTTAATTGCATAACCATTTTTTATCAAAAAGTTTTCAGCATATCCGTCTTTTACTTCTTTTATTTCATCTTTCTTTCCTTGCCCTTTTACATCTTTTAAAAAAATAACTTTCATGAATATACCTTCTTTCATAAACAGTAATAATATTATACTATATTTTTTAATAAATAAAAAGAGATTAGTACTAATCTCTTCCCTTTAATTTATAATCTGGCTTGTATGCTCTTTCTTTAACTCAGTTACCTATAATTCAATAACTACTTTGCTTTATCATATATTTCACACTTTATTAATTGCTCTTTTATTTCATTATAATAATTCATACTTGCCTCCTTGATTAGGCATATTATCATAATTAGAAATACATGTAAAATGGTAAAAAACAAAAAAATATTAACGATAATAAAAAATTACAGATAATAATCTGTAATTATTTAACAAATGGAATAACTGCCATAATACGTGATCTTTTAATAATCTTAGCAACTTCTCTTTGATGTTTAGCACATGTACCAGTTACTCTTCTTGGTAAGATTTTACCTTTTTCGTTTATATATTTACGCATGTCTTCAGCATTCATGAAATCTAATTCTTTTCCTGCGCATAATTGACATACTTTTTTCTTTCTTCTTGGTCTAAATTCTGCCATAATTCCCTCCTTATTTATTATTAAAATGCGATATCATCATCGCTAATTTCTATAGAATCTCCAAAATTAGCAAATACTTCATCAGACATATCAGATTCATCACTATTAGTATCTTGTACAAAATCTGCTGGTGTTACATCATCACTAGTATTTCTACTTTGACTTTGTGATTTAGTTTCTAAGAATTGAACAGAATCTGCTACTACATCTGTAGTATAAACTCTTTGTCCATCTTTTTCATAACTTCCAGTTTGAATTCTACCTTCAACTGCAACTAAACTACCTTTAGAAACATATTTACTAACATTTTCAGCTTGCTTTCTCCAAACTACTACATTAATAAAATCTGTTCCTTGCTCACCATTTTGACTTTGAAATGGTCTATTAACAGCTAATGTAAATCTACATGTTGCGATATTACTATTAGTATATCTTAACTCTGGATCTCTTGTAATTCTTCCAATTAATTCTACTCTATTCATAGTGCCCTCCAATTATAATTTGATTATAATATGTCTTAAAATGTTTTCGTCTATAGTAGCTAAACGATTGAATTCATCGATAGCACCATTTTCTGATTCGATATTAATTAAGAAATAATATCCTGTCTTTTGACCTTTAATAGCATATGCTAATTCTCTTTGACCTATTTCTTTTGAACTTAAAATATTAGCTCCATTTTTTACTAATATTTCTTCAAAATCTTTAGCAATTTTATCAACTGCTTCTTTTTCTAAGTCAGGTCTTACGATGAACGAAATTTCATAATTTTTCATTCTTACACCTCCCTTTGGACTAATGGTCTACACCTAAGTAGACAGAGAGTAATAATTTACTCACAATGTATTATAACAAAACACTTATAAATTGTAAATAATTATTTTATAAATTGATTTTTATTACGTAAAATGCTATACTTAATCTAGGTGATAAAAATGAACAAAAGAATGCTTAAAACTATGTTACTTATACTAGCAGTACCAGTAATTATATGTATTATTATTTCAATAATTAATTTAAACAAAAATAGATCTGAGTCTTTCTCAACATCTACATCATATGGAAATACATCAACAAGCAACTATGATTACTCAAGAGCAAATAATAGTGTTGATAGTGAAATTGGAGATGGAAATGCAATTACAAATTTTAACAGAACATATAAAATGATATTTGTATTTTCAATTGTATTATTAATATTATTTTTAATATTCTATTTATTCTTAAACAGAAAAAAAGAGTGGTAACAACCACTCTTTTATACATTAAATCTAAAGAAAACTATATCTCCATCTTGCATAAGGTATTCTTTACCTTCTAATCTCATTTTACCAGCTTCTTTAGCTTCTTTTTCTCCACCAAACTCTTTATAATCATCAAATGAGGTAACTTCCGCTCTTATAAAACCTTTTTCAAAATCTGTATGAATAATTCCAGCGCATTCTGGTGCTTTCATACCTTTTTTAAATGTCCATGCTCTACATTCATCTTTACCAGCAGTAAAGAATGTAGCTAAACCAAGTAAATCATATGTAGCTGTTATTAACTTATCTAAACCACTTTCACTAAGTCCTAGATCTGTTAAAAATAATTCTTTAGACTCATCATCAAGTTCACTAAGTTCACTTTCTACTTTAGCACTAAGCATAACTACTTTAGCACCCTCTTTAGAAGCATATTCTTCTACTTCTTTAACATAACTATTACCCATAACTATATCATCTTCTGATACATTAGCCATATATATAATAGGTTTCTTAGTAAGTAAGCTATAATTCTTAATTATTTTCTCTTCTTCTTCAGTATACTCTAATCTTCTAGCTGGTATATTTTGCTCTAAGGCTTCTTTAATTCTTCTAAGAACATCTACTTCTTTTAAAGCTTCCTTATCCTTAGTAGTAACAGCTTTCTTTTCTATTTTACCTAATCTATTTTCTACTACTTCTAAATCACAAAATACTAATTCTAAATTAATAATTTCTATATCACGAATAGGATCTACATTTCCTTCAACATGAGTAATATTAGAATCTTCAAAACATCTAACTACTTCACAAATCGCATCTACTTCTCTAATATGACTAAGGAATTTGTTACCTAATCCCTCTCCTTTAGACGCACCTTTAACTAATCCTGCAATATCAATAAATTCATATGAAGTTGGTACAACTTTCTCAGGTATTTCCTTTTCTACTAAGTATTCTAATCTCTTATCAGGTACTGTTACTATACCAACATTTGGATCTATTGTCGCAAATGGATAATTTGCCGCCAATATATTCTTCTTTGTAATCGCATTAAATAATGTACTTTTACCAACATTTGGTAAACCTACTATTCCCGCAGTTAAACCCATAAATAATCACCAAAAATAGTATATCATATTTCAAAACAAAAAAGAAGATTAGAATCTAATCTTCTTTCTTTGTTTATACTTAAACACACCTACTGCAGATCCCGCAATAATTAACACTATTATATCAGCAAGTAACATAAACTTACCCGCTTTACTATTATTAGCATTAAATGCATTAATAAATCTAGTTATATTAGCACTAGGAGCTGCTTTATATGTGAAGTATCCTGGAGTTCCAGCTCTATCAATTCTAGCATATGTTTTGTCTTCGTATGAAGAATTATATCTTGTTCCATTTCCACCAATTATTGAATCATCAAAATGAAACATATCTGTGCTACTTGTAACATTAGAAGTTGTAAATGAGTTTGAAACATAAATTGTTTTTAACACATAGTCCATGCTAAACATCCATGACATATTTGTTACTTTGCTTGTATCAAATGAACTAATATCTAAACTCGTCAATTTATTATTTCTTTGAAACATTGCACTCATATTGGTAACATTACTTGTATTAAATTTATTAATAGTTATGCTTGATAAATTTGAACAAAAACCAAACATATTAGACATAGTTGTTACCTTACTTGTGTTAAAATGGTTTAAATTAATACTTGTTAGACTGCTACAATTATAAAACACACTATCCATTTCAATAACATTGCTTGTGTTCCATCCACTTGTATTAACTGAGGTTAGTGAAGTACAATTTTCAAACATATGAGACATATCTGTTAAGTCTTCAGTATTAATGCTTCTCAAATCAGCTGTTTTCAATCCTTGTAATCCACTGAATAAATTATCTGCATCTATTAATTTAGGATTACTATCTTCACTCCACCAATATAATGTTCCATTACTAAGCCACATATATATTGGAACTGTAGAAGATCCAGAAGCAGAAACTATATTATCACTAGTCATAGAACTAATATTAGGAGCAGTAGATGATTTTTGAATATATTTAATATTAGTGTCTGAATCATCTAGACCAGTATTGGTATTGCCCGCTATCTTCTTTATTCTAGCATTAAGTGTTTGCCCTGGTAGGAAAGTAGCTTTCTTTTCTACCCAATTTGCATATAATGTAACTGATGTAGTAAATATAGCAGATGCTCCATCTGAATAACAAATTCCTGATCCATCAGCTTTAGTACACCACTTTGTAAATAGATAATTTGTTTTTGTAAATGAATTAGTAGTTAATGTAACTATAGTATTATAATCAAATTGTTGATTTGCCATACTTCCTGTTCCACCATTACTATTATATATTATATTTAAAGCACCTTTTGTTGAAAAATACCCAGGATTAGATGAACCGCCATCCAAATGTGCATAATTCTTATCTAAATGATTACTATCATATACTGTTGATAAACCACCTACTAGATTAGTTGCTCCACTAAACATTTCAGTTGAATTAGTAACAGTATTATTGTTAAATGATTCTGATGAATATATTAATAATAAATTAGCATCATCCTTGAACATAGATGAAGTATTTGTAACTAAATCACTTTCTACACTACTTAAATCAATTGTTTTTACAGATATTAAGTTATAAAACATATAAGAGCAATCTTCATTAAATGAAGGACTACTATCTTCACTCCAATAATATATTGTACCTGATGAATACCACATATATATAGAAGTATTATATGTGCTATCTGAAATTGATACAATATTTCTTTCCGCCATATTTGAACTACTTGGCTTAGTTAATGATCTTTCAATTGCATTAATATTAGAAACTGTATCTAAATATGTTGTATTTGAATTTACTAATTTTTTAATTTTTTCATTAACTATTTGTCCTGTATTAAATTTGGCTTTTGCTTTGTCCCATTGTGCGTATAATTTTATTGAAGAAGATGTTAGAATTAATCCTTCATCAGAATAACTGTCTCCAGAACCATCTGGTTCTGTATTCCAACTTGAAAATACATAATTATCCTTTGTAAATATATTTTTAGATAATATAGTAGCAGAATTTGTTTGTATTATTTGTACTCCCATTGCTCCAGTTCCACCATTAGCATCAAACTGAACTGTTAATAAATTACTAGTATAATAACCTGGGTTTGTTGAGCCTTTATCTTCATGAGCATATGATATATCAACATGAGAAGAATTATATACAGTACCAGCTCCTCCAACCAGATTTATATCATCAATAAACATATTAGTTGAAGAAGATATTGTTCCTATTTTAAAATCAATTTCTAACGAAATGTTAGTTAACTCAGTCAAATATGCAAACATATAAGAGCAATCATCATTATAATAAACGCTTTTGGTTGGAGAATAATAATAAATAGTATTATCTTTATACCACATATAAATTGGATAATAAGAATCAGATGTTGAAACAATATTAATATCCGATAAATTTTGTGGCTTTTTATTAGAAAAGCTAATTTTAGTAATATTCTGATCAACCGTATTATATGTTGGATTTTCCTGACCAGCTAAAGTTTTCATTCTTTGATTAACTTCTTTTCCCTGAATAAATTTTGCTGAAAGACTTCCATCAGTAAATAATCCTGGATCATTAGTACCTCCATCAACATGTGCATATCTAGACTGGTTATAGCTAGTAGAATATACAGTGCCGGCTCCTCCAACTAAATTAGTACAATTAGTAAATATATTTGTAGATCCATTAAGCCTAAAGCTACTATTAGCATAAATAGTTCTTAGAGATGTACAATTGTTGAACCATCCAGAGAATGAAGATAACTTAGTTGAAGAAAATGATGATATGTCCAATACTTCAAGACTAGAGCATCCTTCGAACATATATGACATACTTTTTACGTTACTTGTATCAAATGATGAAACAAATATTTTTTGTAAATTTGTACATCCTTGAAACATAGAAGACATATCTGTTGTGTTACTTGTATCAAAAGTATTTAAATGCAACTCTACTAATGAAGTACAATTTTTGAACATTCCATACATACTTTTTATTCTGCTTGTATCAACATTATCAATATAAATGTTTATTAAATTAGTACATCCAGATACCAGATAGGACATGCTAGTAATTTTGCTATCTGAAAAAATATTTAAATCAATTGTTTCTAGGGAAGTACAATTTTCAAACATACTACCTATAGAAGTAACATTTTTTAAGTCAAGGTTACTCAAATTTATATTAGATAAAGTTCTACAGCCAGAAAACATACTAGACATATTTGTTACTTTACCTGTATTAATATTACCAAAATTAATATTAGATAAAGATCTACATCCAGAAAACATACTACTCATATTTGTTACATTAGATGTATCAAAACTACTTAAATCAATTGATTCTAACGACAAGCAATTATAAAACATATAAGAAAATGTTGTTGCTTCACTAGTATCAACATTAGTTAAATCTATTGTTTCTAGTGATGTTAAATCTCTAAAAATATCTGAAGTAGCAGACTCTCCCACAAATTTAATGTTACGAGCTATTATTGTTTTTAAGTTATTACAATTTCTAAAATAATTATTTACACCAAAACCAGAATTTGATTTTATAATTCTCATATTACTAATATTGGCATATTCCAGATTAGTGCATCCCGATAAAATGTTAGAAATATTAGTTATGTTGCTTGTATCAAATGATGATAAATCTACTGAAGTTAAACTACTACAATTATAGAACATATATGATATATCTGTCAGTTTACTTGTATTCCAATTACTTAAATCAATTGTTTCTAGGGAAGTACAATTATAGAACATATTCATCATATATCTAACATTGCTAACATTAATATTTCCAAAATCTATTGTTTCTAGGGAAGTACACCCAGTAAACATTTGACTCATATTTGCTACATTAGATGTATCAAAGTCACTTAAATCTACTGTTTCTAAATTTGTACATCCATAAAATAGTTTATCCATATAACCTGTTCTACTTGAATCATATTCAGTTGAAACAAATGATGTTAAACCTTTCATATTTTCAAACATCGATGAAGAACTATAATTTAAATATACTGTTTCAGCTTCACTCCACCAATATATAGTTCCGTTATCATACCACATATATATAGGTGTTAGTGAATCGTAAGAAGAAACCTTGTTGTTTGAAGTCATTTTACTCGAATCTGGTTTTATATTCGTTCTTTGTATAGATGTAATTACCGTATTATTTCCTGTTTGACCAGATAATGATTTCATTTTTGAGTTTAAATTACTACCACTCATCAATGTTGATGATGTTGTTATCCATTGTGCATACAGAGTAATTGTTTTTCCTGGATTTGCTATGCCTTGTATTAAACTATTATCTAAATAGCTAATTCCTGTACCATCAGGTCTCGTATTCCATCCAGCAAATGTGTAGCCAGACTTTGTATAATTATTAATAGTTAAATATGTTTGTAATGATGATGGAACTACCTGATTAGGCATATTTCCTTCTCCACCATTAGAATTGTAAATAATAGAGTAAGTACTTCTTGAGAAGTAACCAGGATTAGATAATCCGCCATCAAAATGAGCGTAAGTACTATCCATATAAGATGAATTATATTCTGTCCCCTCATCTCCTACTATATTAGTACAATCTTTAAACATATAATCAGAATTTAAAATTAAAGAAGAGTCAAAATCAAATACTATTTCTATTCTTTCTAAGTTTGTTAGGTTTGAGAACATATAAGAACTATCTTCATTCAAATAAATAGTATTTGCTTGAGAATAATAATAAATAGTTTTATTATCATACCACATATATATTGGGTAATTTGAATCTTCTGTAGAAACAATATTTTCTTCTGAATATTCTGTCAATCTTTTATTAGAATATTTAATATATTTAATAGCAGTATTTGTTGTTCCATATGATGCATTTATTTGACCTGATAAATACTTCATTTTTTCATTAACTTCCTGTCCAGTTAAAAATTTAGAAGTAACTGGTGGAGACGAAAAATAACCAGGATTAGATGAACCACCATCAACTCTTGCATATGTTTTATCAACGTATGACGAATTATATACTGTTCCATTTGAACCAACAAGCTTAGAATCACCGGAAAACATATAATTAGAACTTGTTACTTTATCTGTATTGTAGTTATTACCTACTATTATTTTTTTAAGATTTGAACAATTAGAAAACATGCTAGACATACTAGTTACTTGGCTTGTATCAAATGTACTTAAATCTAATGATGTTATTGTGGAACATCCATAAAACATACTAGACATATTTGTTACTTTACTTGTATTAAATCTACTTAAATCTATATTTGTTAGTTTTGAACATCCATAAAACATACTAGACATATTTGTTACTTTATTTGTATCAAATGTACTTAGATCTAAAGATGTAAGTTTTGAACATCCTGAGAACATATTATACATATTTGTTACATTCAACGTATCAAATGTAACTAAACTA
>Ga0129307_1001054_pt1 | contig 33632 bp, 35 predicted proteins | sample P1105metagenome_FD_94437 | JGI IMG/M metagenome (GOLD analysis project Ga0129307, IMG submission 94437) | Capybara group fecal microbial communities from Wisconsin, USA - P1105 metagenome | ecosystem: Host-associated > Mammals > Digestive system > Large intestine > Fecal | place: USA: Wisconsin...
CTGAGGGTACAAGATATCCTTAACCATACCGGCGGTGATTACGACGAGGCCACACCTGTTCCCATCCCGAACACAGAAGTTAAGCTCGTTTGTGCCGAAAATACTTGGTTGGAGACGGCCTGGAAAGATAGGTTGCTGCCGGTTTATATAACTCCCCTGACGAATAAACGTCGGGGGAGTTTTTCGTATTTGTATTTTTTGTAACATTTCTCATTGCCTGAAAAATCTTCTTTTGTTAACATATTATTGTAATATTTCTTTTTGGAGGGTTCGGGGTAAAGATGGCTAAGATTTTGATCGTTGATGATGAGCCGGAGATCGTTGCTTCAGTATCTGATGTATTGAGCAGTTTCGGGTTTGTTACTATATGCACAACCGATGGCAGAAGCGGACTTCAGATGGCTATCGAGCAGTCCCCTGACCTTATAATCCTCGACTGGATGATGAAGGACTACAACGGTCTCGATTTCACCAATGATTTCAGGGAAAAGGGCTATACAACCCCCATCTTATTCCTTACAGCAAGGGGCGATCTCCCCGTTTATGAGATCGAGGTCCTGAGAAGGGGCGCTGATGATTACATGAGCAAGCCCTTCGATCCTACTCTCCTGGTGGAGAGGGTCAAGAACCTCCTTAAGAGATCTTCCGCAACAGAGGCTTCTTCAGCTTCTTCCGACAACAGCAAGCATATCTACTGCGACGGCGAGCTCATCATCGACTATGACGCCATGCAGGTATATATCAATAACGTTAGCTGCGATCTTACTTCCAATGAATTCAAGCTCGTACAGTATCTCGAGAGCAATGCCGGCAGGGTATGCTCCAGGGATGAGCTCCTTTCAAAGGTCTGGAACTACGCTTTCTCCGGAGACGTCAGGACTGTAGACGTAACCGTCAGAAGGACAAGAAAGAAGATCGAGCCCAACCAGCCGAAGTATAAGTATATCCTTACAAGACGCGGATCCGGTTACTATTTCCCCAAGGATCTCGAGTGATCTGCTGATCTGTTATGCTGGAATCATTTGCCAGGTTCGTCACCGAACATCTTGGATTGTGCCTTGCTTTTGGAGGCATAATCTTCTTTTGCGCTCTGGGCGCAGGTTATCTTGTAGGTAATAATACCCTTAACAGCAGGGTGGACGATGACATCAAAAAGCTCATCGAAAGGCTCAAGTACGACGGAGCCATCAGATCATCCATCATCGATAACGTAAACCTGGGAGTCATCGCCTACGATTCCACAGGCCTTGTATACAGCAACGAGACACTGAAGGAGTTCCCGGAGTTTCTTGCAGGGGCAGATGTGCTCCCCCAGGACATCAACGCCTTTCTCGACAAGTACGAAAAGGACAACCACCTTAAGTCCAACTACCTTCTCAATGCAGAAAACGACGACAGCGTCATAAGGGCAAACTACGTCTCCCAGAGAAAGATCTATGAGATAAAGATCCTTCACAGGAACGTGGAGGGAAGAAGGCTGGATATAATCATCGTGGATGATATCACCCAGGTAAAGGACGACGAGAGACGCCAGAAAGACCTGGCTGCCAACGTTTCCCACGAGCTCAAGACTCCCCTTACGGTAATAAGGGCATCCGAGTTCTTCGTAAATAACATAACCCCTGAGAATATGCCCTCCTATGACGACCTCATCAAGTGGGGCAACAGGATCATAGCAAATGCCGTCAGGATGCAGGATATCGTACAGGATTTCCTTATCCTGTCCATGTGTTCCCAGAGCGTCCAGATGAACATCATCGACCTCGGGGAAGTCATCTCCAAGGCTGTGGGCAACCTGACTGATTATCCCAACAGGGATAAGGTGAATATAATCGTTCCCGACAAGATGTACTATCCCCTTGTCTTCGGTAACAGCAACCTTCTCATGAGGGTGGTCATCAACCTTCTGACAAACGCAGTGAAGTACATAGATTACGAAGGAAAGACCGAGCCCAACGAGATCAACATAAGTGTTGTTGAGATAGGCGAGAGGATCGGTATCCAGGTAAGCGACAACGGAAGGGGTATCCCCGAAAAGGATATAGATCATCTTTTCGAGAGGTTCTTCAGAGTGGATAACTCCGGCTCACGTGACGTGGGAGGTTCCGGTATCGGGCTTTCCATCGCCAAGGACGTGGCCGACATGCACGACGGTACCATAAACGTAACCTCCGCCATGAACCAGGGATCCACTTTTACATTTGTTCTTCCCCAGGCAGCAGGTGCCTTTGAGAGCATCTACGATGACGCCGCCACGGGAGTAGTCAGCGAGGCGCCCTACTACAGGACCGCCGCTGAATTCATGGCAGTCCAGGCTGTAGAGGCAGTAAGGTCCATGGGTTACGATGACGTGGAGGAGAAGGCTTCTGTTTTCGAAAAGACTCCTTTCAAGGACAAGACCGCCCACGACAAGGCCCTTGCGGAACTTATCGCCGCCATGGGCAAGGAGAGGTATACGGATCTCGTGGACGAGCTTACCTATATCGAACCCGAGTTCGACGATGAGGATATGGAAGGCTTCGACGATGAGGAAGGATTTGATGAAGAGACAGAGGAGATCCCTGCTTCCGCTCCTTCCGTAAGGCAGACTCCCAGGCTCAGCGAAGAGTTTATGAAGGAGCTGGACGAGGAAAGAAGTTCAGAAGAAATTGATAAAGAGGAAGCCAGAAGGATACTGACACAGCCAATTCTTCCAAGAGTTGTACCTCAAAACGAGGGTTCAGTGTTGCAAAGTGACGATAAATCAAAAGAAAGCATCACTATTCACCCAAAAACGGAAAAGAAACTGTATAATAACAATGGAGCAAAATCCGGTAAAAAGAAGACTAAACTGTTCGATCTTCCCGGTAAGGAGAGCAAGAGCAGTCCTGAAGTTCCCTCCGGGGAACCCGAGATACAGTCCGCGGTGCGCAAGGTCTTAGACGAAGCAACTCCGCTGACACCTAAACAATAAAGACAAAGGAAGAAAACGTGGGTCCTTATTCTTATAAGATCACGGGCGGTCATCCGCTCAAAGGTACAGTTAATATAAGCGGAAGCAAGAATGCCGTACTGGGCGTGCTTGCTGCTGCCATGATGATCGACGGTGAGTGCACCCTCGAGAACGTTCCCGATATCTCAGATGTACATGTCATGATCGAACTGTGCAGGACTCTGGGCGCTTCCATCGTTGTTGACAAGTCTGAAGAGGGATCCCTTATCCTTAAGATAGATCCCAGATCCATAAATACATATAAGGCTACAGGCCCCGCTGTCTCCAAGATCAGGGCATCATATTACCTCCTGGGCGCACTTCTCGCCAGGACAGGCAAGGCATCACTTCGTATGCCCGGCGGATGCAACTTCGGTCAGAGACCCATCGACCTTCACCTTAAGGCCTTTGCCCAGATGGGCGCCAGAGGTGCAAGACCCGAGGATATCAATGGCGGTATCATCACCCTCAGTGCAGATCCTCTTAAGGGAGCCAGGGTATTCCTGGATATAGTAAGCGTTGGTGCCACCATCAATGTAATGCTGGCAGCTACCAAGGCCCAGGGCATGACCACCATCATCAATGCGGCCAAGGAGCCTCATATCGTTGACGTAGCAAACTTCCTTAACGCCATGGGCGCAAGGATCAAGGGCGCCGGTACCGACACCATCAGGATCCAGGGCGTTCCCGTACTTCCCGGCAACTTCTCCTATTCCATCATCCCCGACCAGATCGAGGCAGGAACATATATGATCGCAGCAGCGGTCACCGACGGAGACGTTACCATCAACAACCTCATCCCCACCCATATGGAGCCTTTGTCCTCCAAGATGCGTGAGATGGGATATACCATCGAGGAGAATGAGGATAACGACAGCATAAGAGTTTACAGGGAAAAGGATATGGAGATCCTTGGTACGAATATCAAGACATCACCTTATCCCGGATTCCCCACTGACCTTCAGCCCCAGGCTGTGGTCCTTCTCTGCCTTTCCAAGGGTATGAGCAAGATGCATGAGAACGTATGGCAGAACAGGTTCCAGTACGTTCCCGAGCTCACCAGGATGGGCGCCAGCATCAACTGCTTCGACCGTGTGGCCCTGGTCAGTGGCATCGATAAGTTCAAGGGTGCCACTGTAACAGCTACTGACCTCAGAGCCGGAGCCGCCCTGGTATGTGCAGCCCTTGCCGCAGACGGTACCAGCTATATCACCCATGCAGGCAAGATCGACCGCGGATATGAGAATATCGTACATAAACTGAGATCCCTGGGTGCCGAGATCGAGAGAGTCGACGACGCCGTTTACTACGAACAGGACGCTGAAGCCTGATGTCCTCTTTACAGATCATTCCTTTATTCAGCGGGAGCAGCGGTAATGCTACTCTTATCAAAGCTGACGATTACTGTTTCCTTATCGATGCCGGCAGGAACTGCAAGCAGATAACCATCGCCCTTGAAGCGGTGGGCGTTACCCCGGATCAGATAAAGGCAGTCTTTATAACCCATTCACATCACGACCACCTGGATGCACTGGATGTATTCGTAAGAAAATATCCTGTGTCGGTCTTTGCCACGGAGTATACCCACAGGGCTATTTCGAAAAAGTGCACCAAGCCCCATCCCATGTCCCCGGACATAGAGATCGTCCCCGGGGAGGCGGTGGATCTTTCCGACGACCTTTCAGTCTACTGCTGTTCCACTCCCCACGATGCAAGGGGTTCCGTGTGCTACAAGATAAGCTACGGTGACAAGTCATGCATGGTAATGACGGACCTGGGAGAGGTGACAGAGGATATAAGGAACATGGCCCTTAATGTGGACGGTATCCTTATCGAGGCCAACTACGACAGAAAGATGCTGGTATACGGTCCCTATCCCGAAGACCTGAAGGCCAGGGTAGCCGGAAGGTACGGGCACCTGAGCAACGACGACTCCGCGGAGATGATAAGGCAGCTCCTGGAGAGCGGCACCAGAAAGTTCATACTGGGCCACCTGAGCGTCAATAACAACACCAGGGAAAAGGCCAGGGAGACGGTCACCTCCTATCTCAGGGAACACGGATACGAAGAGGGCAGGGACTACTATCTCGATATAGCCAACAGATACGAGCCCACAAAGGCTTTGGAGGTGTGATATGAAGATAAGGCTCATCGCACCTGGAAAGATAAAGGAAAAATGGCTCACCGAAGGAATAGAGGAATACAGAAAAAGGCTCTCCAGATATTCAGCCCTGGAGATCATAGAAGTTGCTGACAGCCCTGATTCCATACCTGTGGACAAGGCCCTGGCCAAAGAGGGGGAGCTCATCCTTTCAAAGATAAAGGATACTGACGTCCTGTGGGTAATGGACCTTCACGGGGAACTCGTCACTTCCGAAAAGATCTCTGAATATATGGAGTCCGACTTCGTAAAGGGCGGCTCCGTCATCAACATCGCCATAGGTGGCAGCAACGGCCTGTCCCCGGAGCTCGTAAAGAGGGCTGACAGGAGGATCTGTCTGGGAAAGGTGACGTATACCCATCAGATGACAAGACTTATACTCCTTGAACAGATTTACAGGGGATTTAAGATCGCAAGTGGTGAGAAATACCATAAATAAAGCGTTTGACTTTTATCCTCCCTGCCGATATAATCTGATAGTCGGTACTTTAGCCGACTAAAGAAAATAACAAAAACAACAGGAGGAAAGACAAGATGAGCAGCAAGTTCTACACACCGGACGGCTTTAACGACACGCTTCCGGGCGTCTGCGCATTCAAAAAGGACGCCGAAAGTAAATTAAGAAGGTTGTTCTTCCTCCATGGATACCAGGAGATAGAGACACCGGGATTTGAGTACGCAGATATATATACAAAGCCTGACTTTGTAAAGGAAGAGGATCTTTATAAGCTTACTGATTCCAAGGGAAGGCTCCTTTGTGCCAGATACGACGGAACCATCCCCGCTGCCAGATATGCAGCTACCCTTGCCAAGGATAAGTTCCCCTTAAGGCTCTCATATATCGAGAATATGTACCGCTTCAACCAGACCGGCGGCGGAAGGCAGAGCGAGTTCACCCAGGCAGGAGCAGAGCTCATGGGTATCGCAGGTTCCGATTCCGATGCGGAGGTCATCGCCATGGCCATCAGATCCGCTCTTGAAGTAGGTGTTACCGACCTTCAGGTGAGCATCGGACAGACAGGTCTTTTCGAGGGTGCCGTTAACCAGGCGGGCCTTGACGAGGAGACAGCAGGGATCATAAGGAATGCCATCGTGGCAAAGGATCCCGTTACCATCGAGAGAGTAGCCGGTGAGAAGGACCTTTCCGATAATGACAGGGACATGTTCCTCATGTTCGCACAGCCCTCCGGGGATGCCGATACAGTGGAGGAGATCAGGGACTTCTTTACAGATCCTAAGGCTACTGAGGCCATAAAGAATCTCGAGGAGATCATGGAGGCTCTTTCCGATTACGGTTACGACAAGTATGTATCCATAGATCCCGGACTTCTGGGAAGTGTCGATTACTACACAGGCGTTGTCTTCAAGGGCTATACCTACGAGGTGGGGTTCCCCATCATCGGAGGAGGCAGATACAATAAGACTGTCGGTGCCTTCGGAAGGGATATGGAGTGCGTAGGATTCTCCCTGGGCCTGAGCCTTGCCATCACGGCGCTCATCAGGCAGGGACTGGAGCTTACGGATCCCGTGGCCGAAGCTGTAGTAGGTTACGAAAAGGGTAATAAGGATGCCAGGGTATCCGCCATCACTCTTGCAGAGCAGATGAGACTCGGAGGTACCACCGTTATCCTGGATACATCATCCAAGAGCGAAGAGGAGCTCAATGCCTTCGCTGACGATAACGACATAGGAACGGTATTCTGGTTTGACGGAGGTGAGAAGTAATATGCTGACCATAGCTTTATCAAAGGGAAGGCTTGCCGAGCAGGCCATCGAACTTCTGGAAAGAGCAGGTTACGACTGTACTGCCGCCAAGGAAAAATCAAGAAAGCTCATCCTGGAGGATGAAAAGACCGGACTTCGTTTCATAATGGCAAAACCCGCTGATGTTCCCACTTATGTGGAATACGGTGCAGCAGACCTGGGTGTAGTCGGTAAGGATACTCTCCTGGAGGAGGGAAGACAGCTCTACGAGGTAATAGACCTGGGCTTCGGCAAGTGCCGCATGTGCGTTGCAGGACCCAAGGAACTCAAGGATGGAAAGCTGGATAAGATCCCCAACAAGAGGGTCGGTACAAAATATCCCAACATCACCAGGGCATATTTCGAAGGCGTCAAGAAGGAGAGCGTTGAGATCATAAAGCTCAACGGTTCAGTGGAGCTCGCTCCCCTCATCGGCCTTTCGGAGGTGATCGTTGATATCGTGGAGTCCGGAAGGACCCTTTACGAAAACGGCCTGGACGTCATCGAGACTATTGCAGATATCTCCGCAAGAGTCGTGGTAAACCGCGTCTCCATGAAGATGAAGTCCGACGAGATCACACCTATGATCGAGAAGCTCAAGACACAGGTGGAGATCATGAACAGTAATAAAGAGGAATAAATATATGAGATGCAAGACCGTAAAGGGAAGTAAGGAAAACCTCAGGGAGATGTGTGATCTCCTGGGGGCCAGGAGCAAGATGGATCTTGCCCCCATCATCTCTGTCGTAAATGATGTCATTGAAGATATCAGAGCCAACGGCGATGAGGCAGTCCTTAAGTATACGAAGAAGTTCGATAAGGCAGAACTTACTCCCGCACAGATGAGAGTTACACAGGAGGAGATCGAGGAAGCCGTAAAGGAAGTAGATCCCGAGCTCCTCAAGATCATAAAGAAAGCAGCAGACAATATAAGGGCCTTCCACGAGAAGCAGAAAGAGGATGGCTTCATGATGGACACCGGAAAGGGTGCTAAGATCGGTGTCCGTGTAAGACCCATATCCGTGGCAGGTATCTATGTTCCCGGAGGAACGGCACCCCTGCCCTCCACTGTCCTTATGGATGTTATCCCTGCATCAGTGGCAGGAGTTCCCAGGATCGTATTCTGTACGCCCCCCAGAGCTGACGGGACCATCGCTCCTGTCATCCTTGCTGCAGCTTCTATCGCAGGCGCCACAGAGATCTACAAGGTGGGAGGCTCCCAGGCAATTGCCGCCATGGCATACGGAACTGAGACCATCCCCAGGGTGGATAAGATCTGCGGCCCGGGTAATATCTATGTAAATACAGCCAAGAGGCTCGTCTTCGGACAGGTGGATATCGATATGTTCGCCGGACCTTCCGAGATCCTGATCATCGCAGATGAGACAGCCGATCCCGAGTTCGTGGCAGCTGATATGCTCTCCCAGGCAGAGCACGACAAGATCGCTTCCGCCATCGTCCTCACCACATCGGAGGAACTGGCGAAGAAGGTGGAGGATGCCGTGGACAGAAGATCCGAAGAGGCAGCCAGGAAGGAGATCCTGGAGAAGTCACTTCAGGACTACTGCTCCATCATCGTCTGTGACGATATGGATACTGCCATCGCCTTCTCCGAGGAGATCGCCCCCGAGCACCTGGAGATCTGTACGAAGGATCCCGAAAAGGTATCAGAGAAGATCAATAATGCCGGTGCGGTATTCCTGGGAAGCTGGTCACCCGAACCTCTGGGCGACTACTTTGCAGGTCCCAACCACACCCTTCCCACATCGGGAACAGCAAGATTCTTCTCTCCCCTTAACACCGGGGACTTCTATAAGAAGATGAGCATCATTAACTATAACGAGGAATCGTTGAGAGAAGTATATAAGGATGTAGCCGCCTTCGCGGACAGCGAGGGACTTACATGTCACGCGGCATCCATCCGTGCGAGGTTTGAGAAATGAGTTCTTTCTGGAACAGTAAGATAAATGAGATAGAGCCCTATACCGCGGGAGAACAGCCTAAGGACGGGCAGAAGGTGATAAAGCTCAACACGAACGAGAATCCCTATCCGCCTTCCCCCAGATGTAAAGAGGCTCTCCTGGACTTTGATATGTCCACCTTAAGGCTCTACCCTAACACGGACTCGAAGGCAGTCTGTGAGGCTGTTGCCAAAGTGGATAATGTAAAGCCGGAAAATGTCTTTGTGGGAAACGGATCCGACGAGGTCCTTGCCCTCTGCTGGCAGACATTCTTTGAGAAGAAGGAGAATACCGGAAAGTCAGTCCTCATCCCGGACATATCCTACAGCTTCTATCCCGTCTATTCCGACTTCTACGATGTAAGGGCGGAGAAGGTCGCCATAAAGGAAGACCTGACCATCGATCCTGATGATTTCACAGGCAGGGAGAACTGCGGTATCGCCATCGCAAATCCCAATGCCCCCACCAGTATCTGCATGCCCATAGAGTGCATAAGGAAGATCCTGGATAACAATAAGGAAAGCGTGGTCATCATCGATGAGGCTTATGCCGCCTTTGCGGAAGGATATACCTCCGCCGCCACCCTTATAGGTGAATACAGAAATCTGGTGGTGGTAAGGACCATGTCCAAGTCCTACGGCCTGGCAGGCCTCCGCCTTGGTTATGCCATCGCGGACGAGGAGCTCATCGAAGGCCTTAAGAGGGCAAGGGATTCCTTTAATTCCTACCCTGCGGACAGGCTGGCCCAGACACTTGCGGCAGCTGCCCTTTCCGACAGGGAGTATTTCGAGAAGACCAGAAAGGCCGTTATGGACACAAGAAAGAGGGTCATGCAGGAGCTCCGTGATATGGGATTTACCATGCCGGAGTCCGGTGCGAACTTCATCTTCGCCAAGCCCCCGGTATCCATTACGGCGGAAACACTCTACAAAAATCTTAAAGCTAAAGGTATACTTGTAAGGTATTTTAATAAACCCCTGATAAGGGAGAGCCTTCGTATCACCATCGGTACCGATGAGGAGATGGATGAACTGGTAAAGGCCGTAAGAGAGGAGATCAGAAATGTCCAGGAAAGCTGAGATCACGAGAACCACAGGCGAGACCGACATCAAGGTCGTATTAGACATCGACGGTAACGGCAAGGCTGAGATCGATACCGGCATCGGATTTTTCGATCACATGCTCACGGCCCTGTCCAAGCACTCCGGCATGGATATAAGCCTTACCTGCAAGGGTGACCTTTATGTTGATGCACACCACTCTGTGGAGGATGTGGGTATCGCACTGGGCCAGGCTTTTTCACAGGCAATTGGTGACAAGAAGGGTATCGTAAGGTTCGGTTCCGCCAGATGTCCCCTGGATGAGGCTCTTGGTGATGCCGTTGTGGATATCTCCGGAAGACCCTTTATAGTCTTCGACTGTAAGTTCATGGGCGATATGTGCGGCGAGATGGATACACAGCTCTTCGAGGAGTTCTTCAGATCCTTTGCATATAATGCAGGCATCACGCTCCACATCAGTTCCCCTTACGGAACTAACGACCACCACAAGGCGGAGGCAATGTTCAAGTCCCTGGCGAGAGCCATAAGACAGGCCGCTTCCATCGACGAGAGATTTAAGGATCAGGTCATATCGACCAAAGGTGTCCTTTAATATATGGAGGAAAAAGAAATGATGATCAAAGACACAAGTTTTATCGATCTGCCCGTTTTTATCAAGGGTAAGGTAAGAGAAGTTTACGACCTTGGAGATTCTCTCCTCATGGTCGTCACCGACAGGATATCTGCTTTCGATGTCGTATTCGACCAGCTGATCCCTGACAAGGGCAAGGTACTGTCCTCCATCTCGGCTTTCTGGTTCGACTACACAAAGGACATCATCCCTAACCACGTTATCTCCACAGACCCTAAGGACTATCCCATGGGCCTGGACAAGTACGAGGAAGAACTCAAGGGAAGATCCATGCTGGTAAAGAAGGTCAACATGCTCCCTGCAGAGTGTATCGTAAGAGGCTACCTGGAGGGTTCCGCTCTCAAGGAGTACAAGGCTAACGGCACAGTCGGCGGCATCAAGATGCCCGAGGGAATGGTCCAGGGCGACAAGCTCCCTGAGCCTCTCTTCACACCTTCCACCAAGGAGGAGACAGGCCACGACATCAACATCACCTTCGAGCAGCTCAAGGAACTCCTGGGTGACGAGGATGCAACTGCTCTCAAGGATGCAGCTCTTGCACTCTACAATAAGGTTTCAGAGTTCGCTCTCACAAAGGGCCTGATCCTTGCAGACACAAAGTTCGAGTTCGGTAAGATCGACGGCAAGCTCGTTGTTGCAGACGAGATGTTCACTCCCGACTCTTCAAGGTTCTGGGATGTTAACGACTACGAGCCCGGTCACGCACAGAAGAGTTTCGACAAGCAGTACTTAAGAGAATGGCTGGAGACACTTGACTGGGATAAGACATATCCCGCTCCCACACTTCCCGAGGAAGTCATCAACAAGACAGCCGAGAAGTACAGAGAGTGCTACTCCAGGATCACCGGTAAGGAAATCGAGTAATTGATAGCGATAATAGACTACGGAATGGGCAACCTGGCATCTGTCAGCAAAGCCCTCACATATCTTGGCTATGAGTCAGAGATCACATCGGATGCGAAGGCCATCGAAAGAGCCGACGGTGTCATACTGCCGGGAGTGGGTGCCTTCGGACCCGCCATGGAAGCTCTTAAGAGCAAAGGCCTCGACATCGCAGTAAAAGAATATGTTAAGACAGGAAAGCCGTTCCTGGGCATATGCCTGGGAATGCAGCTTCTCATGTCAGGTTCAGAAGAAGGCGCCGGAGAGGGTGAACTTATCCCGGGACTTGATATCATTCCCGGAACAGTGAAGAAGTTCCCCGCTGAGCAGACCACTGACAGGGGCCTCAAGGTGCCCCAGATCGGCTGGAACTCCCTGACTGACGTTACGGGAGATCTTCCCAGGAACGGGGACTACGTTTATTTTGTCCACTCTTTCTACTGCAGCCCTGAGGACGACAGGGACTCTGCTGCCAAGACAGAGTACGGCATCAAGTATACCGCCGCACTCCAGAGGGACAATATCTTCGCTACCCAGTTCCACCCCGAAAAGAGCGGTGAGGCAGGACTTCAGATGCTCATCAGATTCGTAAGGAGAACAGCTAAATGATCATATATCCCGCTATCGACCTCCTGGGAGGAAAATGCGTAAGGCTCAGGCAGGGCAAGTACGACCAGGTCACAGTCTATAACGACGATCCCATGGAGCAGGCACAGAGATTCAAGGACGCAGGCGCAGAGTGGATCCACGTGGTCGACCTCGATGCTGCAAGATCCGGTATCCCCACCAACCATGAGATAATAAAAGAGATAAGCATAAAGACAGGCCTCAAGGTGGACACAGGCGGAGGGATCCGTAATATGGACACCTTAAGAAGGTGGATCGAGGACTACGGTGTACAGAGATGTGTCATCGGGACATCCGCCATAAAGGACAGGAAGTTTACCGAGGAAGCCTTAAAGAGATATGCTGACAAGATCGCCATCGGCATCGATGCCAAGGGCGGTGAGGTCGCAGTGGACGGATGGACAGAAGGTTCAGGAGTCACGGCAGTCGATTTTGCAAAGACCATGAAGAGCATCGGTGCCCAGGCTATCGTCTTTACTGATATTGCAAGGGATGGAATGCTCACTGGCCCCGCCTTTGATTCCACAAAGGAACTTGTGGACAGGACAGGCCTTAAGGTCACCGCTTCAGGTGGTATAGGATCAGACGAGGACATAATGTACATAAAGGGAAGCGGCTGCGAAGGCGTTATCGTCGGCAAGGCCATCTACGAGGGAAAGGTGGATCTTAAAAAATGCTTGCAAAGCGTATAATCCCCTGCCTTGATGTCAAGGACGGAAGAGTCGTAAAAGGCGTCAATTTCGTATCCTTAAGGGATGCGGGAGATCCTGTTGAGTGCGCCAAGGAATATAACCTTTCTGGTGCCGATGAACTTGTCTTCCTCGATATAACTGCAACCCTGGAAGCAAGGGATACAGTGATCGATATGGTAAATAAGGTGGCAGATGAGATCTTTATCCCTTTTACCGTCGGCGGAGGAATAAGGACTGTCGATGATATCAGGGCGATCTTAAATGCAGGTGCCGATAAGGTATCCCTTAACTCAGCAGCCGTAAAGAATCCCGGTTTCATCAAAGAGGCTTCAGACAGATTCGGTGCCCAGTGCATCGTTGTTGCAATAGATGTAAAGAGCCGTGAGGGAAGGGAAGATGAATTCCCCTCAGGATATGAGGTGGTAATCGCGGGCGGTACAAAGCCCACAGGTCTCGATGCCCTGGAGTGGGCAAAGAAGGCTGTTGAGCTCGGCTGCGGCGAGATCCTTCTCACCTCCATGGACAGGGACGGCACCAAGTCAGGATTTGACAATAAGATCACTTCCATGATCGCTGATGCTGTCTCCGTACCTGTCATCGCCTCCGGCGGAGCAGGAAAGATGGAGGACTTCTACGACGGTATCGTGGATGGTAAGGCGGATGCTGTCCTTGCTGCAAGTCTCTTCCACTTTGGAGAGATAAAGATATCCGACCTTAAGGACTACCTTGAGAAAAGGGATATCCCTGTAAGGAAGATCGGCAGGGAACTTGATATGTGGGCCCACATGAAGAAGAATTCCGACGGCATGGTCCCCGCCATAACCATAGATGCAAAGACAGGCGAGGTCCTCATGATGGCCTACATGAACTACGAGGCCTTCGAACTCACCTGCAGGACAGGATATATGCACTACTACTCCAGATCCAGGGAGACCCTCTGGAAAAAGGGGGAGACCTCCGGTCACCTTCAGAAGGTGGTGGAGGCAAGGATCGACTGCGACAAGGATACCCTGCTCTACAAGGTGGAGCAGACCGGAGCAGCATGCCACACCGGAAACCACAGCTGTTTTTATACAAAGCTTGAAGATTGGGACTTAAACATAAAGGAGTAAATACTATGGACATCTCAAAGGAACTCATGAGCGTTATCTTAGACAGACAGAAGAATCCCGAGGAGGGCTCTTATACAAACTATCTCTTCGGCAAGGGCAGGGAGAAGATCTCCAAGAAGCTCGGCGAGGAAGCAGTGGAAGTCTGTATCGCAGCAGCAAAGAACGATAAGGATGAGGTCATCGCTGAACTTGCTGACCTTGAGTACCATGCTCTGGTCCTCATGGCAGATATGGGAATAACCCTTGAAGACGTTGAGAAAGAACTGAGAAACAGAAGATAAATCTCGTTGACACTTTATATACCCTGTGATAAAATACTTCAGCTAAAACCCTTAGAGGTCTTTTTTTATTGTGTAAAAATTTGAAAAGACCACGGATCATGGAGGAGTCGAACAATGGCTAAGCAGAGTGCTCGTGACAAGCTCACACTTGCATGCGAAGAGTGCAAGCAGAGAAACTATCAGACATATAAGAATAAGAAGAACAACTCCGAGAGACTTGAGCTCAAGAAGTATTGTCCTTTCTGCCGTAAGCATACGGTTCACAAGGAGACAAAGTAATACTGTTTTTCTTTAAAGAGGTATCGTATGGCCGCAACTAAGGACAAGAAAAAGAAGAATATCTTTCAGCGCATAGGTCAGACATTTAAGGATGTCCGTCAGGAGCTCAAGAGAGTCGTATGGCCCTCCAAGGATAAGCTCAAGACAACATCTGCAGTTGTGCTCGTTGTTATCGTGTTCTTTGCAATCTACCTTTCCATTATCGGAACAGGCGGACGCTGGGTGCTCGAGAAGATCGGATTCTATGATCAGGTAGAGCCCACAGAGACAACTACAGAGGCACCTGTTCTTGCAGATGAACTTGCAGCTGCACCTGAGGATACAGACGTTGCCGAAGACACGGACGTAGCCGAGGACACAGAAGCACCTGAGGAGACATGATATGGCAGACGAGATGAGCGCCAACAACGAAGCTAAGTGGTACGTTGTTCATACATATTCAGGATATGAGAATAAGGTAAAGACGATCCTCGAGAAGACGATCGCCAAGCGCAATATGCAGGATATCATCCAGGAGATCGCCGTTCCCACAGAGGACGTTGTAGAGATCAAGGATGGTAAGAAGAAGGTAGTAGCCCGCAAGAAGTATCCCGGATATGTCTTCGTTAAGTTCGTAAGTAACTTCGAGACATTGAAGGCGGACGAAGAGCCTTCCACAGCAGATAAGGAACTCTGGTATCTTATCCGCAACACAAGAGGCGTTACGGGATTTGTAAGCACGAACCCCAACAAGCCCCTTCCCATTACGGACAGCGATCTCGCTTCCATGGGAATCGCAACAGATTGGGTCCCGGATGTGGATTACGACATCGGCGACACGATCCGCGTTATCTCCGGACCTTTCGCAGACAGCATCTGCGTAGTAGAGGAGATGAACTACGAGAAGCAGCAGGTAAAGGTAAAGCTCTCCATGTTCGGAAGAGAGACACCTGTATATCTCGACTTCACACAGGTCGAAAGGATCTGACGAAACGTTTATCGGATGCTCTTGCATCACTGATAATAAATTTTATTTGGGAGGTGGCCAAAGATGGCTAAAAAAGTAGCAGGTTACATTAAGCTTCAGATACCTGCAGGAAAAGCAACACCTGCGCCGCCGGTAGGACCAGCTCTTGGACAGCACGGTATCAACATTGCCCAGTTCGTCAAAGAGTTTAATGAGAGAACAGCAAAGGATGCAGGTCTTGTTATCCCTGTAGTTATTACAGTTTATGCAGACCGTACATTCTCTTTCATTACAAAGACTCCTCCGGTACCGGTACTTCTGAAGAAGGAGTGCAATATCGAGAGTGGTTCAGGAAGACCTAACACTCAGAAGGTTGCAAAGGTCACATTTGAGCAGTGCAAGAAGATCGCAGCGATCAAGATGCCTGACACAAATGCAGCTTCTATCGAGGCTTGTGCTGAGATGGTAGCAGGAACAGCAAGATCTATGGGTATCACCGTAGAGAGAGACTGATAAGGAAAGGAGATCAATATGAAAGCTGGTAAGAGATATACTGAGCTTAAAAAGCTTGTTGACAGATCAGTTGCCTATGATCCTTCCGAGGCAGTCCGCCTTGTACAGGAGACAGGTAAAGCTAAGTTTGACGAGACAGTAGAACTTCACGTTCGTCTTGGTGTTGACTCCAGACATGCTGACCAGCAGGTCAGAGGTGCTGTAGTCCTTCCTCACGGAACAGGCCGTACAAAGAAGGTTCTCGTTTTCGCTAAGGGCCCCAAGGCTGATGAGGCTAAGGAGGCAGGTGCCGAGTATGTTGGTGCCGAGGATATGGTCGAGAAGATCACAAAGGAAAACTGGTTCGACTTCGACGTCGTAGTTGCAACTCCCGACATGATGGGTGTCGTAGGACGTCTCGGTAAGGTTCTTGGTCCTAAGGGCCTCATGCCTAACCCCAAGTCCGGTACAGTTTCCATGGATGTCACAAAGGCAATCAATGACATCAAAGCAGGTAAGATCGAGTATCGTCTTGATAAGACAAACATCATCCACTGCCCTATCGGAAAGGTTTCTTTCGGACAGGAGAAGCTTGAGGAGAACCTCAAGACCATCATGGATGCTATCATCAAGGCTAAGCCTTCTGCCGCTAAGGGTCAGTACCTGAAGAATGTTTCCATCTCTTCAACAATGGGCCCTGGAATCAAGATCAACGCTACTAAGTTCATGGCTTAATAGTCTGATCTTAAGACTACACAATTAAATACCGTTTCATACCGAAGACAGCCGGATCCCTTACGGGTTCCCGCCGAGGAATGAGATTTCTTATAGTTAAGATTTTTCAAGAACCCTCATGTCTCTCGGCATGAGGGTTTTAAAATCTAAACAAGGAGGATAAACCTAAAATGCCTAGTGAGAAGATTCTTGCTGCAAAGAAGCAGGTCGTTGCAGACCTGGTGGCAGAGTACAAGGACAAAGCTGCTTTTGTATTCGTAGCTTCCAGAGGTCTTACGGTTGAGCAGGACACACAGATGCGTAACGAACTCCGTGCTGCAGGCGTAAAGTTCAGTGTTGTTAAGAACACAACTCTCCGTCTCGTATTCAAGGAGCTTGGTATCGAGGGAGTAGACGAGTATTTCGCCGGCCCCACAGCTGTTGCTTATTCTGATGAAGTCGTTTCACCTGCAAAGGTCATCGCTAAATTTGCAGACGCTTATGAGCCTCTTGAGATCAAGGGTGGTGTCATCGAAGGTAAGGTCGCTTCCAAGGAAGAGATCATCACACTTTCCAAGGTACCCGACAAGGAGACTCTCTACAGCCAGGTCGTATATGGTTTGCTTTTCCCTTTTACAAAGCTTGCCATGCTCGTCAAAGCTGTAGCTGAGAAGGCCGAGGAGGAAGGCGGCGCAGTAGCCGCTGCACCCGCAGAAGAGGCAGCTGCAGAAGCAGCACCCGCAGAAGCAGAAGCTCCTGCTGAGGAAGCAGCTCCCGCAGAAGAGGCACCTGCTGCAGAAGCAGAGCCCGTAACCGCTGAAGCACCTGCTGAAGCATAATAAACAAAACAAAAACTAAAATTTAAATGGAGGAAAATTAAAATGGCTGATATTGCAAAAATTCTCGAAGATATCAAATCCCTTTCCGTAACAGAGCTTTTCGAACTTGAAAAGGCTATTGAAGATGAGTTCGGTGTATCCGCAGCTGCAGTTGTATCTGCTGCTCCCGCCGCTGGTGGCGAGGCAGGCGGTGCTGCTGAGAAGACAGAGTTCACAGTAATGCTCAAGAGCTTCGGTGACTCCAAGATGAACGTTATCAAGGCTGTTAAGGATGCTATGGGTCTTGGTCTTAAGGACGCTAAGGAGCTCGTTGAGAAGGCTCCCGTTGCTCTTAAGGAGAACGTTGCTAAGGACGAGGCTGAGGAGCTTGTTAAGAAGCTTTCCGAGTCCGGCGCTGAGCTTGAGCTCAAGTAATAAAATATCGGTTATATACTGATTCCATTCGGAATGAGTTTGTCGGTATATAATACTCCCGGTCTTTTTTAGGCCGGGGGTTTTTATTTCTCCTTGACAGAAGAGGTAACCGTTGCTAAAATTGATAGGCATTGCTTAGAAATGCATTACATATGGCGGCATAGCTCAGTTGGCCAGAGCGTCCGGTTCATACCCGGCAGGTCGCAGGTTCGAATCCCGCTGCCGCTACCATATTTAGGGCCCGTTGGTCAAGCGGTTAAGACGTCGCCCTTTCACGGCGGAGTGACGGGTTCGATTCCCGTACGGGTCACCAGATAAGACAGATGGAAACATCAGTCTTATTTTTTTGCCTGAAATTGTAACATTGATCCCGGAAGATACGATTTATATTTAAACTCTTCCCGTAACATGTTAAAATCCAGATATGGCAATATGGGATGATATAAAAACAGATAATGAGATACCAGATCCTTTTGGTTCCGTAACAGGTGTCGCCACACAGGCGAAGTGCCCTAATTGTGCATCGAATATCTATTTCGACGCCAATCTTACTATGCTCGCTTGCCGTAACTGCGGTGGAGTATTTGTCCCCGAGACGCTGGAGCAGTCAGGTAATCTGAAGACCAGGGATACGGAAGCTGCCGATGTAAACGACAGCAGGACTGAGTATGTCTGCGATTCCTGCGGTGCCGTTGTGGTCACCGACAATACGACCGCGGCATCTTTCTGTGCCTTCTGCGGATCTCCGGCCATCATAAAGAAGAGACTGGCAAATGAGTTCAGGCCTGACTACATAATCCCCTTCAAGATCGATAAGAAGGGTGCTATCGATATCTTCTGGAACTGGGTCAAAAAGAATAAATATGTTCCCAGGAACTTCATCAACGAGGAGAGCCTTGGAAAGATCACCGGGCTTTATGTTCCCTTCTGGCTCATCGATGCAAAATGCCACACCGTGATATCTGGTTCCGGCCAGTCAGGCTGTGCAGTCTTCAATCTGGACAGGCAGATCGATTTCGCTACCAAGATGGTTCCCTTTGATGGATCTTCCAAGATAAGCAACCTGCTCATGGAGGCAGTCGAGCCCTATGACTATGAGGAGATGATCCCCTATAACGATCTCTATCTTCAGGGCTTCTATGCCCAGAGATATGACGAGGCCCCATTTGATATGACGGACCGTATCCAGTCGAGGATGGATGCCCACGCCAGACAGCTGGGAAAGAAGCTGTCCATCGGTGAATATGATAAGGTGAACATCAATACATCTTTTTCCTATTCAAGTGATTATAAGCAGCATTATGCTCTGCTGCCGGTGTGGTTCCTGCGCTACGAATACGAGGGACTCCGCTATACCTTTGTCGTAAACGGACAGACGGGAGAGCCTGCGGGAGATCTTCCCTACAGCCCGGTGAAGAGAGCTTTTCTGGTCACCTTTGAAGTCGTTAAGTGGGTGGCACTGGCCCTTGCTGTTTTCTCCCTGATCATGTTTATCTTCTATAAGTCTATCGCTATTGACGCTTCAGCGGCTACGATGGTCATCTATTACCTGACACTGCTCATGGCAGCAGCAGCCGGGACATTTGTAAGCTGGTTCGTAAGAAGGGTCACCAAGGTCAAGTACGATTCGATGAATCCTCTCGATTCTGCTCCTGAGGTAGAACGCTATCTGGATCTTTCACAGAAGATCAACATGGAAAAGCATGATAAGTTCGGCTATATGAAAGAGGCAGCAGACCGGGATGACGACGACAACAGGAACGGTCTCGTCAAGTACATGATGAGGAGGGGCTTCCGGATCCGCTGAACATAACGGAAGTCAGGAATATACATACCAGTATCAGGGGAAGGATATATCTTGTGTCCTGGGCAGGTATCGTTATGGAGAGCATGAGTGTATTCAGAAGAGAAGGGATAAGGACGATCAGGTAGCCTGACCTTTTCTTCATCTTCATTACAGCAGCATAGACCACACAGAGGAAGAGACTGACTCCGCCCCTGTAGAATAGAGCCCTCGTAATGGAAAGATCGTCCATGAACTTTGTATATTTTCTCGTCAGATAGAAAAAGAACATGTGGTAATGACTGTCGTTTGGCTGGACTTGCGCCACGGATATCTTGTTGCATTCGTAGGGAAGATGCATCTCCCAGATGATGCTGTTCATATCAAAGAGTGCCCTGAGATAGATGACGGGATGTTCTGTGACAAGGTGGAAGTTGATCCTTATGATGTCTTTTCCGAATCCTTCCTCCTCCACGAGCCTTGAAAGCTCAAAGGCGTCGTCTCCTATATCCCCCCAGGATCTTGTCAGATCATCGGAGTAGTATCTGTTATAGCAGTCAGCCCACTTTTCGTAAGGCATCAGTTTTTCGATGGATGCCATATCCTCAGATGAGAACTCCACGCCGCTGTCGGCTGCTGCCCCTATCATGGCGATGGGGGTGCTGTACTTGACGTAGGCGGGATTCGGATCCACCTTCATTATGCCTGCAAGGACAGAGTTTATAAGGAAGAAGATGACCACATGAAGCAGGATACCTCCTGCAAAGGCCAGGGATATCTTTTTCTTTCCGGTCTTAAGGAAATAGATACCTGCGGCAAGGAAAGTTATGAGAACACTGACGATGCCCATATGGCGGCACAGGGACACAAACAGGGGGATCAGGAAGATCACCGCCATGTCCGTCTTCTTCATCTCCTTATTTCTGATGACCCTGAAAAGGCCGCAGCAGAGAGCCAGCATGCCTATGGAGAATACCACGTCCTTTATCATATCCTCGAGATAGATATAGGGAGTGGATGCGATGATGCCCAGGGCAGTATAGATCTTAACGGCTCTGGTGCTGACTTCCGACAGTACCGTAAGGATATAGAAGTTCAGTATAAGGAAGATCAGGGTATCGCAGAGGATAACCGTGAAGATGGAAGGGAAGATCTTCGAACAGATAAATACATAGAGCTGGTATCCGAAGGTGTGCCAGGCACTCCAGTTATGGTTGGCTACTCCGGTCCAGACGCTGTCCACATCTCCTGCCGTGTTGATGGCGGGAATGACGGAGAAGGCATATATAAGGGATACTGCCGATATTATGATCATGCAGATACGGACAGTCTTTTTCTTATCTCCTTCATCCGTTCTGCCTTCGTCCATGAGCCTGTCCAGAAGGAGCCTTATGCATATGAAGGACGATATAAAGAAGGCTCCCGGAAGGAGGGTATATTTCCAGATATTTATCAGAAGGGCGACGGGACCAGGGTAGAGCCAGGCGCTCAGTTCCTGTGTATAAAGACCGCTCTTTCCCATCTCCCTCAGGGAGAACATGATGACAAAGACGGCAGTCATGACTATGGTGAAGATAAAGGTCTTTCCCGTCTGCTTTCTTACCGGGACATTGATCAGCAGGGCGCCTGCTGCGGTCACTATGATCACCGACAGGAAGATGTCGGTAACAAGGTCCTGAAGAAGGAACAGAAAGGGAACAAGGGACAGCAGGAGCAGTCCCCTGATGATATCGATCCTTTTTTTGTTAAAAGTAAGCTCCATAACGATTGGATTATACCATGTAGAGCTTTCTCTATGGTAAAATAAACTTTATGAAAGAAGTGAATTCTCTTAAGGCATCGACTAAGAAAAAGACGGAAATGTACGTCTGGTTTTTGTATGCCCTGGCACTTTTTCTCTACAGCCCCATGACCGCCATCTCCAGTATGTACGGAATGGTGGGTGATACGGCTATCCAGATCAAGGTGGGCCTCGATGATATAAGGCTCCATAAGCTCATAACAGAAGAGATATACAGCTGGCACGAGGGCCTTGTATGGACGGCCCATGAGCAGGGATGGTATTTCCTTCTGGGAGCCATGTATAAGATCCTTGGCCTGGCAGGCGTTATCCTGGTGGGAGCCTTCTTTATCTACGGAACGGTCTACCTGATAATCAGGTTCAATGCCGGGAAGGTACATCCCCTTATCTTCGGAGCAATCCTTACGGCGATCCCCATAGTGGGCGCTTTCCCTGACTATAATGTCAGGCCTTCGGTGGTATCCACATTCTTTATCGTGCTCTTGATAACCTCATTCCTTAATGAGTGGAGCGGAAAGAAGCTCTTTATCCTGTTCTCTCTTTCCTCCTTTATCATGGCATGGCTTCACGGCGGTATCCTTCCCGTATATTTCGTTGTCTATATCGTACTTATCGTCATAGAGCTCCTTTATAAGCAGTTCAAAAAAGCACTGGTGATGGCTGCGGCTATACCCGCCGGCTTTGTCCTCTCGCTTCTTAATCCCATCGGCATCAGGATCTGGACCTTCGGATTTATCCAGTCCGCCGCCACGGATATCTGGGCACTGGTGGAGGAGTGGCAGCCCAAGACCTTCTCCATAGTGGAGATCTTCACGGTGCTCCTTGTCTTCGTGGGCATGATGACCAACAGCAGGCTCAAGGATTTCGAAAAGAAGGCCGTCACCAAGGCAGCACTTCTTTCCATGTTCTTTATAATGTCCTGCCTCTACTGCAGGTTCATGCTCTACTTCACGGTGGCATATCTTCTTTTCGCACCGGAGGAGATAGAGTCCCTTCTTACATGGCTCAATAAGAACACCTTTAAGTTCGACACGAAAAAGATAACCCTTTCCCCGTCCTTCTACGGGATCCTTACAGTGGTCTGCCTTCTGACCGCCCTGGGATCCGGCGGATTCGATATCATCAAGTATTTCAGCGCCAATGATATGACGGACATCGAAAGGATGGCTGCCTACGACCACAATGTCATCGACATAGTTAAGGAAAAGGGATACGAAAAACCCTATAACTCCTTTAATACCGGTTCCTGGCTCCTGTTCTACGACATCCCCGTCCATATCGACAACAGGATCGATCCCTTTATGGAGGAGTATTCAGGCGTGGATCACATCAGGGGAAAGATGATGATGTATTCCCTGGATCAGATGGACAGCTTCAGAGAGGAATATGATAATGATGTATTCATCATAGAACTATCCCCCGGTTATTCCTCCATGATCGAGGATGTGAAACTGGCTTCTGACAGATATGAGATCATCTACGACAATACGGTCTATTCAAACCTTACGGACAGCATCGGTACCAGATGGGTCATCGTCGAGTGTAAATAAGTTTCCACATTTACTGTTTTTGCATTATAATCATATCGCCGTCGGTGCCCCGTAAAAAGGGATAATAGGGAACCCGGTGAGAATCCGGGACAGCCCCCGCTACTGTCAGCGGTTTGCGTCTTCATATCCATTGGGTTTTTGCCTGAGAAGGGAAGATCAGCTTATACCGCAAGTCAGGAGACCTGCCGATGAGTTTATGTTTTGCATATTGCTGCGGTGGGCGGCAAGATGCGGAAAGAAATGAATATGAAAAAGAAAGTATTGGCAGTGCTTCTCGCATTGGCTATGGTTTCAGGCGTGATCTGTTCATGCTCAAGTGAAACAGCTGATGAGGCAGAGGCATCCGAGTCTTCCAAGGCAGCAGCTACTGAGGACATCGCTGAGACAGAGGCTCCCGCCGAGACAACAGAAGGCGCAGATGCTTCTGAAAGTGCAGATGCTGACAGCATCTATCCCCTGACTTATGTGGATCCTTACGGTAATGCCACAGTCATCGAGTCTGAGCCCCAGACCATCGTAACTGTATCCCCCATGGTAACTGAGATCATCTACGCTCTCGGTGCACAGGATAAGCTCATCGGAAGATCCGATTATGATGATTATCCCATGGAAGTATTCGATATCCAGACCGTTGGTCCCATCGATCTTCCTGACACAGAGCTCATCGCTTCCCTGGAGCCTGATATCGTTATCGTATCCTCCATCTTCAGCGAGGAGGCTTACAACTCACTCACAGCTCTCGGTATCCCTGTCTGCATCGTAGTGGATGAGGACAGCTTTGCCGGCATGATCGATTCCGTCGAGGTCATCGCTGACCTGGCAGGCGTACATGATGCAGGACTTGAGCTCTCAGCTGAGCTTTCTGAGGAATACGCTGCTTATGCCGCTCTTCAGGAAACAGATGCTGATGCACAGGACGTAACAGTTTACTATGCCATGACCTTTGGTGAGTACGGTGACTACACAGGCGGCAACGGAACATTTATCGATGAGATCATCGAGCTTGCCGGTTATACAAATGCAGCAGATGATACAGAAGGCTGGGAGTATTCCGTTGAGAAGCTCATCGAGAACGATCCCACATTCATCCTTGTTCCTGAATGGGGATATGATCTCTTCATCACATCTGAGCCTTATTCATCCCTGACAGCTGTTCAGGAGGGAAGGGTCATCGCTGTAGATGCCAACCTCTTCGAGAGACAGGGCCCCAGGAACTTTGAGGCTGTCCAGCTCATCAAGGATGCCGTAAACGAGTACTTAGGCGAGCTCGATGCAGCCGCATAAGCCCTCTGACAGTTTTATACTCAAGCTTATGATCGCCGTCACCGCCCTCATTGCGGCGGTGGCGGTATCAAGCTGTCTCGGCAGCTCATCTGTTGCCCCGGCATCGGTACTTAAGTACATTGCCGGAGCAAGAGACGGATTGTCTGATACGGAGATCCTCATCATCGGGAGGATCAGGATCCCCAGGGTCATAACATCTGCCCTGGTGGGAGGGGCCCTGGCCTGCGTAGGCTGTATAATGCAGGGACTTTTTAAAAATCCCATGGCAGACCCGTCCATCCTGGGAATATCTTCAGGAAGTGCCCTGGGTGCCGCCATTGCCATCGTCACCGGCCTTAATGGAATGATCATCAGTGAAGGCTTTACCGGAAGCTATATAGGTGCCATATTAGGAGCTCTCGTTACCTGGGCTGCGGTATTCTTTATCGCCAAGGGCAGCGGTGAGTATGACACGACTTCCACACTCCTGGCAGGTATCGCCATCTCCTCCATCATGAGCGCCCTCATAACCGTCATGATGACCCTTCATATGGAGAATATGGAGAGAGTATACCTCTGGATGCTGGGCACCTTTTCTTCTGCCACCGTGATGAAGACAAAGGTACTGGCTATAGTGGTATTTGTCTTTGTACCCATGCTGATCATCATCGCCCCCAGGATAGATGTCCTTAAGCTGGGGCGTGAAGCGGCTCTTTCCCTGGGTGTTAAGCAGAGCAGGACACTGGGCATCACCTTCTGTGTCTCCTCGGTGCTCCTGGCTTTCTGTGTTGCCAATTCAGGAATAATCGGATTTGTGGGACTTATCATCCCTCACATAGTCGCTTTCTTCAAAGTCTATAAGATGAGACAGAAGATGATCATCTGTTTTTTCACGGGAGCAGTCTTTATGGTGATCTGTGATTCCATCGCCAAGACTATCGTGGCTCCCGGTGAGATGGCCATCGGTGCCATTACGAGCCTTATCGGTGCACCCTACTTCCTGTGGCTTCTTATAAAGAGCAGGATCGCTGCCGGAAAGGGAGGTGTCAGATCATGAACCTCTCCATCTCGGAACTTACAGTAAGATACGGAAAAAGAGCTGTCCTGGATAATGTCTCCCACGAGTTTTCAGAAGGACTGGCACACTGCCTCATCGGACCCAACGGATGCGGAAAGACCACCCTCATAAAGGCCCTCGTGGAAAAATATGCAGCTTCCGGAGAGATATCCTATGTACCCCAGGATGTTTACGGTCAGATAGCCCTGACGGTCTACGATACCGTTGCCCTGGGAAGATATGACAGGAGCAGGTTCTTTTCGGGGCTGACGAAGGAAGATAAGGAAAAGGTCGATAAGGCCATAGAGATAATGGGGCTTTCAGATCTCACCGGCAGGATCTTCGATACTCTTTCGGGCGGTGAGAAACAGAGATGCATGGTGGCCCGTGCCATCGCCCAGGACACTCCCTGGACCATCCTTGATGAGCCGTCTTCAAATCTCGATGTTAAGCATAATCTTCATATCATGAAGACTTTCAGGGAACTTAAGGAAAAGGAAGGGAAGTCATTTATCATCGTCCTTCACGATGTAAATACGGCGGCGGAGTTTGCCGACCGTTTCGTTGTCATGAAAGAGGGACGTATCGTAAAGGCCACGGATATTCTTGACCGGGAGATGCTCTCAGGTGTCTTTGAAGCTTCCTTTTCAGAGAGTATCACGCCGTCGGGGCGGAAGGTCTTTTTCGCGGAATGATCACTTTGTAGACAAGGAGCACTGATGCGATGGCTATTACGGATACTATAGTCACGCAAAGTCCTCCCTCGGGTCCGAAGTCACCGCCTGTAAGGAGCGGATCGGCATGCTTTACATATTCACTTGTAAATACGGAAGCAACCTCATTACCCGATACCTCAAGTCCGTAGAGATTTCCCTGTGAGAAGTTCCAGATGGTATGGGCGGCACAGGTGCTCCAGATGTTGTCTGAATAGTAGGCCCAGAGTCCGAAGAAGAGGGAGATGAGGATGAGGTTCACACCGGCGAGCCAGGTGAAGCCCAGGTTCATTCCGTGGAAGATGGCGAACATCAGGGACTGGAATCCCATGGCCACAGCGATACCGAATCTCGATGCGACACGGGGCATCATAAAACCTCTGAACATGATCTCCTCTGTGGCGCCCTGGGGGATCCACATGAAGATATATGCAATGAACAGGGGAAGATAACGGATATCCACTCCAACTGATACCACATTGAGCTGTCCCATACTCTTGAGAAGGAGGAAGACAGCGGAGATCATGGCAAATCCCACCCCAAGACCTGTGAGATATCTTCTTGCGATATTTCCCTTTGAAAGACCGATGGTGGAGATGGAGTTTCCCTCCTTTTTCATTACCCTGTGGATATATCTGTCGATCATGAGGATATAGCCTATTCCCATGAGGATCAGGAACATGGGATCTGACATGAATATGCCCATGACCTCAAAGGATTTGACGATGACATCGGAGGTGGAGGAAACGTCCCTCATGCCTGCGATATAGTCGGTATAGTCCGGCATCGTCATGAACCTTATTACGGTGGGGATGATGGCCAGCATCTGGAAAAGGGAGAGGATGGCCAGGGGATACATCACCTGATCTGATATGAAGGTGGAAAGGGGAGTCCTCTTCTTAGGCAGATATCCGAATACTGATGCGCGGGGCTTAGCCACGAAGTCCTCTTTCATCTTTTTCTTAAGGCGGGCAGCCTGCTTGATCTCCTTGGCAGTTACTGTATCGATGGAGACTGTATATCTCTCCTTGCCCAGGAGCTTTACACATGTAACGAGGCATATATAACACAGGATAAGTGATACACCGGTACAGATGAGGACATCCACGGCAGATGCCTCGTGGAGCAGTGTCTTTCCCATTCCGTAGAAGTGGCCGTAGATGGGGAGCATATTGAAGACCCTTGCGGTATTCTTTCCTTCCTGCATACATGAGACGCACACGGCGATGAGCACCAGGAATACCGGCAGGAATGCCGTCTGGGCTGAGATGACATTGTCGTTCATGATGGATATGAGTATCGTTATGGAAGCGATAAGAAGCGACAGGGATAAAGTCAGCAGCAGGATGAATATAAGGCCGGAGATATTCTTATGGGGAATGATCAGCCATATTATAAACAGCCCCACAAATGCCGGTATGAAACTGTGCAGGGTGACGCCCAGGATGTTTCCCAGGGCGATGGACCTTCTGGGGGCGGGGCTTATGATGATGGCTGTAAACGTTCCTCTTTCCTTTTCGCCGGCAATGGCATTCGTACCTGCGCTCATACAGAGATACAGGATGATGATAAAGGTGCAGATGGGGAACAGGTTCTTTATTATGGCCCGGAGGAACTCTTCAGTTCCCGAGAGCTTTGAGAAGGACATGGCATCTTCTTTTATATTGAAGGCGTCATATTCCGATACCGGTATATTATTCTTCTCCTTGAGGTAATCCCTGTAGGATTCCAGATGGAAGTCCACCACATCATCCTTCCATCTGGTGTGGTCCAGACGGTTGGTCTTGTAGTAGGTGAGGATGTCCATCTCCTGTCCCCTGGATGTGTAGTAGTCAAAATCCTTGGGGAAGACGATGGTCATAAAGGCATCCTCTTCTTTCATCAGCTTGCTCATGCGGATGAAGTCGAAATATGCATTGGTGGTCCTGCCGGTAAGTATCTCTCCGAAGGGATAGGAGGGACTCTCCTCCTGCTCCAGGAATTCTATGTAGGAGTCTGGGGCATTGAGCACCAGGATCTCATTTGTATGGGGATTTGGGTAAAGGTTCTTAAGCCAGGGCACAGTAAGGCTCAGCATCACAAGTGAGAACATGATGATAAAGCCCACCGAAACGTGGAAGGTAGCATTGGGTACCTTTGTGTGAAGCCTGTCCTTGCTGAAGAAGTGCTTCCTTATGAGTGCTCTGACGGTCCTGTCCATTATTCCTTGTGGTTCCTTACATAAAGATCGAAGAATGCCTTTTCGAAGGTATCTGCTCCGGTCAGTGCCTTTATCTCCTCTACGCTTCCTGAAGCGACGATATTTCCGTCTACCAGGATGCCGATCTCATCGCACAGCTGCTCCGCTACGGAGAAGATGTGGGTGGAGAGGATTATGGCATGGCCTTTTTCCTTGAGTTCCAGAAGATAGTCGGTCACCTGCTTGGATGTAAGAATATCCAGTCCGTTGGTGGGCTCATCGAAGATGATGACCGGCGGGTTATGTATAAGGCTGATGGCGATGGACACCTTCTGCTTCATACCTGTGGAGAGCTCGATGATCTTCTTGTCCGCGAAGGGCTCGATGCCGAACCTGTCGAAGGAGGTCTTCTTGAGAAGCTCCACCTCGTTCGAGGGGATATCGTAAAGCTCGGCAAAGAAGTCGAAGAGCCTGTTGGGGGAAGACAGGGGATCCAGCTTGATCTCAGTGGTGAGAAAGCCGATCTTCCTGTGGATCTCCAGAAGATCCGTCTCGGGATCCAGGCCGCAGATCCTCACCGTTCCGGAGGAAGGCTTGGAAAGAGTGGAGATGATCTGCATGAGGGTTGTCTTTCCTGCGCCGTTAGGTCCCAGGAGTCCGTAGATCGTGCCCTTTTCCACATGGAAGCTCACGCCCTTTATTATCTCTGCGTTCTTATCGTAGCTCTTTCTTACATCTGTTACGGTGATCATGTGAATCCTTCCTTCTTGCATGTCTTGCGGTAGATGATAAGTCCTGCTAGCAGGTTGACGAGTATGGAGATGGATATCCTGGTTAAGGAATGCTGGGACATGAATATATCCCTGGTCACTGCGATGGTGTTGTGCATGGGGATAAGATATTCAAGCCATACGGGTCTTTGCCAGCGGAACATGGTTATAAAGAAATCAAAGAGGAAGAGGACCAGCGGGAACTGAAGGTTCGTAATGATCTCATCCATCTTGGTAAGTGCAAATATTATATTGAATGTCAGGGATACCATGGCAAAAGCCGTGGCGGGCAGGATCAGGAGCAGATACAGAAGCTGCGAAGGTGTAAGGAGCATGCCGAAGGGAAGAAGGGACATGGCATCATTACTCCTGTTGAGCCACGAGGACATGAACAGGAAGAAGAACGTTACCACTGCCGATACAGAAACGATGGATATTATCGCCAGGTATTTTCCCTTGATTATCTCCGAAGGCTTGACCGGTGCCATCAATAGCTTGGTGAAGAACCCGCGGTCCCTTTCGGAGGCGAACATATCGCAGGAAAGGGAGTAGGTGCAGTAATACATGAGAAGTGCAAGTACGCCGGAGATGACTCTTGCGGCACCCTCGTTGGCGGAAGGCCTGTAGTCCAGTGTCTTGGTAACGGGGTTGAAATCATCTACGGTGAAGTATTCCACTCCGATATTGCTGTAGTCAGAGCCCAGGTAGTCCCTGGCATAATCACGGTAGTTTTCCAGGATGGTGTCCTCGAACTGAAGGACCTTGTTCTCCACCGTGACCAGCTCTCCGTTATAGCCGATATAGATAACGGCCTCGCTCTTGACCTCTGTATTTCCGGCGGAGAGCTGTTCATAGAATTCGGAGACTTCCCTGTCGAAATCCTCATCCTCGAGATCGGAGGAGAAGAAAAGGAAGATGTCGCCGTTCTTTACCATTTCATCATATCTTTCTGTTTCGAAGTAGTCAGCGATGAAATCGTCCAGATCAACGAAGTTGAACCTGTATACAGTCGTGCCGTCGATGGAGTCCAGATAGGATTCAAAGGATCTGGGTGCATTGACCACATAGATGGGCCTCTGGTTAAGGCTTCCTGTGGACATGTAGTTGATGAGCATGGGGAATACGTTAAGTGCCAGCATCATTATGATCGCTGGCAACAGGATGACCGCTAACGCCTTACGCCAGTTGTCAAAGATCTTACTGATCTCCCATTTATAAACCGTAACTATCCTTCTCATACCATTAGATATTATATTAGTACGCGCGTATATTAGCAAAGTATTTTTTATCTTGACAAAAACAGCCTGCACATTCATAATATTCAAGCACACGGTGCCATAGCCAAGCGGTAAGGCCAAGGTCTGCAAAACCTTTATTCCCCGGTTCAAATCCGGGTGGCACCTCCAACAAGGCTCTCCTGATAAAAAAGGAGAGCTTTTTTTATGAAAAAACTCCCACAAACAGAAAAAAAGTAGTAAAATCTAATCATATAAAACTTGCATACTTGTATGCAACGGAGGAGTATCATGTCAGATCATATCTTTGCCACCAATCCCATCATGCCCGGATTCTATCCCGATCCCTCCATATGCGCAGTAGGGGAGGATTTCTACCTCTGTAACTCTACCTTTGCATATTTCCCGGGACTTTCGATAATGCACAGTAAGGACCTGGTCCACTGGGAGCAGATCGGCAATGCCCTGGACAGACACTCACAGATCCCCCTGGAGGGTGCAGGCCACTCCCAGGGACTTTATGCCCCTACTATCAGATATAACGACGGAACTTTTTATGTTATCTGTACCAATGTCACCCACGGCGGTAATTTTATCGTGACTGCCGAGAACCCCGAAGGTCCCTGGTCTGAACCCCACTACCTTGATGATGCTGACGGGATAGACCCTTCCCTCTTTTTCGAGGACGGCAAGTGCTACTACATAGGAACGCACCCGAATCCCGAGGGTCCCAAATACAATGGCGACTGGTATATATACATAAGTGAACTCGACACTAAGGAATGGAAACTCAAGGAAAAGATAAATGTCTGGAACGGTGCCCTCAAAGGATGTATCTGGCCGGAAGGTCCGCATCTCTACAAAGAGAACGGATACTATTACATCATGCACGCAGAAGGGGGCACCGGGCCGGACCACTCCGAGATGATCTGCAGGAGCAGAGAGATTTTCGGACCCTACGAAAATAATCCCCGAAATCCCATAATTACCCACCGCCACCTTGGCGAGGACTATCCCATCAAGTATGTTGGACATGCCGACCTCATAAAGACGGTGAATGATGAGTGGTATATGGCAATGCTCGCCGTAAGGCCCCTAAACAGGTTCACCACCATGGGAAGAGAGACCTTCCTCGCCAGGGTGACATGGGAAAATGACTGGCCTGTAGTAAACCCGGGCATCGGAAAGCTCACTGACGAAGTTGAGATAGACCTTAAGCCCTGGGATCCCGAAAAGGGCGAGGGCAGTTACACCAGAAGGACGAACAATAAGACTGCCATCCCGGGATCTAACAGGGACTACGACTTCACAAAGATGAAGGAGCTGGGAGACGAATTCCTCATGCTCAGGAACTTCCCTGATGACATGTTCCGTCTGACTGATGAGGGACTTAAGCTCAAGGCCGGCAAGGATGACATCAAGGCTGTGGCAAGTCCTTCCTACATTGCTATAAGACAGCAGCACCACCATTTTACATCGACAGCCACTTTTGATGCAGCGGCCCTCAAGGAGGGGGAGAGTGCAGGCCTCGTCCTGATGCAGAACAATCTCTACAATCTCAGAGCTGAAGTAAAAGACGGTGAATGTTTCATGATCGTCTGCAAGGATGGAAAGGATGAGATCGTGGGCAGCACCCCCGCCAGCGGTAAAGTCACTGTAGAGATAAAGGTCGATGGCCTGAAAGCGAAAGCAAAGTGTAACGGAAAAGAGATAGGCGAGACCACAGTAGAGACCCTTTCCACGGAGGTGGCAGGAGGTTTTGTGGGATGCACAGTCGGTATCTATGCCTCCGCCAACGGCAACGAGTCAGATACCTATGTCACTTTTACAAAGCTGACCTATAAAGGATCATGTTAACGCGGGCCCAGGATTCCGATCCAAAACTGAAGGCGGAAGGAGTAATATTTCTCTCCACGAAGCCAACTTTTTCGTAGCATTTCCTGGCGGGAAGGTTCGAAGAAAAAACATTCAGGTGCACGGCTGAAATAGAAGGATCCTCAAATGCACGGGCGGCAGCAAGCCTGAGCATTTCAGAGCCGATGCCCTGGCCGCGCATGGAAGGATCCACCACTACGAACTTCAGCATGCCTTCAGAATCAGAAGCGGAATAAGAATAGAATCCCACGGGCTTTCCATCTGACACAGCAACATAAGGAACGTCGCCATTCTTGGAATGGATGCCTTCCAGAAAAGAAACGAACTCATCCGGACCGTAACCAAAGGGAAGACGCCCTGCGCACCACAGCATATGTGTACGCTCATCAGAGATCCAGCCCCTGACCGCCTCGAAGTCAGTAGATGCATCGAACAAACGGATATCCATACTTATCCCTCTGCCATAGCTCTTAATTCATCAATACTAAAGTCTTTATATCTGACTCCCGGCTTAAGCGCAGAATCAGTCGTTGCAGGCATCTTCTGAAGGAGCTTGTCCAGGTCAACGTTCAGACTTCCGTCTTCGATATCGTGGGCGGTGAAGATGAAGGATCCGCTCTCCCAATCTATGGCGAAGTTATTGGAGATTCCGACCTTGCTCTCAAGATCGAGGATACTCTCTTCCTGCGCAATGAAGTTCTCATAGATGAACTCAAACAGCGCCTCTTTATCGATCTTAACAACTCTGCATGTATTCTTTTCCATACCGCACCCCTAAATATAAATCTGCATCCACATTATAGCATCCCAAAACAGACCTTTTCGAAGAAAACGGCCAAAAGATCTGTTTTGCGGTAATGGTATAATAGAGCGCAGGGAATAGATATCTGTTTTTGAAAGGGGATAGTATGTCAGACAAGAAAGCACTGCTTGTGATTGATGTGCTGAGGTTTTTTTTCTGACTGACAGGACAGAAGGATGCAGGAAGTTCCTGAACTTCCTTTTCGGAGGAGCGGGCTTTGAAGAAGGAACCATTCAGTTAAGCGACATCATCACCAACAGGGACATAATGGAGAGCACCATCCACCAGATCACAGATAAGCACTACGAGATACTGCAGGGCAAGATCGACAGCGACAATGCATTCCTTGAAACGACCTACTACCACGAAGATCCTCAGATCGTCACCTTCGTGATCGAGGAGACCGCCCCCTACTACGCAGGCGATGTCTCCCCCGAGGAAGTCGTCGAGTTCCTCAACGACCGCGTAAACAAATACGTTAACGAGATGTAAGGGCGTATATATAACTTTCGCTTGAACGAAAAATCAGACCGGATCTTTTGCCTGATCTCCGGAAAAGTATCGAAAAAGTACGCCACGGCCCCTCAAAAACGTACTTTTTGCGTACTTTCGCGAAAAGTACCAAAAAAGTACCACTAAAGGCCCGTGAAACGTACTTTTGGCGTACTTTTTGCTGGCCTTTACGGAGAAAGCCGTCGGGCACCTCAACGAAGCCGAGCGTACACAGTTAATTTACAAAAACGCCTGATATGCTTTACATATCAGGTAAAGAGAAGCCTTGTTGGTCTTCTCTTTACC
>Ga0129307_1001055_pt1 | contig 33596 bp, 32 predicted proteins | sample P1105metagenome_FD_94437 | JGI IMG/M metagenome (GOLD analysis project Ga0129307, IMG submission 94437) | Capybara group fecal microbial communities from Wisconsin, USA - P1105 metagenome | ecosystem: Host-associated > Mammals > Digestive system > Large intestine > Fecal | place: USA: Wisconsin...
AGCTGTATTCGATATCCGTAAATGTTTCCTGTTTCTTCATCACCATACACCACCATTGCTTTGATAGTGTTATTATCCCACATCCGGACCCTTTATGGTAGTGCGCATTAAATCAGAGGTTCCATAGAACGCATTTGACCGGCAGGGCAACTGAAAGACAGGGCTTCTCCAAGTTTGGCGAGGCCTTGTCTTTCAAATGAACGGGAGGATGGCTGGGAATTCTGGTGACACCGCTTCGGGGGAGAAAACGGATGCGGGACGCCGCAAGCGCGGCCAATGGGGAGCTTTCCCCCCGCGCATGATTTTCCTGCGGGAGACATAGACTGCACCAGAGGTAAATGGGACGGGCTATGCCGCCCATCCGGGAAGGAACACAGACCATGAGAAAAAAGCGTAAACAGACGGGAAAAGTGAAATACAACATCGGGGTATCCGCCCTGCTACTGTGTGTTTTGTTTCTCCTGCCGTTGTTCACTGTAACGGTGATCCGCCATGAGAGAGCGGGGAAACAGGAGCCGGAGCCTATTGTGATTCTGCCGCCCGGCGAGATCGACAGCGACGAGACGATCCGGGTGCTGCTGGGAGACACGGTGGAGGAGATGTCCATGGCGGAGTATCTGGAGGGCGTACTCCGGGCGGAGATGCCCGCCTCCTTTGAGCAGGAGGCCCTGTGCGCCCAGGCTGTGGCGGCCCGTACCTACACATTGTACAAGCTGGAGACCGGAGGAAACCATGCCCCTGACGCGGATATCTGCGGGGATTCCACCTGCTGTCAGGCCTATCTGGGAAAAGAGGCGGCTGCCGCAAATTGGGGGGATGGCGCGGAGCGCTATGAGGCTAAGATCGAAAACGCCGTTTCCGCCACGGACGGGCAGACAATTCTCTATGACGATGAGCCCATTCTGGCGGTGTTCCACTCCTCCTCGGCGGGACAGACCAAAAGCGCCGGCGAGGTCTGGACCCAGGATCTGCCCTATCTCCAAAGTGTGTCCAGCCCGGAGAATGAGGACGAGATCCCCAACTATTACAGCCGGGTGGAATTCACTCCGGCGGAGTTCAAGGAAAAGTTCCTGACCGCCTTTCCGGAGGCCGACTTCTCCGGCAATGTCGGAGGTTGGGTGCGGGATCTGACCGTCACCGAAGGCATCAATGTGGATCATGTCACCATCGGCGGCGTGACGGTGCGGGGCAGCCAGGCGCGCACTATCTTTGGCCTGCGCTCCGCGTCCTTTGAGATAGAGCTGGAGGATGGGAAGTTCGTATTCTTTGTCACAGGCTACGGCCACGGCGTGGGCATGAGCCAGTACGGCGCCAACGAGATGGCCAAGGAGGGCAGCTCCTGGCGGGAGATCATTCAGCATTATTACACCGGCGTCACTGTGGAGACACGGACATGGGAGGGCGGAGCCAACGCGGACGGAGGGGCCTCCGATGCGGAGGAGAGCGAGACGTGAGCCTTTACAATCCAGATGCTCATATGATAAAATATACTATTCCAATGAGATTTTGAACGGGAGAGGAGCGGCGGAATGAGACGAAAACTGATGGCGCTGTTGTGCGCGGTGCTGCTGACCGTGCAGATGGCCTCACCCGTTGCCCGGGCTGCCGGCATCGTGTATTTTACCGCCGTCAATGAGGTGGTGCTGGAGCTGACCGACGCCACCATGCCTTTCTGGTCCAACGGCTACCTCTATGTGGCGGGCACTATGTTTACCGCCAAGGAACTGGGGACAGGCTACTTCTACAACTCCACGAAGAAGCTGGCCGTGGTCTATTCCCTCCAGATGCCCAGCTACGCCCTGTTTTTCAGCATGACAGAAAACTCTGTGGAGGACGGGGACGGAAACAGCTACTCTCCGGCAGGCATTCTGAAAAACGGAACCATTTTCCTGCCAGTGAGCCTGGTGGCCAACTTTTTTGGCTTGTCCTACACCAGCAACAAGGTATCCAACGGCTACAACGGATATGTGATCCGGGTATGCAGCGACAGCGCCATGCTGTCCGACCGGGTATTTATTGACGCCGCGCCCCCCAAGCTGACCCAGCGGTATAACGAATACCTAGCCTCCAGGGAGGCGGCCTCGTCAGGGCAGACGAGCACGGGGAACAGCAGCTCCACCGCACAGACCGCGGGACAGCAGACGGTGTATCTGTGCTTCAGGGCGTGGGATCAGGAGAATACGGCGGCCCTTTTGAACGAGCTGGACGCCCAGGGTGCCCACGGAACGTTTTACATGACGGCGGCGGAGGTTGGTGCCTCCGGCGATCTGGTGCGGCGGATCACCGCCACCGGACATCAGATCGGCATCGCGGCGGACGCCTCCGGGGACGGCACGGTGACAGAGCAGCTGCGGCAAGGCAACGAGAAATTGTGGCAGGCGGCGGGTGTCAAAACCCGGCTGTGCCTTCTGGAAAACGAGACGGAGGAGGACCGGACGGCAGCGGCGGAGGCCGGCTACTGCGTTCTGGACGCGGACATTGACCGTTCAGATTCCGGACTGCGGAGCTCTTCCAATGCCAACAGCCTCTTTAACCGCGTTTCCGTCCGTCGGGGCGCCGTCACCGTCTGGCTGGCGGATCAGGCAAATGCCGTGGGACTGCGGTTTTTTTTGAGTTTGGCGAAGGATGCGGATGACTGGGTTACCAGTTTGCGGGAGACCGCCTGAAAGCTTCCATAAGTTTACAGAACATTCAACACTCCAGCGGAAAAACGGATATAATGACAACTGTAAAGACAAAAGAGCGCGGCTTTTATGGTAGAGAAGGTGCCGCGGCTGACGGGAGGAATGACCATGGCGCGCAACATTCTGGTTGTTGAGGACGACAAGAATATCTCGGATCTGATCCAGATGTACCTAGTGAAAGAGGGCTTTGATGTCCGGATTGCCGGAGACGGTGGGAAGGCCATTGAGGAATTTCAAAAGGGAGTTCCGGATCTGATTCTGCTGGATATCATGCTGCCGGTAATGGACGGCTGGGCAGTCTGCGCCAGGATCCGGGAGACCAGCAAGGTGCCTATCATCATGTTGACGGCCAAAAGCGAAGTCTTTGACCGCATTCAGGGACTGGAGATGGGCGCCGACGACTACATTGTCAAGCCCTTTGAGATGAAGGAACTTATTGCCCGCATCAACGCGGTGCTGCGGCGGACGGAGATTCCGGATGATACGCAGAAAAAGCTGACCTTTGACAAGCTGGTCATCAACCTGGATTCTTATGAGCTGATTGTGGACGGGAAAAAGGTGGACACACCGCCCAAGGAGCTGGAACTGCTGTATCATCTGGCTGCGACTCCAAACCGGGTCTATACCCGCAACCAGCTGCTGGACGAGGTGTGGGGCTTTGATTACTTCGGCGACAGCCGGACGGTGGACGTCCATATCAAGCGCCTGCGGGAAAAGATTGAGAATATCAGCGACCAGTGGGCGCTGAAGACTGTCTGGGGCGTGGGTTATAAATTTGAGCTGCAGGGCGCGCCTCAGCCGGAGAAGAGCTGAGACCACTCCCGGAGCAGCCGGGGCGGAAGAGACCGAACAGAGGACGATGGATACATGAAAGAAAAAATCAGCCGCAGGTTTGAGGGATTATACTGGCGCCAGCTGTCCGTCACGGCGGGCATGGTGCTGCTGACACTGGCCCTGCTGGGCGCCTCGTTCTTTTCCCTGAGCTATAACTATGCCCGCCAGCAGCGCAGTGAGGATCTGCAGGCCAAGGCTTCCATGGTGGCAAGTCTGTGCGCCAACTATCTCCAGAGCAACCACTTTCTCAACGAGGAGGAATTTCAGAAGCTGGCCTCCTTTGCTGCCAGTGTGTCTGATCTGGATTTCCTGATCTGCGACACCAACGGCAATGTCCTGCTGACCACGGACGGGCAGCTGGAGGGACAGGTGGTCACCGTCCCCGAGGAGATGGTGACGCAGGTGCTGGAAAGGGGAATCTGTTCCAAGCGCAGCAATCTGAACGGAGTGTACTCGGAAAAACGGTTTATTGTGGGCGTTCCCTCACGGACGAGGGATGGCCTGGTGGTGGGCCTGGTGTACGCACTGGCTGCCTCCACTGCGCTGGACACGCTGTGGCGCGGATTTACAGGGCTGTTCATCATGACCGCTCTGGCGGTACTGATGATTACGTTCATGGCCTCCTCCATCACCACCATGCGGATGGTCCAGCCCATCCGGGAGATGGCACAGGCCACCCGGCAGTACGCCGAGGGAGATTTCGATATCCGAATGCGGGACTACGGCCGGCATGATGAGGTGGGAGAGCTGGCGGTCTCCTTTAATAATATGGCAGAATCGCTCCAGCAGACGGAGCGGCAGCGCCGGGAGTTCATTGCTAACATCTCCCATGAACTGAAGACCCCCATGACCACCATCGCCGGCTATACCGACGGCATTCTGGACGGCACGATCCCGCCGGAGAACGAGCGGCAGTATCTGCAGATTATTTCCAACGAGAGCCGCCGTCTCAGCCGTCTGGTGCGGCGGATGCTGGATGTCAGCCAGCTCCAGGCCATGGATCCGCTGAAGGGCGGCAATCATTTCGACCTGTGCGAGAGTATGCGCCGGGTTCTGATCTCCATGGAGAAGAAGATCACCGACCGGAACCTGGATGTGGACGCGGATATCCCGGAAGAGCCCATCCTGGTGATGGGGGATAATGATATGATCACCCAGGTCATCTATAACCTGCTGGAAAACGCCACCAAGTTCGCCCGGGAGGGCTCCACCCTGTACCTGGGCGTCACCACCATCGACGGCAAAGCCAGAGTGACGGTACGGAACGAGGGAGAAACCATTCCGGCCGAGGAACTGCCGCTGCTGTTTGAGCGGTTCCATAAGAGCGACAAGTCCCGCAGCGAGGACAAGGACGGCGTGGGTCTGGGTCTCTACATTGTCAAGACCATCCTGGAACAGCATAAGGAAAAGATCAACGTGACCAGTGAGGACGGCGTCACCACCTTTACGTTCTCTCTGCGCGAAGAGGAACGGGGGAATTGATGGACGATCAGGAGAGAAGGACCGCTCAGCCGGAACAGGGGAACTCAAATACATCTCCGTCCAGCCAGCGGCTGCCCGGTGAGATCGTGGAGATCTTCCAGCTCCGGGAGGAGCGGGAGGTGGTGGAGACCTATGTGCAGGACCGGCCTCTGCCAGGACAGATCCGCTGGGTGACGCCGCCCCGAAAGAAGAAAAAGAAGACCGGGTTGTGGATTTTCCTGCTCTGCGCGGTGCTGGTGGCGGTTCTGTCAGTGGCTGCCTGGTTTCTCCGGGGTTGGTTTTCCCCGGAGCCGGAGACGGGATATCCCACTCAGCAGACCGGGGAGGACACAGAGGTGTACTTGGAGGTCTATGAGCCGGAGGAGGAGATATCTCTCCAGATCACCGAAGAGCACGGCACGGAACTGACGGCCCAGGCGATCTATCAGCGGGTGAATCCCTCTGTGGTGACGGTGAAGGTCTGGCTGGAGAAAGGCGTGGGCGTGGGAACCGGTGTGATCTTCACCGCTGACGGCTATCTTCTGACTAATTACCATGTGGTGGAGGGAGGTAGCTCCTGCAGCGTGCAGTTGTCAGACAACCGGGAGTACGCAGCCCTGTACGTGGTGGGCGATCGGGACAATGATCTGGCCGTGCTGAAGATGGAGGCGGACGGCGTGGAGCTGCCCGCGGCGGAGATCGGGAATTCCGACGCCCTGATGGTGGGAGACAAGGTCTACGCCATCGGCAATCCCTTGGGTGTGGAGCTGCGGGGTACCTTTACCGACGGGATCATCTCCGCCATCAATCGGAATGTGCGGGTGGACGGGCGCACCATGACGCTGGTGCAGACCAACGCCGCCTTAAATTCTGGGAACTCCGGCGGACCGTTGATCAACTGCTACGGCCAGGTGGTGGGCATCAACACCATTAAAATGAGCTCGTCTTTCTCCAATATCGAGGGACTGGGCTTTGCCATCCCCACCAGCTCGGTGGCGTATATGGTCAATGACCTGCTGGCCTATGGGGAGCTTCAGCCGGAGCCCCGGCTGGGCATCTCCGTCAATCAGGCTGGAGAGACGCTGGCCGACGGCGCCGTGGGTATCCAGGTGCTGGAGGTGAACCCGGGGGGAGCCGCGGAGCTGGCCGGCGTCCGGGTGGGTGACTATGTTATCGCCGCCGACGGGGAGCCGATTACCTCCAGCGCCGATTTGCTGCGGGTCCGCCGCCGCTTCCGAGTGGGAGACCAGATGGAGCTGACCCTGTGGCGGAACGGAGAGACACTGACGGTGACATTGGATCTGCAGGAGGCTGTGGAGGACAGCGTTGAATAACAAAAAGTGACCCGCTCCTGTTGTGAGCAGGTCACTTTTTTCGCGGCCAGAGCAGCAGTATGCCGGAGAGCAGAAGGTAGACGCCAAAGGGTTTGCGCAGAGCCTCCACATTCATGCTGGTGGAGATCCAGGCGCCGATCAGGGCGGCCAGAACGGCCACGGGCACCGCGGCCTTCAGGGAGGGCTTGTGAAGATAGCCGTTTTTGGCATGGCAGATCAGGGCAGAAGCAGCGGTGGGCAGGAAAAAGAGAAGGTTGATTCCCTGGGCTGTCCGCTGATCCACGCCCAGAAACAGGGTCATCACCAACAAAAGCAGTGTGCCGCCGCCCACGCCCCAGGCGGAGACGGTGCCAGCCGCCAGTCCGCAGAGAAACGAAAGAAACCAACTCACAGCAGGTATTTCACCCCCGCATAGAAGAGAAAGCCGGCAAAGATCCATTTCAGAATCTTTGTGGAAACTTTGCCATAGAGTTTGCCGCCCAGCCAGCCGCCCGCCAGTCCCCCCAGCAAATAGGGAAGGGCTTCCCATAAGGACAGCTCCGCCCGGAGAAAATAAACCAGGGCAGAGATAGCGCACACCGGGAAGATCACGCCCACACAGGTGGCGAACAGCTTCCGCCGGTCCAGCGCCTTCTCCCAGCTCATCAGGGGCAGAAATACCATGCCGCCGCCACCGCCGAACAGCCCGTTTGCCAGACCTGCCGCCCCTCCGGCGATCCGCGCCCGCCATGCGGTATTCATCGCACCGCCTCCCATCGTTATATGCGTTATATGTATGGGCGATAGCCCGGCGGTTTTAGTGGCAGGGTTCCTCAAAGGAGATCCCCCTTGAGGAGCCCTGGCGGGATGCGATGTTATTTCAGCTTGAAGCTCTCGCAGTCAGTGCACTTGATCTCTGTGGGATTGGCCTCGTGGGTGCCGACGGTGATGCTGTTCAGGCCGCAGTAGTCCTGATCCTGGCAGTGGTGGGCACAGTTGTTGACGGTGCACTTGATGCTCTGGTTGGGAGTGCAGGCACAGCCGCTGTTGGTACGATCATTGGTCATGGTGAAATTCCTCCTGTACTTGAAAGAAGTTGTGGCTTTCGCCGCACCTTATTTTGCACCGCAGCGGCCCGGATATACATCGCTCTCAAGCTGAAAGAGCCGGCGCTTTCAGGGGCAAGAGGAAAATATTTTCAAAAAAACCAGAAGAATTATGGGAGATTGCCTGTCGGATCGGAACTCCCACCTGATCGCGCAAACACCCTTGAACGCTTTGCGTATCATCGTTGACAGCCCCGGAAAAGTATTGTAGAATAAAGCCGATTTTCGCCCAAGCCGGGCGGGATAGAGGAGCGAGGACAATGGACGATTGGAAGCGGCTGCTCCGGCTGCTGTGGGGACTGACGCTCTGCGGCACGGGAATTTATCTGGAAGTGCGGGCAAATATAGGACTGTCTCCCTGGGATGCCTTTGCCATGGGAATTTCTCTCCACACCGGGATGCATTTTGGAGACGCGGTGCTGTGGACCGGCGCGGTGGTGCTGGCGATAGATGTGCTGCTGCGGGAAAAGCTCGGGGTGGGCACGATTCTGAATGCCATTCTGGTTGGAAAGATTGTGGACCTCCTGGATTGGATGGATTTAGTGCCCCAGATGCAGTCCCTGCTGACAGGCACCGGACTGCTGCTGGCGGGGTTGGTTTTGATTTGCATCGGCTCCTATTATTATATCAGCGCCGGCTGGGGCTGTGGCCCCCGGGACTCCCTGATGGTATACCTGTCACGACGGTTCCGGCGGCTGCCCATTGGACTGGCACGGTTTTCGGTGGAATGTACGGTGCTGGTGGTGGGCTGGTTGTTGGGCGCACAGGTGGGCCTGGGTACGGTGCTGTTCATGTTCGGTATCAGCTTTATGCTACAGCTTGTGTTCTCCCTATACCGATTTGATCCCAAGACAGTGGTCCATGAGGACGCAGCGGCCGCCCTGTGCCGCTGGTTCCGCAGAGAAAAATCCCATCCCTGTGAAAAGAACGGCTGAATGACCCTGAAAAAGAACAGATACAGATAAAAGAGACCTCACCCATGAGACGGGCTGAGGTCTCTTTTTGACCGTTTAAGACAACACCGGCTGTCAGATTCCCAAAAGGATGGTGGCGAATCGGAAATAGATCAGCAGGGAGATGGAGTCCACAATGGTAGAGATAAAGGGCGAGGCCATCACCGCCGGGTCAAACCCCACCTTCTCCGCCAGAATGGGCAGGGTGCAGCCTACCAGTTTGGCGCACATGACGGTGCCTACCAGGGTACAGCATACCACCAGGGCCACCATGGGCGTCACGGAGGGATTGTGCATCAGCCAGCGGTCGATCAGCATCATCTTTGCAAAGTTGGCGGCGGCCAGGCAGATGCCGCAGCAGATGGAGACCCGGAACTCCTTCCACAGCACCTGCAGGGAATCGGAGAACCGCACCTCCCCCAGAGACAGGGCGCGGATGATGGCCGTGGAGGCCTGAGTGCCGCTGTTGCCGCCGGTACCGGACAGCATGGGAATGAAGCTGGTCAGAATGGCGCAGGCAGCCAGAGAGTTTTCAAAGTGGGTCAGGATGATGCCGGTGAAGGTGGCGGACAGCATGAGAATCATCAGCCAGGGGGTACGGGCCTTCCAGGTCTCGAACACGCCTGTTTTCAAATAGGGCTTGTCGGAGGGCAGAATGGCGGCCATCTTCTCAAAGTCCTCGGTGGTCTCCTCCTGCAGAACGTCGATGGCGTCATCCACGGTGACAATGCCTACCAACCGGTTCTCTGTGTCCACCACCGGCAGAGCCAGAAAGTCATATTTGCTCAGGGCCATGGCCACTGTCTCCTGGTCATCCAGGGTGGAGACGGAGATGATGTTCTTATCCATGATGTCGCCCAAAACCGAGTCTTCCTCCGCCAGCAGCAGAGTTCGGATGGACAGCAGGCCGATGAGGTGGCGGTTCTTGTCAATGACGTAGCAGATATTGATGGTCTCTTTGTCCGGACCGGTACGGCGGATGTGCTTAAAGGCGTCCTCCACTGTCATGGTCTCTTTCAGATCCACGAACTCCGTGGTCATGATGCTGCCGGCGGAGTCCTCCGGATATTTCAGGATCTCATTGATGCTCTTGCGCGTGTCCGGATCAGAGTGCTTCAGAATCCGCTTGACCACATTGGCGGGCATCTCCTCCACGATATCCACCGTATCGTCCAGATACAGCTCGTCCAGAACCTCTTTCAGCTCTGTATTGGAAAAGCCCCGGATCAGTAGCTCCTGCTCGTCGGAATCCAGCTCCACGAAGACCTCCGCCGCCAGTTCCTTGGGAAGCAGGCGGAAGATCAGGGGCATCCGCTGTTCCCCCAGATCCTCCAGAAGCAGGGCAATGTCCGCCGCCTCCAATGGGAGCAAAAGGTCGCGCAGCTGGGCGTATCGCTTTCGCAGAATCAGATCCTCAATTTTTTCCACAAATTCAGCACGTTCGCCCTCGTTCTCATAGTCGAACATACGCGCCCCTCCTTTCCCATATCTTGTGCTTGACAGCTGAAAAACGATAAAAAAGAACGCCCACTCTTTCCGTCCGGAAATGAGGGGGCTTCTCGCTGCCGGAGATTCGCCGCCCGCGAAATCTCCCACCCGTTCAAGCTTTAGCCTCACAAGGCGGTGCAGTTGCGTTAGATGATACCTTGCGTTCGATATCGCCTGTTCAAACCAGCTCATGATGTCTCCATCACTCCGCGGCAGCAACCCATATCCCTGTGGTAGCCTTACCTACCGGACATCATTTAATTGATAGTATTACTGTATGCCGAAAATCCACCATTGTCAACCCAACAGGCGGTAAAATTACAAAAAGATCGGAAATCTGAAAGGGAGATTCCACTTGTGAAGAAGGGGAAGAGATGGTATAATACTATATTCCGATCAGCGCGCAAAACGACGGGGAGGAGATGGCACTGTGGGAATCCACGACGGACACAGGGAGAAGATGCGGCAGCGGTTTATGAGCGGCGGTCTGGACAGCTTTGCCGACCATGAGGTGCTGGAGCTGCTGCTGTTTTACGCCATCCCCCGGCGGGACACCAATGAGACCGCCCACCTGCTGCTGGAGCGGTATGGCTCCCTCACCGGCGTGTTCAATGCCCCGGTGGAGGATCTGATGAAGGCGGAAGGTATCGGCGAAAACGCAGCGGTGTTTTTAAAGTTGGTGCCGGCGGCCTGCCGGAAGGCCAGGCTCAGCGGCGATGGGCGGGATATCATCCTCAATTCCGTGGATAAGATCGGCGACTATCTGATCGACTGCTTCTCCGGCGAGACGGCGGAGGTGATCTACCAACTGTGTCTGGACAAGAAGGGGAAACTTCTTGCCTGCAAGCGCCTTGCGGAGGGCGCGGTCGACAACGCCGATTTGAATGTGCGCAAGCTGGTGGAAAACACCCTGCTGTCCTCCGCCAGCGCGGTGGTCATCGCCCACAACCACCCCAGCGGCATCGCCCTGCCCTCCAATGAGGACTACGCCACCACGTGGCGGGTGCAGGAGGCCTTGGCCTCCATCGGTGTGCCGCTGCAGGATCATATTATCGTGGCCGATGGGGACTATGTCTCCATGGCGCAAAGCGGGATGCTGATGAGATAACAGGGCCCCGCCGATTTCTGACTGTTTCACAGGAGACTTTTACCATGCCGAAGTTCAAAGTCCATTCCCCCTATGAACCCTCCGGCGATCAGCCGGAGGCCATCGCGGCCCTGTCCCAGGGCGTGATCAATGGCCTGGACGAGCAGGTGCTGCTGGGCGTCACCGGTTCGGGCAAGACCTTTACCATGGCCAAGGTCATTGAGGCCGTCCAGCGGCCCACGCTGGTGCTGGCCCACAACAAAACCCTGACGGCCCAGCTGTGCTCCGAGTTCAAGGAATTTTTCCCTGAAAACGCGGTGGAATATTTTGTCTCCTATTACGATTACTACCAGCCGGAGGCCTATATCCCCCATACCGACACCTATATCGCCAAGGACGCCTCCACCAACGAGGAGATTGACCGTCTGCGGCTGTCCGCAACCTTCTCCTTGCTGGAGCGGCGGGACGTCATTGTGGTGGCCTCCGTCAGCTGCATCTACGGTCTGGGCGAGCCGGAGGATTTCGCCGGCATGGCCATCTCCCTCCGGGCGGGCCGCGAGTTCAACCGGGAGCTGCTGCTGCGCAAGTTGGTGGAGAGCCGGTATGAGCGGAATGACGTGGCCTTCCAGCGGAATATGTTCCGGGTCCGGGGGGACACGGTAGAGATCTATCCCGCCTACTACAAGGACCGGGCCGTCCGGGTGGAGTTTTTCGGCGACGAGATTGACCGCATCAGCGAGTTCAACCCTGTCACCGGTGTGGCGGAGCGGAATCTTTCCCATGTAGTCATCTATCCTGCCAGCCACTATGTCACCACCCAGGACAAAATGGATCGGGCTATCCTGGAGATCCGGAAGGAGCTGGACGAGCGGGTCCGGTATTTCACGGACAACAACCAGCTGGTGGAGGCCCAGCGCATCAGGCAGCGCACGGAGTACGACATGGAGATGATGAAGGAGCTGGGCTACTGCACAGGCATCGAGAACTACTCCCGGGTTATCTCCGGCCGGCCGGTGGGCTCCGCCCCCATGACATTGTTGGACTTCTTCCCCAAGGACTTTCTCCTGTTCGTGGACGAAAGTCACGTTACTTTACCTCAGGTGCGGGCCATGTACAACGGCGACCACGCCCGGAAGGACTCTCTGGTGAATTACGGTTTCCGGCTGCCCTGCGCCTATGATAACCGCCCGCTGAAATTCGAGGAGTTCGAGGGGCGCATCAACCAGGCCATCTACGTCTCCGCCACCCCCGGCGACTATGAGCGCACCCGGGCGGGACAGATCGTGGAGCAGGTCATCCGGCCCACGGGCCTGCTGGACCCGAAGGTGGAGGTCCGCCCGGTGGAGGGACAGATCGACGATCTGATGGCGGAGATCAACGCCCGGGCTGCCCGGAACGAACGGGTTCTGGTTACCACCCTGACCAAGAAGATGGCCGAGGATCTGACGGAGTATTTCAAAAACGCCGGCATCCGGGTGCGGTATATGCACTCCGATGTGGAGACTATCGAGCGAATGGAGATCATCCGGGATCTGCGGCTGGGCGAGTTCGACGTGCTGGTGGGCATCAATCTGCTGCGGGAGGGACTGGATCTGCCGGAGGTCAGCTTGGTGGCCGTGCTGGACGCAGATAAGGAGGGGTTCCTGCGCTCCGAGACGTCCCTGGTGCAAACCATCGGCCGGGCGGCCAGAAACGCCGAGGGTCTGGTCATCCTCTATGCCGATCAAATCACGCCAGCCATGCGGGCGGCCATGGACGAGACGTCCCGGCGCCGCCGGATTCAGGACGCTTACAACCAGGCCCACGGCATCGTGCCCAAGACCATCATCAAGGATGTCCGGGAGGTGCTGGAGATTTCCAAGTCCGCCGACGAGGGCGGCGGAAAGAAGCGCCGCCGGACCAAACTGTCCGATCAGGAGCGCCTGGCCGAGATCGCCAAGCTGGAGAAGGAAATGAAAGAGGCGGCGAAGATGCTGGAATTTGAGTACGCGGCGATCCTGCGGGACCGCATTATCGAGCTGCGGGGGGAGAAGTAATTGCGTTACGAATGGCTGGACGGCTACCTCCTGTCCCTACCAGGGGCGGAGAAGGACTACAAGGCCGAGTGGGGTTGGTTCCGGTATACGGTCCGCGGCAAGCTCTTTGCCGCCGTCTGCTCACCGGGGGCGGAGCATAAGATCTACGGAGGCCGCGACCTGGTGAACCTGAAATGCGCCCCCATGCAGTCCGAACTGCTGCGGGATGCCTACCCGGATATCCTGCCGGGCTTCTACATGGATAAGCGCACCTGGATTGCCTGCTTTTTGGACGGGGGACTTCCCAACGACCTACTGCGCCAGCTGTGCGCAAATTCCTACTGGCTGGTACTGGAGAAGCTGCCCAAGTATGCCCAGCATGAGATTTTGAAGGCCTTATCGGAAAGCAGACAGGCAAAAACCCAACACGCCGTCCCAACGGGAAATTCACAGAGACGGCAGAGAAAGAGAGAGACCCTATGACGACCCCAGACAATCAAAAACGCCCCCAGGCGGGAGCCTATGCCAGCATTCTGGCGGCGGCCGCACTGTGGGGCATCATCGGACTGTGGAACCGGCGGCTGATGGCGGCCGGACTGTCGCCCACCTCTATTGTGGTGGTGCGGAACTTTGGCGGTATGCTGCTGCTCCTGGCCATCTTCGCCGTGAAGGACCGGACGGTGTTCCGCGTCCGGCGGGAACACCTGAAATACTTCTTCGGCACCGGTGTCATCAGCGTGCTGCTGTTCACCGTGTGCTACTTTTCCTGTCAGAAAATCTGCTCCCTGGCGGTGGCCTCCGTCCTGCTGTACACCGCACCATCCTTTGTGGTGGTGCTGTCGGCTATCCTGTGGAAGGAACCGGTTACGAAAAAGAAGCTGGCAGCCCTGGGCCTGACCCTGGTGGGCTGCGCCTGCGTCTGCGGTGTGTTCTCCGGCGGACTGACCGTGACAGCCGCCGGCATCCTGCTGGGCCTGGGTTCTGGATTTTTTTACGCCCTGTACAGCATTTTCGGACGGTACGCCCTGGCACACTACGGTTCCATGACCGTCACGGTCTGGACCTTCCTCTTTGCCGGGCCAATGTCATTGCTGTTTTTGCACCCATCTGAGCTGGCGGTGTCCTTTACAGAGCCCGCGACTTGGGTGACCGCCGTGGGACTGGTGGTGTTCTCCACCGTGTCGCCCTACATCCTCTATACCAGGGGACTGGAAAAGGTGGAGGCGGGAAAGGCCTCCATCATGGCCAGTTTGGAGCCGGTGGTGGCGTCTCTGGCGGGAGTATTGGTATTCGGAGAACCCTTGGGCCCGCTGACCGTGCTGGGCATTGTGTGCGTCCTGGCGGGCGTGTATATTCTGAGGTGAGACAAGTGGCAAAACATAAGGACGAAAAGACCAACGTCATGCGGATTTTGGATCAGAAGAAGATTCCCTATATCGCCCATTTTTATGAGGACAGCCAGGGACCGGAGGGAACCCGGGAGTATGGGCTCCATGTGGCTCAGGCCCTGGGCCAGGACCCCAACCGGGGCTTCAAGACCCTGGTGGCTCGGGGAGCGTCCAAGGGTATCTATGTGTTTGAGGTGCCCTCGCCGGAGAATCTGGATCTGAAAAAGGCCGCCAAAGCCGTGGGAGAGAAGTCCATCGAACTGCTTCATGTGGCGGAGATTAACGCTGTCACTGGGTATATCCGGGGCGGCTGCAGCCCCGTGGGCATGAAGAAACAGTATCCCACCGTGTTCCACGAGACGGCCATGGACTATAAGACCATCTACATCTCCGGCGGCAAAATCGGCACCCAGGTGGAGGTGGCGCCTCAGGCCCTGCTGGATTTACTGCGGGCCGCCATGGCGGACATCATTGTGAAGCAGGGAGAGACCTAAGTGCAGCCCTTCGGGGAAAGCGTCGGTGGGCCATTGCCTGTGGTATTTAAAAAGAGCCCCTTTAACTGGAGTTAGACTGCTTGTCCACCGGGATGCCATCCAGGCGGACATAGATCTCATCCTCGTCATAATCCCAATCCAGCTCCTGCAGAATTGACGCGCCGCAAAAGGAAAAGAGTTTTTCGTAGAGAGAATCTATGATGAGCACCTATTTATATGCAGAATTACATGTCGTATTTTTGCTATATCACATTATTTTGTAAGTCAAGGAGAATTTTGTAGATATATTGCAGATATTAGGACTGAGGCTGCGGGAATTGAGGAGAGAGCGGAAACAGCCCCAGACAGAGATTGCGGTGCTGCCGGGAATGACCCGCCATAATTATCAGCGGATGGAACGCAGGAAAATCAACATCCCCGCCTTGGCACTGTGCGCCCCGGCGGATTATTTTGGCCTTCCCACGGAACATCTGCTGGGCCGCAGCGACCAGCGGTGACGCCATCCCACATTCCGCATCAAAACAGAAGGAGAAATAAGTACCCATGCAGGATCAAATCATCATCAAAGGCGCCAGGGAGAACAACCTGAAGAATATTGACGTCACCATCCCCCGGGACAAGCTGGTGGTGCTGACTGGCCTCTCCGGCTCCGGTAAATCCTCCCTGGCCTTCGACACCATCTACGCCGAGGGACAGCGGCGGTACGTGGAGAGCCTGAGCTCCTACGCCCGGATGTTCCTGGGGCAGATGGACAAGCCGGATGTGGACTATATCGACGGCCTCTCCCCAGCTATTTCCATCGACCAGAAGACCACCAGCAAGAACCCCCGCTCCACCGTGGGCACGGTGACGGAGATCTATGACTACCTCCGTCTGCTGTGGGCACGGGTGGGAACTCCCCACTGCCCCAAGTGCGGCAAGGAAATCCGCCAGCAGAGCATCGACCAGATCATCGACCAGGTGCTCTCCCTGCCGGAGGGCACCCGCATCCAGGTCATGGCCCCTGTGATCCGGGGCAAGAAGGGCGAGTACGCCAAGATCTTTGAAAACGCCCGGAAGTCCGGCTACGTCCGGGTCCGGGTGGACGGCTCCCTCTATGAGTTGGACGAGGAGATCAAGCTGGAGAAAAACAAGAAGCACAATATCGAGATCATTGTGGACCGGCTCATTATCCGGCCGGACATCCGCCAGCGGCTGACGGACAGTGTGGAGACCGCCTCCGCTCTGGCCGGGGGCATCGTGGTAGTGAATCTGCTGCGGGAGGAGCGGGACCTGTTGTTTTCGCAGAACTATGCCTGCGAGGACTGCGGCATCTCCATTGAGGAGTTGACGCCCCGGATGTTCTCCTTCAATAATCCCTTCGGCGCCTGTCCCACCTGCATGGGCCTGGGCTTTCAGCAGAAGGTGGACCCGGAACTGATTATACCGGACAAAAACCTGTCCATCCTGGAGGGGGCCATCCAGGCCAGCGGTTGGGGCAATATCCGCTCCGACGGCATTTCCCGGATGTATTTCGACGCTCTGGCCAAGAAGTACCACTTCAGCCTGTCCACCCCCTGGAAGGATCTGACGGAGCAGGTACGGAACATCGTTCTCTACGGTACGGGCAGCGAGAAGCTGGAGCTGAAATACGATCAGCCCCGGGGCAAAGGGGTGCTGTACCAGCCCTTTGAGGGCATCTGCAACAACCTGGAGCGCCGCTACCGGGAGACACAGAGCGACGCCAGCAAGCGGGAGCTGGAGGAGACCATGTCCAACTGTCCCTGCCCGGACTGCAAGGGCCGCCGCCTGCGGAAGGAGTCCCTGGCCGTGACGGTGGGGGAGATGGACATTCACGCCTACACCGAGTTGTCCGTGGTGCAGGAGCTGGATTTTGTGAACCGGCTGCAGTTGACCAATCAGCAGATGCTCATCGCGGACCGGATTCTGAAGGAGATTCGGAACCGGCTGGGATTCCTGCGGTCCGTGGGTCTGGGTTATTTGACGCTGAGCCGCAGCGCCGCCACCCTCTCCGGCGGTGAGAGCCAGCGCATCCGGCTGGCCACCCAGATCGGCTCCTCCCTGATGGGGGTGCTGTATATTCTGGACGAGCCCTCCATCGGCCTGCACCAGCGGGACAACGACAAGCTGCTGGATACCCTGAAGCACCTGCGGGACCTTGGCAATACGCTGCTGGTGGTGGAGCACGACGAGGACACCATGCGGGCGGCAGATTATTTGATCGACATCGGACCCGGCGCCGGCGTCCACGGCGGCGAAGTGGTGGCCGCCGGCACACCGGAGGAGGTTATGGCCAATCCCAACTCTATCACGGGCCAGTATCTGGCGGGCATTCGGAAAATCGAAGTGCCCAAGGAGCGGCGGCCCGGCAGCGGGAAGTTCCTCACCGTGGTGGGGGCTCAGGAGAACAATCTGAAAAATATCACGGTGCAGTTCCCTCTGGGGACGTTCACCGTAGTCACCGGCGTGTCCGGCAGCGGCAAGTCCTCCCTGGTGAATGAAATCCTGTTCAAAAAGCTGGGCGCGTCCCTGAACCGGATGAAGGTCCGGCCCGGAAAGCATACGCGGGTGGAGGGATTGGAGTATCTGGACAAGGTGGTGGGTATTGACCAGAGCCCCATTGGCCGGACACCCCGCTCCAACCCCGCCACCTACACCGGCGTGTTTGATGATATCCGCACTCTCTTCGCCCAGACCCAGGAGGCCAAGAGCCGGGGCTACGGCCCGGGCCGGTTCAGCTTCAATGTCCGGGGCGGACGGTGCGAGGCCTGCGCCGGAGACGGCCTGATTAAAATCGAAATGCACTTCCTGCCGGACATCTTCGTCCCCTGTGAGGTCTGCAAGGGCAGCCGGTACAACCGGGAGACCCTGGAGGTTCGCTACAAGGGCAGGAGTATCGCGGAGGTTCTGGATATGACCGCGGAACAGGCCTATGAATTTTTCCAGAGCATCCCCAAGATCGCCAACAAGATGAAGACCCTGTGCGACGTGGGATTGGGCTATGTGAAGCTGGGGCAGTCCTCCACGGAGCTGTCCGGCGGAGAGGCCCAGCGGGTCAAGCTGGCCACGGAACTGAGCAAGCAGGCCACCGGCGGCACCATCTATATTTTGGACGAGCCCACCACCGGCCTCCATGCCGAGGATGTGAAAAAGCTGCTGGAGGTGCTCCAGCGATTGGTGGATGCCGGGAATACCGTGGTGGTCATTGAGCACAACCTGGACGTCATCAAGTGCGCCGATTGGCTCATCGACCTGGGCCCTGAGGGCGGCGACGGCGGCGGAAACATCGTGGTGGCCGGAACCCCGGAGACGGTGGCCGCCTGTCCGGAGAGCTATACGGGGCAATATCTGAAGAGAGTGCTGAAGGAATAGGCGGACATGGCTGATCACACTGCTGCATGCTGCGTTCTGGATCAGCCTGCCCTTCGGTTTGCACACCCCATTATCCATGATTCAGCGGCACAATCAAAGCTGACTGGAAAAACGGTTTTCCCTCTGCCTGAAACGGGGCAGAATATAAAATAAACGCTCAAAAAGAAAGTTGAGGATCACCTATGTCTGACATTAAGAAAACCGCTATGATCACTGTCTGCGGACGGCCCAACGTGGGCAAGTCCAGCCTGACCAACACCTTGGTGGGAGAGAAGGTGGCCATCGTCTCCAACAAGGCCCAGACCACCCGGAACCGTATCTGCGGCGTGGTGAACCGGGGGGACACCCAGTTCATCCTCATGGATACCCCGGGCCTTCACAAACCCAAGTCCGCCCTGGGGGACTATATGGTGAAAGTGGTCACCGCCAGTCTCAGCGACGTGGACTGTGCGCTGCTGCTGGTGGAACCCATCGCCCATGTGGGCGGCCCGGAGCAGGCGCTCATCGACCGCATCCGGGAGGAGAAGCTGCCTTGCATTCTGTGTATCAACAAGATTGACACGGTGAAGCCAGACGAGCTGCTGCCGGTGATTGCCGCCTACAATGAGGCTTGGGACGGCTTTGACGCCATTATCCCCATCTCCGCCCACACCGGCGACGGCCTGGATGACCTGCTGCACCAGATGGAGAAGTACGCAGCCGAGGGTCCCCAGCTATTCCCGGATGGCCAGACCAGTGACCAGCCGGAGCGGCAGGTTATGGGCGAGCTTCTGCGGGAGAAGCTGCTGCTGTGTCTGGACAAGGAGATTCCCCACGGCACCGCCGTGGAGATCACCCGGTTCTCTGAGCGGGACTCCGGTGTCATCGACGTGGACGCCACCATCTATTGCGAGAAGGCCAGTCACAAGGGCATCATCATCGGCAAGCAGGGAGCCATGCTGAAGAAGATCAGTACCCTGGCCCGCCACGACATGGAGAAATTCATGGGAACCAAGGTCTATCTGCAGACTTGGGTAAAGGTGAAGGAAAACTGGCGGGAGAATGTGAACTACGTGCGGAGCTTTGGGTACAACGACGACTGAAACCTCGGATTAACCACAGATTTCCAGTAATAAAATTCGACGAATTTCGCAGACTATTCCCAGAAGGAGGTCTGCTGTATGGAACCGGAACTCTGCTGGGAGATGTTTTGCCAGACGGGGGAGCCTATGGCCTATATGCTGTACCGCTCGGCGGAGGAGCAGGCGGGTGGCCCGAGAGCGTGAATACAGGGGGGACTGTGTCCCCCCCATACATAGGGGGGAGCAGAGTGGCGGAAACACCGTACATTGTTCAGCGGGGCATTGTCCTGCGGGAGACGGAGACAAAAGAGGCGGACAAAATCCTGACCCTGCTCACCGCTGACCAGGGAAAGATCGCCGTCATCGCCCGGGGTGCCCGGCGGAAGAGCTGCAAGTTCGCCGCCGCGGCCCAGCCCCTGGCCTACGCCGAGTGGACCCTGTACAGGAAAGGCGACTGGTACTATGCCAACGAGGGCGCCACGGTGGAGCTGTTCAGCGGCCTGCGCCGAGACCTGTCCCGGCTGTCCCTTGGATTTTATCTGGCGGAGCTCACCGAGGCGGTGACCAGTCCGGGGGAGGCGGCACCGGCTATGCTGAGCCACCTACTCAACGGACTGTACGCCTTGGACAAGCTTCGTAAGCCGGAGCCGCTGGTGAAAGCGGCCTTTGAGTTTCGGCTGCTGTGCCTGGCGGGCTATGAGCCGCTGGCGGATGCCTGCGCCTACTGCGGCCGCCCGGAGCCGGAGGAGCCGCTGCTGGATGTGGTGCAGGGCGTCCTGCGCTGCAAGATGTGCGGTGTCAAGGAGAGCGCCTTGTCCATGCCGCTGTGTCGGGATTCCCTCCTGGCGCTGCGGCATATTCTGTACGGCGATCCAAAGCGGCTGTATTCCTTTACATTGGGCGACAAGGCATTGGAACGCCTCTCTGGCGCGGCGGAGGCCTTCATGGCAGCCCAGCTGGAACGGAATTTCAAGACATTGGACTTCTATAAGAGCCTCCAGCCGATAGAAATGCCGTCAAAATAAGATACAGTGTGTATAATCTTTAAGAAATTATACGAAAAGGAACGAAAAAATGACAGGGTTGTAGTTGGCCCCTGCCGACTGGTGGCGGATGTGGAAGCACTTGGGCCCATTATGCCGCCCATCCCTTGCCCTGGTATTGGAGGAATCGAACCCCTATCTTTGGGAATGACTGTTAAGCAAATCCTCTTGTCAGGAGAATGAAATATGAGCGAATTATTTGAAAAATCCATCCGCACGCTGGAGTTGCCCAGAGTGCTGGAGCTGCTGGGCGACCAGGCCGTTAGCGCCGAGGCTAAGCGCCGCTGCGCAAATCTCCGGCCGGAGACGGAACCGGAGGAGGTGGAGCGCCTCCAGGACCAGACCGAGGCCGCACGCGCCATGATCGGACTCCGGGGCAGTCCTTCTTTTTCCGGAGTAAAACCGGTGGCGGAGGCACTGGACCGGGCGGACCGGGGCGGCAGTCTGAACACCCGGGAGCTGCTGACCATCGCGGACCTGCTGACCTGCGCCCGCCGCACCCGAGAGTATTTTAAGGACGACACCGGGGAGAAGACCGCCATTGACCACCTGTTCCTTTCCCTCCACGGCAACCGCTTTTTGGAGGACCGGATCAAGGGGGCTATTCTGGATGAGGATACCATTGCCGACACCGCCAGCCCGGAGCTGGGGGACATCCGGCGCCATATGCGGGCGGCCCAGGCCAAGAGCCGGCAGATTCTGCAACGGATCATTTCCTCCCCCAGCTACTCCAAAATTTTGCAGGAAAGTATCATCACCCAGCGGGACGGCCGGTTTGTGGTGCCGGTAAAGGCGGAGCACAAGAGTGACCTGCCCGGCCTGGTCCATGACATCTCCTCCTCAGGCGCAACGCTGTTCGTGGAGCCCATGGGGGTCGTCCAGGCCAATAACGAGCTGATTGAGCTGGAGGCCAAGGAGAAAAAGGAAATTGAGCGCATCCTGGCGGAGCTGTCTGCCCAGGCGGCGGCCCATAAGGAGGACATTCAGTGGGACTACGACGCATTAGTGCATCTGGATGTCATTTTTGCCCGAGGACAGCTGAGCTACAAGCTGAACTGCATCCGGCCGGAGATCCGGCGGGACGGCGGCATCAACCTGCGGAAGGCCCGGCATCCTTTATTAGACCCGGCCAAGGCCGTGCCTATCGACATTCAACTGGGTGATACCTTTGATACGCTGGTTATCACCGGTCCCAACACCGGAGGCAAGACCGTCAGTCTGAAGACCCTGGGGTTGCTGTGCCTGATGGTCCAGTGCGGACTGCAGATTCCCGCCGGGGACCGCAGCGCCGTCTCCGTATTTCGGAGCATTCTGGCGGATGTGGGCGATGAGCAGAGTATCGAGCAGAATTTGTCTACTTTTTCGGCCCATATGGTCAATATAGTGTCCATTTTGAAGGAGGCTGACAGCCATAGTCTGGTGCTGTTTGACGAACTGGGCGCCGGTACGGACCCGGTGGAGGGTGCGGCGCTGGCCATCGCCGTCATCCAGCGGGTGCGGCAGGCAGGGGCCAAGGTGGCCGCCACCACCCACTATGCGGAGCTGAAAACCTTTGCCATGACCACCGCCGGGGTGGAGAATGCATCCTGTGAATTTGACGTGGAGACTCTGGCACCCACTTACCGGCTGCTGATCGGCATCCCCGGAAAGTCTAACGCTTTTGCCATCTCCAAACGGCTGGGCTTGCCAGAGGACGTAATTGACGACGCCAAACAGCAGATGAGCGGCGAGAGCGTCCGGTTTGAGGATATCCTGACCCAGCTGGAGGCCAAGCGCCAGGCCTTGGAGAAGCGGCAGATCGAGATGGACCAGCTGTACCGGCGGCGGGAGGAAGATGCCCGCAAGGCCCGGGAGTTCCGGGAGCAGATGGAGCGGGCTAAGGAAAACGCCCGTTCCAAGGGAGAGGCGGAGGCTCGCAGGATCCTGAAGGAGGCCCGCCAGACCGCCGACAGCGTGTTTGCCGAGCTCAGCGAGATGCGCAAGCAGCAGGCACGGGCGGAGCGGGCAGAAAACGAGAACGAGGCCCGTGCCGGTTTATTCCGGACGCTGAACGAGGCGGAGGCCGCCGTAGGCGTCCACGACCAGGAGCGGGAGCCAATCCCCGCCCCCAGCCGGCCCATCCGGGCGGGAGACCAGGTGGAGATTCCTGGTGTTCGCCAGCCGGCGGAGGTGGTGTCCACCAACAAGGACGGTACACTGCTGCTGAAGGCCGGTATTATGAAGATGACGGTTCGCGCCGATGAAGTCCGGCTCATTGAGGACGTAGAAAAGAAGAGCAAAAAGACTGCGGCGACCATCCGCAGAGGAACCACCCAACCCCTGCGGGCGGCGGCATCCTCGGAGCTGGATATCCGGGGCATGGAGACCATCGAGGCCGAGAGTGTGGTGGAAACCTTCCTGTCCGCCGCCGTCATGGGCAAGTTGGAGACTGTCACTATCATCCACGGAAAAGGAACCGGCGCTCTGCGGAAGGCCGTCCACGACATCCTGCGGCGAAATAAAGCGGTGAAGTCCTTCCGCCTGGGCGTTTACGGTGAGGGCGAGAGCGGTGTGACGGTTGTGACGCTCAAATGAGAACATACAAGAATTCCGGAGCTTTGGAAGAGTTCCGAAGCAACATATGAAATTTTGAAAAAGGCAGGTATTGCAGTAGCAGTACTTGCCTTTTTCTGTGCCGATTTGCATTGAATAGGCGTAAAGATACCGATGTTGTTTCCGTGAGCATAAAATCTTGTTTCAATACAACCAGACCATATGATTGTGGCACAGAACCTAATTTATCTGGAGAATGCACCTATAGAGGCTCCTGAAAATCCCGTAACCAGATGCTTAAGGAGAATGCTGCCCCCAACTGCGCCAATAACTATCTGTCTACAGTGATCTGTATAGGAGACCTTGCCATATGGTAAAAAGACTATTTAGCCTCTGCAACAGCGCTTCTGCCATCGGACTGTTAATATTTGCAAATATGCCATTTAATGGAAATGTTGAGCAAAAAGGCAGAATCCCTATGGGCGGTTCGCACCTGCCTTATTTCAAGTATCGTACAATAAACACTTTTTTCATTTCTGGTAATTGGTCAAGGAATCGCCTGGAAGGACTGAAAGCAGTAAATTTCAATATTTGGTTAAAAATGGATTGATTTTTTTTGCAAATTGTGATTTAATAATTGCACATAAAAATGCGCATATTACGCATATGAATTGAGGGACTGACTATGTCTAATGTTGCAATTCAGCGCCGCAAAGAGATTATGAGTTACCTACAATCAGAAATCTCCTGTGATATTAACACTCTTGCAACACAGTTCAAGGTTTCTCCTGCAACACTTCGGCGCGATATCGCACTTTTGGAAAAGGAGGGGCTTTTGCAGAGGACACACGGAGCGGTTCATTTTGCAACCCCCTCTGTTGTCCCCAACTTTATGGAGCGGAAAACAATTTTTCCTGAAGAAAAAGATTGCATTGCCCAAATTGCCGCAGGTTTAATTCATGATGGAGATACGCTTTTGTTGGATGGCGGAACATCTACACTGGCAATTTTAAAATACTTAAAAAAATATCAAAATTTAACGCTTATTACAAATTCCATCGCTGCGGCTTCAGTTGCTACGCCTAATATTTCTAATTTTGTTTTGCTGGGCGGCCAGGTGGATCATAGAAATTCCAACACTTATGGGCCGTATGCTGAGCAAATGCTGGATGAGGTAAATGCGTCTTTGCTGATTTTTTCTACTACAGGAATCTTTGGAACGGAAGCGCTTACTACGCACTCTCCTTATCAGGCGAGTATTAAGCGAAAGATGATTCAACGGTCTCAAAAGCGTGTTTTGATTGTAGACAGCCATAAGTTTATACAATCTGGAACTTTTCGATTTGCAACTTTTTCTGATGTTGATGTACTTATTACATCTAAACCGATCAAGGATGAGTTGCTCCTCCAGCATTTGGAGCAGATAGGCGTCAAAATAATTGTTGCTGAGCTGGAGAAAAACAGTAAATGAATTAGCTTTTGACCAAATGTATAGCCAAGAAAGCGCCCCAGGATATTTTCCCGGGGCGCTTTCTTAATTCTGAGCTAAGCGCTGAAATGAGGGAAGTTAAAAAATGATTATTTTGTCAGATATGCTTAGCATTATCCTCTAAACAATCAAAAAAAATGATTGTTTAAATTATTTATGAGCGTAAAGCCCCAAAATATATGAAAAATAATGTGTAAATTGATGAATTTTTGCAAATATGAGATATTGTATTGATTTATTTTGCCCAAATTGATATATTCTAATCATAAATCACGCGTGAAGATGATCAATGATTATTTTTTTGATTGTAAGACAAGCAAACATATGATATTTCTGCAAAGATTGTCTCAATTATGGAAATTAAAGGATCAAATCAGCGTGAAAATAACAAAAAGGAAGGAAAAGAATATGAAGAAAGTATTGGCTCTTATTTTGGCGCTCTCCTTGGCTTTCTGTCTGGCAGCCTGTGGTCAGCAGCAACAGCAGGCGACTACTTCCGCATCTTCCGCCTCCTCCAGCAGCGCAAGCTCTGAAACCCCCAGTGATTCCGTAGAACCGATTACCCTGATTTTCTGCAACGGCGTTGATGACACGCATCCTCAGTCGATTTGCCTGGCCGAATTTGCAACCGCATTTGAGGAAGCTACCGATGGCCGTTATCACATTGAAAACTACTGGTCCAATACGCTGGGTGATGATGAGTCCCTGGCTGAGATGTGCCGGACTGGTACCATTCAGGGCTGGTATGGATCTATTTTTGGCGCTTTGCCGAACTATATTCCCGAGTTTGCCTCTTTTGCCCTGCCCTATCTGCTGCACTCTTATGATGAGGCCTACGATTACCTGCACAACTCTGAACTCATTGCTGAATTGATGCAGAAACTGGAGGATGAGTACAACATCCACTATGTGGACACGACCAACAACGGCGTGCGGGCTCTGACCACAAAGAATACTCCCGTGTACAGCCCCGATGACCTGAAGGGTATGAAGGTTCGCTCTATGACGGCGCAGATCTGGCAGGATGTTATCAGCGCTCTGGGCGGAACTCCGGTTCCCATTGCGTACTCTGAGCTGTATGTTTCCCTGCAGACCGGTGTTGTGGATGCACAGGATAACGGCATCTCCAACGTTTATAACTCTAAGTTCTACGAAATCCAGAACTATTTCATGAAGACTGACCACGGCCTGACTCTCTCCAACTTCTGCATGAACGCCGATACTTGGAAGAATATGAGCGCTGAGGATCAAGAGATCTTCACAAAGCTGTGGACTGAGATTTGCGTTGAAAAAGAGACCGAGTTGATGAACGCGTACTACGAGGAGGGCTTTGAGGCTGTTAAGGCTGCCGGCATGACTGTGATTGAACAGGACGAAATGGATATGCAGGCTTTCTATGACAACGCCAGCAAACTGATTGATGAGAAGTACATTGACGACCCTGTATACGGTGCTATCGTCAATGATGTTCGTGCCTACTTCGGCCGCTGATCAATAAAAGAAAGATAATTGAACCGTTTCTCTCAGGCACGGGGCATTGCAACCCAATGCCCCGTGCCGTTGATTTACAATACGTTGTTCTTGAAAGCCAGCCTGGATAAAAACATTAAAGGAGCCCACCATGAAAAAAATTGGAAAATATATCTGGGACAATCTTGAAGTCGTTTTAATGGTGATTTTTTTGGATGCATTCATCATTAATGTTTTTCTTCAGATTTTGACTCGCCTGTTTTTTGAAATGCCGCTGAGTTTTACTGAAGAGGTTTCTCGCTACTTATTTATCTGGATGGTGTTTCTGGCACTTCCTTATTCTACAAAATATGAAAAACATATTAGCCTTGACATGGTGCAGAAGCGCCTTCCACTGACGCTCCAATATATTGTAAAGATTCTGATCAACCTGGTCACTTTCGCTGTATTCGTGTGGGTGCTGTATTATGGCATTCAGTATTTGATTTTTGTTAAAGCTGTGAAAACTCCCGTTCTCCAACTCTCTAAAGCGCTTGTGGCGGCTATTATTCCGCTCTCTGCATTTTTAATGCTGCTGCGTACTGGCGAGCGGTTTGTCATTGAACATAAGAAGTATCTTGAGATGCGCAGATTGAAAAAGGAGGAACACAATACATGAATACTGGCTTGATTTTATTTTTTGCTGTATTTGTTGTGCTTCTGATTATCGGTGCACCAACGTATCTCTGCCTGCTCTCCGGCAGTATTATCTACTGTTATTTCAGTAGTTTTATGGCGCCGGGTGCCATGATGGAAAAGATGTTCCTGAGCCTGAATAACTTCGTGCTTCTTGCAATTCCTATGTTCATGATGGCGGGACTGATCATGAACAACGGTGGCATCGCCTCACGCCTGTTCAATTTCTGCAGGGCAATGCTGGGGCATCTCCGCGGCGGTCTTGCGTATGTTAATATCCTGGCAAGTTTTATCTTTTCGGGAATGTCCGGTTCAGCTCTGGCGGATGTAGGAGGCCTGGGCCAGATTGAAATGAGCGAGATGCAAAAGGAAGGCTATGATGATGGCATGGTGTTAGGCGTCACCGCTGCATCGGCCACCATGGGACCGATTGTCCCGCCATCCATCCCTATGTGCATTTACGGCTCTGTGGCATCAGTTTCCGTTGGTTCTCTGTTCTTGGGTGGCGTAATACCAGGCGTCATTATGGCGATAGTGTTGTCCTTCATGGTATACATGGGAGCAAAACGGGCCAATTATCCTGTACATAAGCGTGCCACTGCCAAAGAAAGATTCATTGCATTTCAAAAGAGTTTCTTTGCTCTGCTGATGCCTGTCATCGTTCTGGGAGGCATCTGGAGCGGTTACTTTACCCCCACCGAAGCTGCCTGCGTCTCTATTTTTTACTGCATTATTATTGTCCAGTTTGTTTATAAGGACATGAGTGTTAAGGAATTGCCTCGCATTATGCGTGAGACGGTAGAGGGCATTGGACCGGCGCTGACCATTGTCTCCGCTGCGGCTCTGTTTGGATGGATTCTTCAGTTTGAGCATTTTGATACATTTTTGCTGAATGCGCTGATTTCTATTTCGGATAATCCCACTGTCATTATCTTGCTGTTAGACATTATTCTATTGATCTTTGGCATGTTTATTGATTCCACGCCCGTTATCATGCTGATGGTTCCGGTGTTTCTTCCGCTCACCCGCCAATTGGGGATCAATGAAATCCATCTCGGAGTGGTAGTTGTGCTGAATCTGATGATCGGCCTGATGACTCCTCCTATCGGTCAGAGCCTGTTCATTATGAGTTCTGTGGTGAAAAAGCCGTTCAGTTATGTGGTGCAGAACACTTGGCGTTGGCTCATTCCACTCTTCGTTTGCCTGGTGATTGTCAGCGTTTTCCCGGAAACGGTTCTCTGGCTGCCGCGCCTGTTTGGAATGATATAACCTTAAGCTTTGCTCCCTGATCAGTATCTGATAGATAAGAAAAGACAACTTGAGTCAAGATTCATAAATGTGAAAGGACAATGATCGCAATGGACAAGACTGTAATTTCGTGCAAGATTGGCGAATTCAAAAACAGTGGGGCAGCAGTGATTAGCGGGCAGGAAGGATATTTTCTGAGAGCAGAGAACTTCCCGATGGATTTGGATGAATTCCTGAATTTGAAGAACTTTGTCAGATATGTGGGCGTTACCGAAAACTTCAAGGAAATTATTGATTACTTTAAAACACCTGATGGCGAGACACCTGCCGGATTTAGTCCCATTTATGAATTGAAAGGGGACGGCACGTTCCTTGTCGACTTGAAACGCAACATCAATTACGGGAAAAATGGCATAAAGCGGCCTACAGGAGTATTGTTTTCTGCTGACTGTGCAAATCCCTATGAAATTAAAAAATTCCGCAATCTAATCGGCAATATTACCACAAACCCTGCAATCATCTACAACACTTTTATCAATAATGAGAAAGCCAATGTGGGGCATCTGTTCACAACTCGGGAACAGGTTATGCATGAGATTGCGGATATTGTGGGTCCGGGCGTCGATATCAGTGTGGAACTAAATGATCCATTCGCATCGGAAAGCGCAATACTGGAAGAGGTTGCCCAATTCGAAGAAATTCTTTCTAAATATCGTTTGGTTGTTAAGGTTCCCCACTTGGGTCCTATCAACAAAGAAAATTCTGCAACGCTGCTGAGCGGCGGGGACATGCCGCGCTATGACCATGTGGATACCGGCTCCGCCTGCAGAAGTCATGATCTGGCGCTGATGCTGCACGAACATGGATACCGCACGAACTTTACCCTGATGGCTGAGCCGCATCAGACGGCTTTGGCGCTGCAGGCCCGCCCCTCTTTCATCAATACTTTTGTCCGGAATCGTTTCCATCACAACGAGAAAATGGAAAACCTGCTCAGGTGCTATGAGGCAACGCTTGATGAAAGTTATCTGGCAACACTCCGTGCCTACATGATCGAGACGTATAATCTTGGATCTTCCGATCAAGATTTGAGTCTCTTTGAGGTCAAGCGCAGAGCGGAATGGCTGCTGAAGTATCGGGAGTGGGATAAAACAGGGGATGGACTTGATCAGGCCCGTCACAATCTTCGTCTGCTGCGCCATTCGAATCTGGCCGATACCCGTTTGATTATTTGCTCCCTGGATGGAGAGATGTATCCGATGGTGGACAAAATGCTGATGGAAGAGGAATTTGCCGATATGACGGACCGCGTTATCATCACGGCTTCCCCAGATTACCTGGCAGGCTTCACATCTTCTCCCGCAGTGCTGCAGTACAACAAGAATTTCTTCAAAGCGGCTGCAAGCAGTAAGTAATCAGTAGTGCAATATCACGATTTGTAGGGGTTTTTATAGAAAGGAAATCGTTTAATGAAGAAAGTGTTTTTAAGTGGAGAAAAGGAAATCACAGTAGCAGAGGTGGAAAAACCGGTTGCTGTTGCGGATAAAGTGCTGATCAAAACGGTTGCAACCGGTATCTGCGGAACAGATGTACATAGCTATATGGGCGAAACGATTTTTGGAAAAATGTATCCGTTCCACATTGGCCATGAGGTGGCTGGTATTGTGGAAGCGGTGGGACCTGACTGCAAAACCATCAAGGTAGGAGATCATGTTGTAATTGATCCGCTGATTGCCTGCGGCGTATGCGAGGCCTGCCGTAAAGGTATGAGCAATCATTGTTCCTGCAGCACCACCATCGGTCGTACAGGTCCGGGGGGCTTTTCTGATTACATCCTGACACCGGAGACCAGTGTATACGCTTTTGACCCTAAAATGGATTTTGAGACTGCTGCATTGGCAGAACCATTGGCTTGTGTCATGCACGGAATTGAACGAGCTAGAATCGGTCTCGGAGATAAAGTCCTGGTAAAGGGCGTTGGCTCTATTGGGCAGATGCATATGTTAGTTGCAAAGCTGAATGGCGCATCTGTTGTGGCAGTTACTGATTTCAATCAAGAAAAACTTCAGAGAGCGAGTAGCCTGGGGGCTGATTTTGCAGTGTTTGCCGGTGCAAAGGACTTTGACGCCCAAATGCATGCAATCGCGCCGAATGGTTTTGATGTGGTCATTGACTGTACTGGTGCCCCGGCATCCGTCGCCGGAGCGGTTCCCTATGTAAAGAACGCAGGTACTCTGCTGATTTTTGGCGTCTGCCCGAAGAACGCCAGAGTGGAGTTCAGCCCTCATGAGATTTACATTCGGGAACTGTCCATTGTGGGTTCTTTCGCATTCCCCAAGGAAACTTTGATTAAGGCGCTGTCCTATCTCTCTTCCGGCCGTATCACCGCCAAGCAGATGATCTCTGCTGTCCTGCCTCGCGAGCAACTGGCACAGGCAATTGAGGATGTGGGCGCCGGAAAATATGACGGCAAAGTCATTATTGCGACCCAGCAGTAAATTGCGTGCGCTGTGGACGGTGTTTTAAGAAGTATGGATATGAATGTTCAAAACCTTGCAATCCGTTTCTCCAAAGCGGCCGCGGTGTTGGCTGCAAAGGAACAGTATCTATCCTCCGTTGACGCTGAGACCGGAGATGGAGATCATGGAGTCACAATTGCAAAGATTGCCAATGCCATTATGACTGCTTGCGAACAATGCAACCCAAATGCGGCAATCGGACAACTTTTTGACGCGTGTTATGTGGAAATTATGAAGGTGAACGGCGGATCTGCAGGCCCGCTCTGGGCGGAAATGTTCAGTGGCATGTCTGAGGCTGCAGGGGATGCTTCCGAATTGGATGGAGCCTTGCTGCGCAGACTTTACCGCGGTGCCGTGGATGGACTAAATGAGATCAGCAACGCAAAACCCGGAGAGAAGACCATGAAAGATGCACTGCTTCCTGCGGCAGAAGCCGCTGAGCGCTGTGAGGGAAGCTGCGGAGAAATCGCCAGAGCGGCAGCGGAGGCAGCGGAGCGCGGCGCGGAGAAAACCCGCGACATGGTCGCAAAATTTGGACGAGCACGTTACTTGAAAGAGGATAGCATTGGGCATCTGGATCCGGGAGCTGTCTCTGTGTCTATTATGCTGCGAGCACTCGCAGACTGAAAGAAAAAAGGAGACGTCTGGAAATGTCAAAAAGAAAGTTCATAAATGATCCGTCTACAATTGCGGATGAGTTTTTGGAGGGCTTTGGACTGGCACTGTCTGACTATGTGGAAATTCATGGCCATAGCGTCATTTACAGAGGACTTTTGGATGAACCGCCGCGCATTACAACCATGTATATTGGAGGCGCGGGACATGAACCAGGCAGCCTGGCCTTTGTAGGTAAAGGCTATGAAAATCTTCGTGTTGTCGGCGATATCTTTGCTGCCCCCAGTCCACAGACTGTTCTGGAGGGAATTCATCTGATCAATCGCGGCAAAGGGATCTTCTTTTATTGCGGTAACCATGAAGGCGACGTCATGGCTGCCAAAATGGCAGTAAAAATGGCAAGGCGAGAGGGTATCGAGATAGAATTGTTCATCATGAAAGATGACTGCGGCATTTATAGCCGTGATGAAATAGACCAGAGACGGCATTTGTGCTGCGGCTCCATGCTGGGAAAGATGCTGGGTGCGGCCGCGGAACGGGGCTATACGCTGGACCAGATGCGCGCACTTGCAGAGAAATTCACTGAAAATGTAGCTTCCCTGTCTGTCGCCAACCGGGGAGCTACCCATCCGGTAACAGACCAGCTGATTACAGATATTCCGGAAGGGAAAATGATTATCGGCATGGGACACCACGGGGAGGGACCAAAGAATCTAATGGATATGGAGACCTCCGAAAAGACCGTCGAACTGATGGCCGGAAAAATTTATGACGATATTGGCCTTCAATCGGGCGATGAGGTCTTGGTGACGATTAATGGCTCTGGAGCTACGACGTATATGGAGCTGATGATTATTTTCAAAGATACCGTCCGCTTCCTCGAAAAACGTGGTGTCTCTGTCTGCGGCAATTTGGTGGGATCTTTTACGACTACACAGGAACAGGCTGGCTTTGTCATGAGTATGGTACGGGTGGATGATGAGATGAAGATCCTTTTCCGTGATCCGTGCCGGACTCCATTTGTCACAAAGTAAATTGGTCGTGGCGGAACGACTAATGCCTGATTCTATTTAATGGAAGGAGAGACATTATGAAAATTGTTGTGGCCTCCGACCCGTTTGGATTTGATTTAAAAGAGGTCGTCAAAGAACATCTTCTCGCACAGGGACATGAGGTAATGGATGTAGGAACACAAAGCAAATCACAGCCGATGCTTTACTACATGGCCTCAGACAACGCGGCAAAAGCTGTACAAAGTGGAAAAGCACAGCGTGGCATTGTGTTCTGCGGCACTGGGATGGGTGTTGGCATAGTGGCGAATAAGCATAAGGGAATCTACTGTGCGGTTGTGGAGAGCCAATGGGCTGCCCACGAGTGCCGGGAAATTAATAATGCCAATATGCTGGCACTGGGCGGCCGACTGATAGGCGAGGGACATGCTCTCTCCATTGTGGATACCTTTTTGAATACCGAATGGATGGATGGCTGTACCGACGAGAACAGAAAGCAGCGGCTGACAGATATGTATCATCAGGTCCAAGTACTGGAAGATCAGAATTTTCGCTGAGAGATTGTCTAAAGGGGAAACAAGATGAAAAATCAGATCGCGTGGCTAAAAGCACCGCAGAAGATTGAGATTGAAGACGCGCCCATGCCAGAAATCGGCCCGGATGAGGTTTTAGTTCAATCTTGCCATGTTGGTATCTGCGGGTCAGATGCGGCGTTTTTTATGGATCCAACCCTGCATGGACGCTTCCAACCCAAGATGCCGTTCATCTTAGGACATGAGGTCGGCGGTATTGTAGTGGAGAAGGGCGCACTGGTAAGAAATGTCTCTGTAGGAGACAAGGTGGCTGTCGAACCGGGTGAGTCCTGCGGAAAGTGTGAATTTTGCCTCAGTGGACGGTATAATCTCTGCCCAAATGTCAATTTCATGGCCACGACTCCCTTTGAGCGCGGCGCCCTGTGCCGCTACTTTGCTTATCCAGCCCGCCTGGTTTTCCGGCTGGAAGAAAATATGACAACCCTGGACGGCGCCATGATGGAGCCTTTTGCTGTGGGGATGCATGCTGCAAAACGTGGACAAGTGAGTTTTGAACATACTGTAGTTTTGTTAGGAGCGGGATGTATCGGACTCATGACGATGCTGGCGTGCCGGGTTTGTGGCGTGCGTAATATTATAGTGGCGGATGTTTTGGACAGCAGATTAGCAAATGCCCTGGAAAAAGGTGCTACACATGTCATAAATTCCGCAAAAAGGGATCTCGTGGATGCAGTAATGGAGTTGACTGATGGAAAGGGCGCGGACGTCGTATTTGAAACTGCCGGAAACAAGGTGACCACGGCGGTCACCTGTGAACTGGTGAAGAGGGGGGGACGTATTGTCGTTGTCGCTCAGCCGCATGAACCTGTGGCATATGATATGTTTGGCCTCTCACGCAAAGAAGCGGAAATCATCGGCGTATTCCGCTATGTCAATCTTTATCCGGCAATGCGGACAGTAATCCACAATGGCCTTGCCAATGTTTCCAGCGTTGTAAGCCATAAATTTCCCTTTGAAGAAGTGCAGAGAGCCTTTGAGATGACCTGCTTTGAAAAACAAACAGTCCTCAAAGCTGCAATTGAATTTTAGGTTGATTGTAAAATCAAGTTGGACACTTGAGTAAAAAATCCATAGTGATTTTTCTCCCCGTGGTAGAATGAAGTTACCACACAACTTCTACAGAGGGAGGGCAATCACTATGGACTG